>Ga0256839_1003117_pt1 | contig 17468 bp, 22 predicted proteins | sample 354166metaG_FD_185968 | JGI IMG/M metagenome (GOLD analysis project Ga0256839, IMG submission 185968) | Hydrothermal vent microbial communities from Mid Atlantic Ridge, Atlantic Ocean - 354-166 | ecosystem: Environmental > Aquatic > Marine > Hydrothermal vents | place: Atlantic Ocean: Mid... | reverse complement strand
ATTCGACGGGGACGTGTGCTGCTTAACTCCCTGACGGCGCTGGCAGCAGCACGTCCAACGTCCAGGGCCGTGGGGAACCGCCCCAATCCTCGCCGCGGCGTAGCAGGAGGTGCTGGAATTTCGATTTGTGGCTGAGGAACTTCGATTTGCTGTTGCTCTGAGCGGAGGATATCTCTGGCCTGCTGCAAATATCGTTCCCACGTCGGGTCACGTCCAGAAGAGTACGCTTCCCAGTGGGCAATCCAGTCGGCCTCCGTAGGACCACGTCCGAATCGTTTGAGGAAGTCAAGGCTCCAAAGGCGGTTGGCGATAGCCTCAAGCTCGCTTTCGCCTGGAACCTGTCCAGGAGCACGCCCACCGTGCTCGACGGCGTAGGCCTGCCGCCACTCGGAGCCGACTACATCGCGCGAATATTCGCCTGGAGGCATGTTGCGGAGCTCAAGAACCCGTTGCCACGCGCGCTCAATTTCGTCAGGTGTAGCCATCGTCACTCCTCACTACATGAAGGCTCGGTTCCTGAAGGCGAACGGCGTACCGCGCACTCCTCGCCGATACCCGAAAATTTCGTCGATGGGAGAGCTCCCTACCATACCGCTGAAGTCGCCTACCATGGCGCGACCAATCTGTGCTACCTGCTCGGACGGCGCAGCCTTCATCAGCGACTCCAAATCCCTCGCCGCCCGCTGGCGTTCCCAGCGGTTGCGCAAGTAGCGATTATTCAAGTCCACAGGGTCGATGTCATACTTCAACCCCCACTCGGCGAGACGTTCAAGCCAGGAGACCGCCGTTTCCCCCAAAGAGGGTAGTCGTCGAGGAACTGGAGACTCCTCGCTCCCCTGTCCGTCCTGCTCCTTCTGCTCTCGCACCTTCTTAATGCCTTCCTCAATGTTGGCCCTCGCTTTACGGAGTCCTTCAAGAAAGGCGCCCCAGCGGATATCAGACGTTTGCCAACGCCAGTTGTCGAAAGGTCTAGACAAGGGGAGGAATTGTCCAGCGCGTCGCGCGAACTCGCCAATCTCTCCTGGCGCATACGTCTGCACGGCAGCAGACATCCGGCGCAAGCTTAGTGGGTCGAGAAATGGAAGCGTGTACGCGCCCAATTGGGCGTAGAAGTCCGCCACGGCTTCTGGCCGCCCTTGCGAAACAGCTTCCCAGTACTTTTCGTCGCCCTGAACCTCGCGAAGAGGTGCCCACGTTCGCTCGAACCACAACTCCCAAGGGGAGAAAGGCTTCCGCCTAATCGTAGGCAGTCCGTACTGTGCGCCATTAGCCATAGGACAACTCCTTGCCTCTCAGAACCCAAACCTGGGAATAATGGCCACGGGCTCACGACGAATGGTTGGGAGAGAATATCTCGGAGGACGGGGTACACTCCTTCCCCTAGGTCGAGGGGCGATGAACTTCCGTATCTCCCGAGGATCAAATCCATAGACACGCTTATACCACTGGTTTTCCCACTTCCACCGGTTTGGGGGACGCCCCTCCTTTGCGGCGAACTTCGCCCCCCACTCAGCAGCCCGCATGTGTTCAGCCAGACGCTCCTTCGGACTCAATCCCTTCCGCGCGAGAGAGGGGTCGTCCTCCGGGTAGAACCCATGTTCCTTCCTGAACTGTTCTCGCCACGTGTCGAACATTGTGTTCCAGTCGATGACGCCGTTCATGTCACAACCCCTTTCGCACTTGTTCCGGCATCTTTGGAAACGGCGGTAGCTTGACGCCCTCCTTGAACATCCACGGCTGGAGGTTTCCCAAGTAATCGTGCAAGTCTTCCACGTACTTTCGCAATACCTTCAACTCACATTCTAAATTTTCAACTCTTTTTCTCAAACGAACGTTTTCGCTGTGTAACGACTCAACCGTATCCTTGTAAGCATTGATAATAGACGCATACGACTCGTTTCTCCGAGACAGGGCCTCGTAGTAGTACTTGTATGCCAATACGATGTTCGTAATCAAGGAGACGGCCAGGCTGACAAGTGCGATTGTCTCCATCATGTGCGCTCTACTCCTCGAAGTTGTCTCAGTTGTCTTGCCAACGCTGACAGCGCCGCCGCCGGATCGGCAGGATTGCCAGGTGGGACTTGTCCAGCCCTTACTTCCGGGGCCGGCTCAGCCATACCTGGCACTTGCTGCTGTTCAGGGCCTGGAGGCGTCATCATACCGCCCTGCTGCGGGCCTCCCGGAACAGCCTGCATTGCAGCTAGGGCGCCGCGCATGTAATTCTGTACGTACTCGTCGGCCACCTGCCGGGCCTGTTCAACGGAAATACCGGCTGCGACCGCCGTCCCGTACACTTCGCCCCATTTGGCGCGCGCCTCCTGGAGCACTTGCTCGAAAACTACGGTCGCGTCAGGAATGGCACCCATATCGCGGAGGACCTGGAGGGCGTATGGCTGTGAAATCTGCGGGTTCTCAATCAGGTTCATTTCAGCGACGATGTGGTCAATCTCAGTGGCAGCGTCCACGCCCAAGTAGCGGCGAAGAGCCGTCCGGCGGCTCAACAGACGACCGCCGACAGTCTGTTGCGCCAGGGCGACACGCCGGAGCTCGTCTCCCGGCAGGGACGCATCCCACTTCACATCAACAACCCATCCTTCCAAGTCCTTGCCCGTCAACCGAAACGGCTCATACGACCGCTCTTCGCGCGCTGCGTAGACAACTTCATCCGGATGGTTGTGCGCGATAAGTCCGAGAATGACGTATACGAGTTGTTCCATGGCAAATTCGAGGTTCAATCTCGGCTCCTGAAGGCGCATACGTCCGCCTTCCTGGAGCTGTTCCAACGAATATCCGCTCGTCTGTGTGGATATGCCGAACAACGCACTAGGCAACAACGCTCGCTCCGCACGGGCCTGTTCTGCCTGTAATCGGGGCCACAAGTCGCGGGGAAGTGTTCCGTAAGGCGGGGCGGAGAAATCCTGCCCGGGCTCCAGTGTAACAATGAACTCCTCACCGGCGTTTATCTCCGGAGGTGTGGGGGATTCAAGCGAGGTTCGCAACACAAACGGCATAGACGCGATCTTGTCGAGAATCAGGTCCATACGGGCCTGTATACGTTCAGCTCTCCTGACGGGCACGCGCCCGTGAAACGTAATCGGCAAGTAACGGTCCTCCAAACGCGCTGCTTCTGTTTCCTGCGCCGGGGCTACGATCCACGGAAGGTGTGTATACCCCTCCATAACGGTAAAGGGACGAAGCAACGCTTCGCCGTACATGACGGCATTCACCACAACCCAACGGCCATCAACGTAATGCCATCCCCAATAATCAGTTAACGGCTGCTTGAACCCTTCCAACTCGTCCCGCGCTATCTGAGCGCCATAACACTCCTTCAACTGTTCAACGGCAAACCCGTCATCTCCTCCATCGATAGCAATGGCCGTCCTGAGCGCGTGTTCCAAAGTTTCATCGGCCCTATACACCACATACGAGAACCTGCCCACAGGGCCGCCGGGTACGACGTACACGTTTCTGGGGTCAACAGAGACAATGCGGATCGGAGGGTTACAAACGAAGTCAGTGGGCATAGGAAGCGAGGAAACGGTGTCGTCGTACCACACGTACATCGCGCCCAAGCCGAACTTCAACATGCCATCGACGAAAGAATTAATGACGTGCGCTCCCGAGCGCGCCTGTACCGCGTCCAAAACTTTCATCACGAAATCAGCGACAGCACTGGCCTTGCGCCTGTCCGCCAACATGTCCCCCGGCAAGTCCACGGAGACGCGAAAACCGGCGTTCATGAGAATATTTCGCGCCATCACAACAGTATCGGCCAGGTCTGTAAAGCGCACAGGGTCTTCAGGTGACAGGTCATCGCCGGTGTTGCGCAGATAAAAATCGCTCTCATAATCGTCGATGCGCCTGTGCAGAGCATGCGTGACTTCCCAGGCGCGCTGGTAGTAGCGCTCTAGTGTTCTGCGAACTTCGTCTTTCTCGACAATTTCCACGTTGCTACCCTCATCCCTTCGATGAACTGTGGGGGAACACTTGTACTGTGTCGTCTCAACTCCTTACGCCGCGCATTAACGGCAGACGGAGCACAGTCCAACGTGATTCTACCATCTGTTCGCTTCATCGACAATAATCTGTTCGCGCCTAACACACCGTATCGTAAAGCGTCAAGGAGGTGGAACGAAGACTTCCTATCTATCTCGCCGGGAATTGGATCCCCACTTGAATCAAGTTTCCACGAATACCGCAGAAACTGATCTGTCAACGCCGTAAGCGTGGGTGCAATGACGAGTTTACCATTCCGCAACAACGTGTACACCGCATCAATGCCAATGGAAACACTACCACTACCTGACGCCGGCGGTTCCAACACCGGAAGTCCATGATATGTGAACTCGCGGCGCCAATCGGACTCACTACTAGAGCCACCGTAAATACGAAACTCAAAATCGTTCAACCTGAATTGTCTAATTATGTTCGTAACGTGTGCTGATACGCTTATTTTTCCCGTCTCATAACAGGAATCTACATAAATAGAACCGTCGTCTAGAACAAGAAGCCGAATCGCAGCCAGGTTTGTCCCGCCGAAGTCAATACCCACAACGACATGTTGTACACGGTCATGCCAGTCCACGCGGCGCACATGTTCTTCCACGTCGAACACGTCGTACACCAGTCCTGCCGGTCTGGTAAACTTGCCCCTGTAGAACATGTCAAACTTCCACGGAGGGAGAGTACGTCTCGCTTCTTCCCACTCTTCACGGGAAAACGCTGGGTTCGCCAGGGAGTCGAACTGCACGACCTCAATCGTAGGGTGACTCTTGTCTGCTTCGACCCACGGAAGATACACCTTCTGATACAACCAGTCGAAGTTGTACGGTGTCGTTGTAATTAGCGTTGGTCCTCGGTGTAGCGACAGGCGCCTCCTAATAGCTTCCCATGCCGACAGACGAAATGCATCCTGACCGGCCTCGTCGAGCCACGCGGCTTTCGCCGTAGCTGACTCCAGCGTGTCGCTGTTCTTCGCATGCGCGAAGAACACCCTGTACGCTCCATCGTGCGAGCGGAACACGATAAACGGATGGTACTTCATCTTACCGAAGTCCAACGTCTGGACGAACAACCGTTCAAACTCTGGAAGCACCTTGTAATGGAGCAACTGCGCGTAGGGACCAACGACGAGATAGTCTCCCGGACCGAGTTCAGCCATCTTCAAGTAAAGCCAGTAAGGGCCTATGACAGTCTTTCCTGACTGCGTTCCTCCCAGGGCGAGAGTAATTCTCTTCCTACTCTTCAACACCCTCGCCTGGTACTTGTGTGGGTTGACTATGAGCTTGCTGCTCTTCTTGTCCAGGTAGTAAAACGGCGTAGTCATGGGCATCCACAATGTTGGGTGATTTTACAGGCATCTGCGTTCCATCGGGAAGGTTGAACACTACGGCAACAACACTCTGATGCTTTGAACCATCCCTGTCTACCTGCGAGTCCAAATCTTCGACGTACTGCGAGAACAACCACTGTGCTGCCCTGTGATCGCCAGACAACGCCTTCGCGCGAACGGCCTCAAACGCTTCAATAGCACCTTCAGCCAGAAAGCGCCTCGCACGCCGCCAAAACTCCAGGGCCTCCGCAGCCCCTGGTTCCGCCAACGATACGGCTCCGGCAGCTACGCGCTCGCCCAAGTCCATCCACTGAGCTATGACACGCCTGGGAACGCCGGCGGCGGCCGCCGCAACGCTCAGAGGAACTCTTTCTTCCTCCAAAACCTGCAACACGCGCTGTCTCTGTTCAGTTGTAAATACAGCTAACTTGGCGCCGTCCACCAACGCGACCTCACATCATTCTACCTCGTCTCGGAGGCATCGGGGGCAACTCAACCATTCCAACGTCGAGGCGGGCGGGCACTACCTCCTCAACAGTTCCAGGAGTGTGCTGCTCAACAGCTTCCTCATTCCTATCCTCGATCTCCCCGGCAGTCCTGTACGTCAAGCACACAGGACCACTGTCCTCCTGGTTTGGAGAGACGTTAATACGCTGCGCCGTGCAAACTCCTGCTTCGTTGAAGATGCAGTCCGTTGCTTGACAACGAATGATAGTCGCCATAATCACTCCTCCGTGTTACAATAACGTTCGTATTCTACACAGAGTATATGGTAGAGGAGGACTTTATGCAAGACCCGCGTATAGCCGCAATCAACTTAATCGATATATCAATCAAGCACGGTATGCAACGTATAGCTGAGGCCGTAACGCCAAGAATCACGTCATGGTTGTGCGCCTACTACCTTCGACGAAAGAACGACACTAACCTGCCACGCTTCGTCTCCATTGCCTCGGAAAAGCTTCCCGACGGCAGTATTACATACCGCCTGGTCCCTCACGAGCACAACGACGAACCGTGCGAGTCGTGTGTAGACGTGAACGCCCCGCTAATAGCGCCGAACGAAATCCTGGAATACGCCGCCGCCTGGCACGACGAAGTTTTGAAAGAGCCAGGGGGACCTATACTTCCGGAGAACGCCGTGTTATACGTGCGATATCTGCCGGTAATCGGAGCGCATTACATCGGATGGGGGGAGCTGCCGGTCGATGAGTAAGGACACAATCTTCATCCCGTCTATACCAGGTGCGTTCGTCTCGCTGGAGGGACACACGCTTCCCCTCGGCTGGTCAGTTGAGACCTGGCTGGAAACACACGCCGAACCTGCTTCCACACCGCACAATCATTCGCCATACACACAATATTTGCGCGAAGCGGACGGCGGACGCGCCTTGTCCCACGTGTGGGTTGTCTATCACGTTTGCATACCTCTCGGTGTTATGCTGGATCTAGCCGCGCTGGAGGGATGGCGCGTCTCGTACACGTCTGCACAGGAGCTGTTTCCCGCACCTACTCCTGGAATCGTAGACACTATCGAAAATAAAACAGGTAAAGTCGGGGCGAAAGTAGCACTGAAGACTATAGGCGAGTACGCAAGAACACTTGAGCCCGTATGGCAAAAACTCAATCAGGAACAGAAACTCGTTATGTCCCCACCATCCACAAACAGGCGCGCCCTTGTCTCCACAGACCTGGCAACGCTCATTCAGACAACAAGCCATGCGCGCCTGTGGAACAACAGGCCACTGCTCGCCGATACCGTCCTTAGCTGTTGGGACTTAGCCACGCGCCTCTTTCGCGACCGACAGGCCGCGGAAAGCCTCACGAAGTCCATCCCTCCTGGATGGCTGGAAGTTATGAAGGGATTTGTGCCGCTGGTGAAACCCCCGAAACAAGCGTGGCTGAAGATAATTCGCGAGGTACGAGAGTTTCTAAGTGGAAAAGGAGTGGACGTAGACCAGAAGACAGTCGAGGCAATCTTGGAAGTGCTAGCGACCTCTGGGGATATAGAATGGAAAGACGCCCTCTTGCAACTCTCCCCGCAAGAGGGCGCCGGAAATTCTACCTAATGTACGTCACCCACGGCCTGTCCAAGAGGGCACGCTGCGGACGAGACCCGACGAAGTTGAGTCCCAGCCCGCCAGCGCACTCCATCCTCCACGGAGGACCATGGTTGCGGATGATGTTCTGGACGCGCCAGTCGCGCAGGTCCTCGTCGGAGAAGACGAACTTCGCGCCCCTAGAGTAATCAGGAAATTCACTCCAGTAGCGCGCCACAAACAGGGCGTCGTCCGTAGGCTCTACAGGGCCATATGACCCGTACATCACCTTGTTGCGAGTCCAGACGTAAGCTACAGCAACCATGCCCATAATGCCGCATACACCGGCCTCATTGACCAGTGTGCGGGCGAGCAGGTACGTCGAGGACTCGTCCACCGCTCACTCCTCCCAGGGGATTTCGTCCGGGCCGGCATCCTCAATTTCAACATCCTCATCGATGTACGGCGAGTAGCCGGCAAACGGTACAGTCAAGCGCGGCTCACCGGGCACTGTCTCAATCTGACCGGTATCCGGATTGAACACCTGCTGGTCGCGCCCAGGCTGGACTTTAAGCTCTACATAGAACTTACGGCCGTTAGCCTTCGCCTCGGCAATGCGCTCCTCGATGACCGAGTAGAAATACTCGACCATATCCTTCTTCGACGGAAATTCCCGCTCGCGCTCATCGGCGCGGACAAGACCAAGCGCGTACATAAAAATGAGCACACGGTTAAGCGCCCGCTCCGTAAAGTAGATGTCGTCGTCGATGCGCGCCCCTACTAGCTCGTCCGGGTTTTCCGCCTCCGTGAACACCACCTCGTCAACGCGCATGTGAACCCGCAACGCCGGGTTACCTGCACGTGACGTAATAGTTGACCACTGGTCAACGTGTACGAGATATGTGCCCGGCACGTCAACGTACTTAGCTACAGCGTCCTGAAAAAGTTGATCTGGGGTAAACATACACACACCTCCTTATTGTGATTCAGTTGTATATAGCACTTCGGGGACATAGATATGCACGAGGGCATTAATAGCGTGGGAGAAGAGCATCCTCTTGGGATAGGCCGCCCAAGCGGATTTCAGTCCTCCGGAGGTATTCTTCGCAATGCCCCGCTCGACCATCTCCTTCAACGTGACGCGAACGACCACTTCCTCTCCCGTGACGGGGTTCTTGACAACTTGACCATCGCGGAGCAAGTAAACCTCGCACACTGTCGGCTCGGGAAACACGACGGCGTAATCCCAGCCGGCACGGCGAAGCAGTGTAGCAACGAGCGTGTAGTGAAACGAGATTTTCCCGTCAATGTCGTACATGCCACGCTGCAACGCCGGTCCAATGGGCACGCCCAGGTCGTCCGCCACTACCATCTTGGCGTAGACCTCCTGCGGCGTCTCCCCAAACCGCCCGGTGGCCGCCAGGATTTCCGCCTCCCGAATCATGTCCCGACGCTCAAACACGTCAGGGACTGATTCATTCGCAGCATCGTCCGCAGCTACGCGAATTGCGTCCACTGCCCTCTCCAACTGTTCAAGCTCGTTCATGGCTCCCTCCCTTGACATTTATCTACACATACAATAGAATACTAACACACTCAATAACGCGTGTCAAGGAGGTTATACTATGAAACTCAGCTCTCACGAAGTTCTACTCACCGTCCTGGACCTTCAGAGGCGAGGCGTGCCTGTCGAGTTGCAGAGGAACAGGATTAGTCCCAAGAAAAAGGCATACCGCTGGACAGTAACGTACACGCCAACTGGCGAGAACATGCCAGTAGTTATCGCCAACATCACGCTGCGCAACGCCGCCTGGATTATCTACCTTATCGCCTTACACGCCGAGCAGTTCGACGTAGCCGACGAACTGCAAAACGTCATCAACGGCGATATTGCATTCGACGGCGAGCATCCTGCAACTCAGTAACGCCTACCGCAGCGCCTGCCGCCAGGATAGCTGTGGAGAGGATGTCCCAGGCACCTGCCGCGTTCAACCCCAACGCGGCAAGAAGAACAGCCGATGCCAGTGCCAGCGCCGGAGGAATCCAGGCGGGGCGGTTCGGCCACGCGAGCTGCACAATGTCAACGACAACCTTGACGAGCGTAGTAAGCGTCAACACGTCTGCGACCATTATACTGCCTCCTCTACATACGCGAGTTTTGGACCTAGAAGAGAGACAACCTCTGTACCCGGAGGATAGCCGAATACCGGGTCCTCCGGGAAGCGTACCTCAAACTCGTACCAGTACCCTCCAACGGACAGTGTGTCCGTATTCACCCTGAAAGTCACAATACCGTTAGGGCCGTCCACGACGTAGCCGGCTGCAACGACGACATCAGGGTCTGTGTCGGCTGCATAGCGGTCCTTTTTCAGGCGAAGCGTAAACGACCACCCGGAAGAAATGTCTACAGGCGAACCATCAGGATAGCGCACGTACACTTTCGGGCGCCATCCTCGTCCCTTTGAAAAGCGTATGTGCGGAAGCTGGTCCTCAAACTCCACCTCGTACCGATACCGTTCTCTTACCAAGACGAACTTGTCCACAATTGCCTCCACAGAAGCATCTTGTATACTTACTGTTACTGTACCACCACATTAAAAACAGCGCAAAGGAGGGATATCATGACGATGCACAAGAAGCGCAAGAAGACAACAAAGCGCCGCAAGAAACCATCTCAGAAGAAAAAGAAGAAGTTCATCCAAAAAGCCATCAAGCGTCCTGGTAGACTGCGTGAGATGGCTAAGCGTGAGGGAGCCATCACGAAAGACGGCAAAATCTCCACGGTGTGGCTGAGGAAGAAGAAAGCAGAAGCACAACGGCGCGGTGATACTAGTCTCGTTGCCGCAATTAACTTAGCGCTTCGGTTCAAGTCCGGAGACCTCTCCAAGAAGAGTCGCAAGCGGAGGAAATAGGATGAGCAAACACGAGGAGATAACTACGCCTGGCTTCCTGGACAACCCGCATCTACACGCCCTCATCAGCGGCCTGCGCAGGATGCTCAAAGCCCTCGAAGAACGCTTAGCATCCCTGGAGTCGTCCTCAGTTACCACAGGGACAACTGCCGGCGGCGACCTGTCGGGAACGTATCCCAACCCGAACGTTGTCGGACTCCAAGGGCGGCCGGTAGCAAACACCTCTCCAACTGATCAGCAAGGACTCATCTGGAATCAGGCGGTGTCGCAATGGGAACCCGGCAATCCCTCTCCCGCACCGCACACGCATCCTCCAGCAGATATTTCGCCTCAAGGAAGCGGAAGTACACTCGACGCGGATACTGTGGACGGACAACACGCCTCAGATTTCGCCTCAACTACCCACAGTCACGACCACGGAGCGTTAACCGGCTTAGGAGACGACGACCACCAACAGTACGTTCACAACGACGTGACGCGTACAATCACCGCACAACACACCTTTTCGCCACCGGCGGCCCAGGCGCCATTTGCGCTTGGTCCAAACGCCCAAGGGCAACTCGTTCCTGGGCTCAACGCTGACCAGCTCGACGGCCAGCACGCATCCGACTTTTCTCCTGCAAACCACACCCACGTCGAAGCCGACATCACTGACCTGGGCGCTACAGTAGTGAAGGACGGTGACCCTGCTGGCGGGGACTTGTCGGGCACGTATCCCAATCCGAATGTGAGCGGTCTGCAAGGGCGACCGGTAGCTTCCACAGCCCCATCTGGCCAACAGGCGCTGACGTGGAACAGCACAGCCGGCCAGTGGGAGCCAGGAAATCCAACTCCCGGAACACACACACACACTCCGAGCGATATTTCCCCTCAAGGCGCCGGTAGCGGACTTGACGCGGACACTGTGGACGGTCAACACGCCAGCGCCTTCTGGAATGTTGGCGACACGTTGGCTTCCGATGCCTTCGAGTCGCCTCAATCTGCAACGCCACCAACGTCGTACCCAACAGCGTCGACGAACACCAACGCATCGTTCATGTGGACGACTGTAGACCACGCTACATACGGACGCATGTTCGTCCTCATGCGCAACGACGGCACTGGAAATTGGATTCCGGCGATTACCCTTCTCCAGGACGGAACAGTATTTCTCGGCGGACCAATTAGCGCGCCGTACAACGCCGGGGAAATCTCCACAAACAGACCCCTACACGTCTCTGGGCCGAACGTTTTACGGGGTTATACAACAGCGTGGAGGGACATCGTTCAAGTCGCCCAGTCGCTGAACACAATACGTCTGGGCGATCCAAATGCGACCACAGACTTGCGGGGGAACACACTTCAGTCGTCTGCATCCAACGGTTTCAAAGCGCTATATGGGAAGGTGGAAGCGCCAGATGCTTCGTGGGGAGGCGATACCGCGGGAGAACAGCTACGAAGGTTCGCCTTTATTACACGCGCGCCTTTAGACGACTTCAATACCAACACGTTAAACCCAGCGTGGTCCTGGGACTTCGATGTTCCAACGTATTATTCTATAGTTAACAGCCATTTATTTATACGCTTAAGCGATATACCAGGACAAAGAACATTCTTATATAGAACTGATACTTCATCATCAGTCCATCACTATTTAAGAATAAACACCATGCTGCTTACTACTGGAACGAGGTGTGGACTGCGCGTAGATGATGGTACGGACATAAATTACTGCGAGTTGTTTTTTGAACTAATCACGTCCCGTCCCGGAGTAATCGCAATAAAGATGACTGTGAAGGAAGGTACAACGCAAAACACTACTACAGCAATAAATTATCAGCAGGAATTCACACCGATAATCAGAATTTCGAGATGGTCAACCTACTTTGAAACGTTCTTTTTCAACGAACAAAAATACACGGCTTCATGGGGATATGCTCTAGGACACTCAGGATGGACTCCAGCTCGCGCAGGAGTAATATTCGACAACGCAGGAACTAGCGTATCATGGCAGTACTTTGCTGTAGACTGGTATCACGCAAATTAATCACTACAAGCTAGGCATCGCCAATATATCCACTCAACGACTATGTTCTTGTCCACTCTCTCCAGAGAGTAGCGCACACGTTCGTGCTCTGCCACTTTTCCACACTTCCGACAGTAATACCTGCGCGTCGAGGACACAGTTAAACACTCCCTGGAATCTGGAATCAAATCCCACATATGCCGCCGCATTCCTCGTCGAGCGCGAGGAGGGGCGGCGTTGTGTTTTCGGCGTCGAGCTGTGAGATGGGCACGAGGTCGGCGGTAAGGTAGAGCGCCGGTGGCCGGGCGTAGCGGATGAGCTCGTCCACCTGCACAGCATGGCTGAAGTCGTCGGGGTTGGCGAGGACGTGGGCCCACTCTGCCGGCCACTGGAAGGGGTAGAAGACGCACGCCGAGCGGGGAGCGATGGCCTCGGAACCGAGGTGGCGGAGCAGCCAGGCGTGGACATTGGAGCGGTTGAACCGTCGACCGAGGGCGGGATGGGGCTCGGCGAAGGGGTAGCGGTTGACGATGTACTTCACCCCCGACGCGCGCATCCGCCGCACTGCCTCCTCCACGGTGATGCCCAGCCAGAGTTCCACCGTCTCGCCGGGGAACTCGCTGCGCACCCAGGCGCGGAGGGGGTAGACCTTCCACGCGCGCGTGCACTGTCGGCGAATCATCCCCACGCGGCCGTCCTTGCCGAACGTGCACGCAGGGATGATCACGGTGCCGTGGCGGTCAATGGGGCTAGTGTCCTTCGCGCGCACGGTGACCACGCGCACGCCGCGCTCCTCGAGCCACGGCGTCCAGCGGGCGGCGAACTCATATGTGGCCCGCCGCTCGTGGCCGGTATCACAGAAGACGGCCGCGTCCACCGGCGGCAGCACGCCGGTGGCGCTCATCGCGGCGAGCGCGAAGGACTGACTTCCCCATACGAGGCGGATAGCCCTTCGCACCGCTTAACAGGCGAACAACACTTAACGCCACTCGTCGAGCATATCGCCGACGAGACGCTTGAACTCTTCCATTTCCTCGTCGTCGATGTTCAAGGCAGCCATCAGACTCTTCTCAAACGCATTATTGTCTACGCCGAACACAGTTGACTCAACCAGGAGGACAACCTTGTGTCTGGAAGGGTTGTTACCTGTCGCCGCCATGTATCCCCACAACATCTGGAGGATCAAACCGGCCACAGTGGACCGCAGGATGCCTAATTCGACAATTTCGTCGTGTGCGTCCTTGTCACGTGTCAGGCGCGCCTGTACGTAGACAGTCGCGTGGTGCACAAGCGCCAGTACATAGGGCATTACCATCTCAGCAATACGCGCCACAAACTCACGGACGGACATATCACCGGTGAACTCCACCGTGTGATACACGTTACCGGCAGCTCCTACGAAGTCGCCGGCAAACATGTTCAAAACGATGTTCATATACGCCGTACTGCCGGGATTTTGGTCCCCTCTGGCGCTAAGCACGTGTGCGTACATCAAGTCAAGAAGACCACTTTCTCTAATAGCAGCCTTCCACAGGATGTCGTTCACGGTTATTCCTCCTCCACGCTAACAATGAAGAACTCAAAATCGTCCACAGACAACGCCCTCTGCGCGTCAGAATCGGCCTTCATCTTCGGGTCACGAGGGCGGTACTTCAACTTCGCTACCAGTATCGTATCTCCTGGCTCCACAACAGTCTTCTCCCGGCGAACGGACACAGCCACGCCGGATATCTGGCGAATGATGTCCGCCGTCGCCTGATATCCAATGTAGCTGTCTAACACTCCACTGTCATGTGCCGCCTTGACAATGTTCGCGAACATAGACGCCGAAATTCTCCTCGGCGTGTAGCGCAGCCCTTCCACGGGCATCATCAGTGAGTTCATCAACCTGACCATCGCTCCCTCCTCAATGTTAGTTACAACTATATACTACCACTAAACACAACACTTGTCAACTACCATTTTTGATATTTCTCAAGAATTCGCCCATAGCCGAGCACACAGCACGTACAACAGCGGCCTGGTTACCACCAGAGTCAAGCTCGGCGCGTTCGACCATCCTCCGCGCAAAACTCTCGGCGTCATATTCAAGATCGAGGAGGGCGTCTTCATAGGCAGAGTAGAGCAACTCCTCCAGGAGTGTTCTCACGATCCAAGAGAACGACACGCCCATCACGTCAAAGTCATCTTGCGTAGGGTCATCCATGAACTGTGCAACAACATCCTTCACCTCCAGGCCCAGCAACGTTGTACACACGTCAAGCGCCTCCAGGAACGCATACCCAAGGGCTTCACGGTTCAACTCACTCAGGGTTACCACCACGGCACCTCCGCGTGAAATTGGGGATTGTCCTTAACATCCCCACGTGATAAGATAGTTGGGGCGGGGCCCGCCGGGAGAGGCGGCGGCTCCCGGCGGGTGGTCACTGTGAGGAGGAGGGACCATCCCCATCGTAACACATCACCAAACGAAAGTCAAGGGGGTTTCGCTCATGGTAAGCCTTGCTAATGCGGCACGTCACTACGCTCGCATGGGGTGGAAAATCATTCCGGTCCAGCCAAAGGGGAAAGTGCCCCTTGTCAAGGGCGGCGTTCACGCAGCAACAGATGACCTCTTCACCGTCTCCCGGTGGTGGTCCCAGTGGCCTAATGCCAACATCGGACTCCACTGTGGAGCCAGCAGGCTCGTAGCCCTGGACTTTGACGATCCAGACGAGCCCCTATTAAAGGAACTTGCCGACCGCGCCTGGGCCATCAACCGCACAGCCTCTGGTGTCCACCTTCTCTTCGGGATGGGACAGCACAACTTGAAATGCTCGCCAGGTGGGCTACCACCAAAAGTCCACGTGCGCGGCCACGGTGGCTACATTATAGTGCCGCCCAGCGTCCACCCGTCAGGCCACATCTACACGTGGGAAAAGGAACCAAATTTCCACACAACGCCGCCGGAAATACCCGAACACGTCGTGCGCTACATCACTGATAAAAAGTCTCGGGCAGCGCGCTCCGTCCTGGAAACGTGTTTGGAGAGCGTCCGCGCCGCCCCCGAGGGCGACCGCAACAACACCCTCAACGCCTGCGCTTACCGCCTGGGGAAGCTTGTCGCCGCAGCACACCTCCACGAACCATCAGTCCGCCACGCACTGCGCTCAGCCGCCCTGGAGGCCGGGCTCGACGAACACGAAATCGACCCCACCATCTCGTCGGGCCTGCGCGCCGGAAAGCGAGACGCCGCGCCGTCGGAGGGAACCGCCCACGGCGCGGGCGCGCCCAAATACCCCCTCACGGATATGGGCAACGCCGCCAGGCTCGTCGACAAACACGGCGACAACGTCCGCTACTGTCACCCCTGGAAATCGTGGCTCATCTGGGACGGACGCCGATGGCAAAAGGACGAGAACGGCGGCATTATGCGTCTCTGCAAGGACGTAGCACTCGACCTGGCCGAGGAAGCCGCCATCAACCCCCAGAACAAAACCCTTGTCAACTGGTCCATCAGGTCGCAGAACATCACTCGCCTTCAGGCCATGCACACCGTTGCCGCCAGCGACGAGCGCGTCGTCGTCTCCCCCACCCAGCTCGACGCCGACCATTACGCCCTCAACACGCTCTCCGGCACCGTTGACTTACGCACGGGACGCATCCGCCCTCACAACAAAACAGACCTCATTACCAAACTCGCCCCCTTCGACGTTGCCGACGCCGCCGACGCCGTCCAGTGGTGGGACTTCCTCGACCGCATCTTCGACGGCGACCTTGAACTCATCGCCTTCGTCCAGCGCGCCGTTGGCTACGCCATCACCGGCGACACGTCCGAACAGTGCCTCTTCATCCTCTACGGCACAGGCGCCAACGGCAAGACCACCTTCCTCAACGTCCTGCGCACCGTCCTCGGCGATTACGCCTCCCACGCCCCCACGGAGATGTTCCTCAAGCGCTCCTCCGACCGCATTCCCAACGACCTCGCCCGCCTTCGCGGCTCCCGCTTCGTCACCACGGCGGAGATGCCCTTTGGCGCCCGCCTCGACGAGACCTTCATCAAGCAGATTACCGGCGGCGACACCCTCATGGCCCGCTTCATGCACCGCGAGTGGTTCGAGTTCCGCGCCACATTCAAAGTCTTCTCCGCCACAAACCACCTCCCCGCAGCCTCCGGCGGCGACCGCGCCCTCTGGCGTCGCATCCTCGTCATCCCCTTCACCGTCACCATCCCCCCCGACGAGCGCGACCCCCACCTCGAAGCGAAACTCCTCTCCGAAGCCCCCGCCATCATCGGCTGGCTCATCGAAGGCTGTCTCGCCTGGCAGGAAACCGGCCTCCGCCCTCCCCAACGCGTCCTCGACACCGTCCAGCAATACCGCGAAAGCGTTGACGTTATCGGTCAGTTCCTCTCCACGTGCTTCGACGAGGACGTTACCTCCACCGTCCCCGCCTCCACCGTCTACAAGGCCTACCAGGCCTGGTGCGTCACAAACGGCGAAACGCCCTACTCCGCTCGCTGGCTGGGTATCCGCCTCTCCGAACGCGGTCTCCACCGCCGCCGCACCAGCGAAGGGGTCGTCTATACCGGTATTCGCCTCAAGGCGTCTTGGGAACGCCTCGCCGCCTACTCCGCCCCCTCGTAAGCCAGGCGCGACGGCGCGCCGCCTATACAACCAGGTGGGGGAGGGACGCGAAAGAACGGAAAAGAGAACACAGTGGAGAAAGCGCGGAAGACATCGGACAACGTGAGATGAGCATCCCCCTCCGGGGGGATGGGGATAGTGAACGATAGGTGAACGATAGGTGAACGATAGCGCGTCTTATGGTTCACCCGCTTTCATTAACATTAGTGTCGTATTTGTGTTGTTTAGCCTACTTTCGCTAGAGCTTGAAGCAGTTATTAGTGTTGCAGATTAAACGTTGGGGGGAACGATGAACCATGTGAACGATAATCTCAGAGTTATTTTTTACCCTATATACTCTCTATTATGTAAAGTAGATTGTGTATAGTTATAAGGTAGAAATTAAGGTTCACATGGTTCACCCTTGTACCAAACCTGAAACATTCTGGAACAATTGGCTTAACAGAGGCTAATTTTCTATACATTAAGGTGAGTTACGTTTTGTTTTACGCAAGTCGATCAGTGAACCATAGGGTCGCGCTATCGTTCACCTATCGTTCATATCGTTCACTA
>Ga0256839_1003116_pt1 | contig 17471 bp, 16 predicted proteins | sample 354166metaG_FD_185968 | JGI IMG/M metagenome (GOLD analysis project Ga0256839, IMG submission 185968) | Hydrothermal vent microbial communities from Mid Atlantic Ridge, Atlantic Ocean - 354-166 | ecosystem: Environmental > Aquatic > Marine > Hydrothermal vents | place: Atlantic Ocean: Mid... | reverse complement strand
TCATATAATTCTCTACATGAGAGACACCATTCTGCACCTATAACAGCAACCTTTCTCTTCATATACACATAGTGATATAAATCTCCAGCTAAATATTATTGATGATTCCGATGGAGAAATTCCATGTAATCTACATATATATATCTAGGGATGATGGATATGCCTATTCAACCGTTATAGAGAATCATTACAAGCTTGTTATAGACCTCTGGTGCAAATATCTGGGTAGAATAAGTTATAGGGAGGCATTAGGGAAGGCTGTTTTAGACTCACTTAAAGAGTATTTTGAGATGGGACTCTCCGATATACCAGTTATCTTAATACTCTCAGATACAAACTCAGCGAGAAATCTAATTGAATCAGATGAGTTTAAAGAGCTTATAAAACCCTTTAAAGAGGTTAGAGTATCGTTGATGAAGAGCTGGAGATATAGGAGAAGTTTAGAGCTTGTAAAGTTCTGCCTAAAAAATAAGTTGGAGAGGTATCCCCCCAGTAAATTCCTATAGATACTGGACCTCCCAGCTTATCTTCATACCCCTTTTCCCCAACTCTTTAAAGAAAATATCTGGGTTAAATGCTGCTTCAGGAGGGACAACACCATATCTAACCTCGGTATCTCCCCTAGCAATAAGCTGGGCCCCTATAGACAAGGGATTCCCTATAGGTCTGAAGTAGGCTCTCTTACCTTCCCAACCCTCAACATCATGTGGATGTTCATTCATGACAACGACTTTAGCGTCCTTTCCATTCTTCTTCCCAATAGCCTCAACCCTCAATCCATATCCCCAGGTTTCGGTCTCACGGGCTTTCTCACTCTGGAGAAGAAATTTATAGATAAAGCTCATAGGCTTCACACTTACACCATCAAAATCTACGGGCTTATTATCGTAAAACCCATAGTAGAGAAGAACCTTTAGAAGATTCATCGTCTCATCGGGCCATGTACCACGGACATAGACTTTTCTAGGCTTCTTATCCTCTGGCAGATATTGTGGTAAGGTAAAGGTCTCACTATGAGGTACAAATACCGTCTCCCTTTTCCCGATTAATGGAAAGAACTCCACAGTCTTAGCCCCTATATATGGGGGTACAGTCTTCCACTCACCATCCTCATATACAACCCTCTCCTTGAGCTCGGGATCAAACTCCCAAATAGTAACATGTAGAAGACCGGGGCTTGGCGCGGTACACCTAAAGGCAGCCCAGAAGATCTCAATAATCTCTACTTCATCGAGAAGCTCCACAGCCTTTTTAGCCATCATATTCGTAGTCCCAGGGGTAGCCCCCACACCAGGGACAAATAATACTCTATTTTCTATTGCTGATTCATGTAATGCAAGTTGATCATCCTCGGTAGCTACATCCACCCCCGAGACTCCTTCCTCTACAGCCACCTTGGTAACTATATAGTCATATTTGAATGGGAGTGCATTTACGACTATATCATGTCCACTAATAACATTTCTAAGGCTGTTGATGTCATTAACATCTACTCTAACCGCTCTAACCCTCTCATCACCCTCCCGTCTAACAAATTCACGGGCTTTTTCAATGTTGTAATCAGCTATTATGATTTCATCGAATCCACTAGTTGCTATAAAGTCTCTAGAGGCCTCTATTCCAACGGCTCCTACACCTCCTAATATAACAGCCGATTTCATATGAATCACTTACCATAAAACTGAGAGATGCATATAGATTAATCAGTTATATATATCTTAGAAAGAGAAAAAGAGGAGATGGATATACAAATAAATTATGTTTATCTATCTTTTAACCAGCCTCCACCTCTCCACAAGCTTATTCCTATCCATTATATAGTGTTCTCCCTCCCTCTCGATATTATATCCTAGGTAATATAGCATGGAGGCTAATAGGCTGGAGAAGATATAGATTGGCCCAGCTGCCTCCCTCTTATATACATCAATATTGAATGGAAAGATAACAATTGTCTCTACAATCATAGTATCCTTGTCAAACTTAAATTCTATACGCTCTACAAGCCTCAACCTACGCATGTAATCACATAGCCTCTGAATAGCCTGGTTAATCTCCATATCCTTAGAAATCCCAATATCATCTTTGATCTCCTTAAATAGGATTTCTCCGCTCCTCCATAATATTCCCCAGGAATCCTCTCCAAACTGCTCTGATAAGGCCTTATATATCGCATTAATGAATTTAAAGACAACCGGAAGTTCAACCCCCTTCAACGACATATCACCACTTTAATTAACCTCAATCCTTAAATAGATTTAATCTAAATTCTTACATAAAGTTTAGTCCATAGGCCCTCACATATACTGTGAATAAGGCTAATGAAGTTACTAATATAGCTAGTGGTAGGCCCATCTTAACCCATTCCCCTATTGTTATAGCTTTTAGACGGCGCTTTTCAAGGAGTCCGAGCATAACAAGGCTTGCTGATGTTCCAATTGGTGTAGCCAATGCTGAGAATACACCGGCAAAAAGTGTTCCGAACCAAAGATGATATGCGTCTATACCCAGATTACTTAATTCTATGATAATAGGTGATATGGTAGCCACCGTTAATACATTATCTAATATGGGACTCAGAAATGCGGTTATACCCGAAATAAGCAGGAAGAGTATTTCAACCTCTCCACCTGAAGTCTCCACTAAACTCCTAGATATGAGATTTAAGAGCCCAACATATTCTAAGGTACCTACCAGACTAAAGAATGACATTAAAAATACCAAAGTTTGCCAATCTACCCTATGAAGAAATACTGCCATCCCCATATCTTCTTCAAAGGCTATGATATAAGCAGCGGCTAAGAGTGCTACAGAGACTAATATTAGCTTTGGCTTTACATATATCCCCAACATATTCAGAAACTTGGCTATTTCCCCATGAATTATTATGGGAATAAGTACAGATAGAAAAAGTATGGTTGGCTTCCTAGGATTCTCTATCTCCTTTGATAATACCTCTACAATCTCCTTTACATCTACCTCACCCATTCGGGTATAGAGAATTTCCAAGTCCTTCCTTAAATACAAGAATGTATAACCGATCAATATAGCCAGTGTGAACAATGTAATGGGTGTAGCCCATATGAAGAAGTCATACATAGTTAATCCTCCGTTGAAGGCTACTAATATGGCGACTGGGTTACCCATAACCGTTGCTGTACCACCAACTATTACTGCATAGGTTATAGGTAAAAGGAATTTACGTGGTTCGATCTTATATATAGAGGATAACTCAAGCATTATGACACTGGTGAATAGAATAGCCGTCACTTCATCTACTATAGCTGCGAACAATGCACCAAGACCTATAAATACAGAATAGAACCTTCTAGGATGCCCATGTAGAAATGGAATTATTTTGGATATTACATATTCAAAATAGTTAACCTCCTCTAGATACCCTACAACAACCATCATACCGAGGAGGAACAATATAATATCCATATGCATAAATTCGAGGAAAAGCTCAAAAGGAAGTATGTTCAATATAAAGGCTAAGGCTAATCCAAATATTCCAGCCGCTAATCTCTTCCTCCATATAAGAAGAGTTGTTGATATAACAAATGAAATTATAGATACAGCTAAAGATGACCTCAAATCAAAGCCTAACAAATACATAATGATGAATATGACAGCTGGAATTATAATTGGAACAATTTCTCTGACTCTCATTTCCCTAAAACAATTTAAAATCCCCTATTTAAATTTTACGAATTACCTACATTAACTTGAAAATCTACAGTAATACATTAATATATTTACATATACCAGGTTAAGTCACTCAATAGCATAAGTAAGTCAAGGATCTTTTTAAACGCATTTGTCTGTGTCACTCTGCCAACTACCTTTCCTTCCTCCACCACATATACTCTCCTAATATCATTTGCCGCCATCAGCTCCATAGCCCTTGCAACAGGCTCGTCAGGTCCAATCGTTATGATTGGTGAAGACATAATCTCGCCAACCTTCACACCATCAAGGCTGAGCCCCTTGACAATTACCTTCTTAATAATATCCCTCTCAGTAACTACACCAACTGGAAGTCCCTCCCTACTCACCAATAGACTCCATACACCCTTATCAACCATAGTCTTCAAGGCCTCCCTACATGATGATGATTCATCCACCATGTATACCCTGTCATCCATTATGTCACGGACTTTCAATGATATCCTCATGAGGAGACACCAATATTAATATTGACTGTAAAGATTTAAATTGTTAAGAATATGAGGTTGTCACCCAATTACGGAAATATAATTCTACAAAATTTCTATAACGACTCACCCGATAAAGTTGCTAGAAAGATCCTCGGTAAACTCCTAATAAGAACTCTAGACGATATCGTCGTAGGAGGTATGATTACCGAGGTAGAAGCATATTTTGGAAGGGAGGACCCAGCATCCAGAGCCTCAAAAAAGGGTAAAATTGGGGATGCAATGTGGAGGGAACCAGGATATACACTTGTCTATATGGTACATGGAAATTGGTTATTGAATGTTGTAACTACCATGGATAATGCAGGTGCTGTCCTAATCAGGTCTATCGAACCTCTCATTGGGATAGAACATATACGATTATTCAGAGGGGTCTCACAAAAGAAACTAATGACTACAGGCCCAGGTAGGTTGACGAAAGCCTTGAAGATTACTAATGAAGAAGATGGAATACCAATATTCAAAGATGATTCATCGGTTAAAATAGTCGATTACCTTGAGGTGGACGATTCTGAGGTAGCTAGGTCCCATAGGATTGGTGTATCCAAAGACCTTCCAGAGCCATATAGATTTTATGTAAAATATAGTATCTATGTCTCTAGAATAGGTGGGAGAAGGCAATAAATATGTTTAATATTCGATGTAGTAATACAATATATACTTTATAATGGCATTTTTCAATACCATATGTTAGGAATAACTATATTATAATGATATTAAATAGATTTATTGGTGGCCCGATACTTGAACCTAGGCTTAAAAAGGTATATCTAATAAACAATTTTGAATATACAATTTGTAACTTTATGTGTAAATATTGTTATTTAGGTAGGATATTTAAGGATAGCTGCCCCACCTATTTCGATAGATTATCTAGGCTGGAGAGGCAGATAGAGGAGTATATAGGTAAATATGGATTGAGAAGCATCAAAGCATTGTTAATCTCTCCCATTGGAGAGCCAACTTTAGACCCGGAGCTTCCGACAATTTTGAAATATCTCAAATCATTTGGAATACCTGTGGCTGTATATACTAATGGATCGACACTGGCTGATGAACATGTATTCAATGTATTGAAGCATTTCGATATTGTGACTATAAAGTTCGACACTCTCAGACGGGATGTAGTGGAAGACTTGAATAAACCGAATATCAAAGTCGACCCTACAGAGGTCTACTATCAACTTACAAAGTTTAGGAGGGAGTTCAAGGGTAAGTTATACTTAGATATAATGCTGGTGGAAGGCTACAACGACCACATTGAAGATTTAAATGATATGATAAGCGCTATAAAGGCCATAAACCCGAATAAGGTATTTATAAACACCCCATACTATCCGAACCGTGGCGGAGCTAGGCCTCCAAAGACTGAGAAACTGACTTATATCTATACAAGGCTAACCAAGTTTATGCCTAATAGGGTTGAGATTCTCGATTATATACCTGAGCCATATGCAAATAAGAAGATGGATGACCCTATAGAAGAGTTCATATATATCTCGACACTATATCCTATGACCAAGGAAGACGCCTACAAATACTTCAAACTATTCAACCTGAATCCAGAGGAGACATTACAAGACCTTATAAAACTTGGTGATGTGGAGATAGTTACATGGCTAGATAGAGAATATGTCATGTCAAATACTTTAGCTCGTAAATTGATGTAAAAAGTTAAAGGAAGGATTTCAGTATCTCGGCAAACTCCATCGAAACTTGCTCCATAGCCTTAGACACTTCTCTATACATATCTCTTATCAAGTCTCTAATGCCATCTTCATTATCTAGTTTACGGACTTCGTCCAAGACTCTTATGATGTCTACAGTATAAATCGGCTCAAGCGTCATCTCAACGATTATGAGTTCAGAGGAATCTTTTAAAGACTTCAGTCTTTTGCTAGACTCTTGAGCGAGTTCTTCAAAACCCTTTTCACTTAAGATCTTTGTGAGTTCCTCCTCAAACGATATGAGAGTGTTGATGAGTTTTGAGAATGTATATTTCTTCATTACCACCAACGCTCTATCACAATCTTCTTATCAGTGAAGAAGTCTAGGCTGTCTACTTGTCCATGGACTACTCCAAAGAATGATTCCTTCCTACCTCCAAATGGGAAGAAGGCCATTGGAGCCGCGATTCCAATGTTAATACCTATATTTCCGACATTTACACTCCTTCTATATTTTCTAGCGACCTCCCCACTTGAAGTGAATATACTTGTTGCATTTCCATACTCACTCATATTTACCATCTCAATAGCCTCGTCGAGTGAGGATGCTCTTATGACCGATGCTACAGGCCCAAAAATCTCTTCCTTTGCTATAGTCATGTCTGGAGTTACATCCTCAAATACCGTAGGACCGATGAAATATCCATTTGGATAATCCTCTACCTTGACCTCCCTACCATCTAAAGAGAGTTTAGCACCCTCCTCCAAACCCCTCTCGATGTAGTATTCGACCCTCTCCAAAGATTTCTTGGATACCATTGGACCAATGTCTACATCCTCATCCAATCCATATCCCAGTCTTAACTGCTTAGCAATCTCTATAAACTTTGGGACAACTTTTTCATATGAATCTCCCACGGGGACTAGGATACTATTTGCTAGACACCTCTGACCTGTATTGCCAAAGAAGCTTGATATTAAATTAGTTACTGTCCTATCCATCTTAGCATCTGGCATAACAACGGCGAAGTTTTTAGCACCCGCCTGGAGCAACGCCTTCTTACCTAATTCCCCCACCCTCCTATAAATTATCCTGGCGACTCTGGTTGAACCTACAAATGCTACTCCAAATACCTTCTTATGACTTATTAATGCCTCACCTACATCTCCCAATCCATATACAACATTGATAACTCCTGGGGGGAGTCTAGCCTCCTTATGCAGAAGTTTCATAACCCAGTGGAAAGGCACTGGTGTTATCTCGCTTGGCTTCACAACTACGGTATCTCCGACAGCCAATGCATAGGGAATAAACCAGAATGGGACCATAACTGGAAAGTTGAATGGCGATATTATTGCAGCTACACCTAAAGGCTCCCTCACAAGATACTCATCTATACCACCAGCTACATTCTCTAAATATTCTCCCTTCTGGAGTAGATGGGCGACTCCAATAGCAGTCTCAACATTCTCAATCGCCCTTCTAACTTCCCCCAATGCCTCATCATATATTTTCCCGTGATTCTGAACAATTATCCTTGCAATCTCATCCTTATGCCGCTCAAGAACCTCCTTAATCCTAAATAGATACTGGACTCTAGTCGGTATCGGTGTATCCCTCCATTTTAGATATGCTTCATATGCAGATTCAACTGCCTCATCAACCTCCTCCTTCAATGTATTAGGGACCTGTGCTATGACCTTGTCAAATGCGGGATTAAATACAGGAATATCTTCTGAAGACTTCGAACCCATGAATTCACCATTTATATAGAGACCTAATCTACCATAGTGAGATTGAACCTCCTTTAAAATTGACATAATGGAACACCCTTTAAACTACTGTTTTGTTTATACAAGATGATATAAGGATGTATATAGATTAGTCGATAAAAAAATTGAAAAAGGGTTATAGAAGGTGGAATGCACCGGATACTACTACTTCTCCAGTGTTTCTAAAGACGTATATCTTACCAGGCAGCCACATTGATACCCCATCGTTATTGTCAAACTTGATCATTACATTTATGACTGCCCACTGACTGTTGACAAACACGCTTCTTACAACAACCATATGAGTCTTCATTGGAGAGACATGTCCAGACATTAGATTCATCAGTGACATTACTGATACGGTGCCCATCTTAGTGCCAAGATCTATCAATAATACTGCGTCGCCTGTAGTAGTATAAGCCTTTAGCGGTAATGGGAATGGCTTCACTAATAGCCTGAACATGAAGAGCGTTGAATATGGCAGATAATCGGCGGTAACGGTTACATTGAAATCGAATACTACTGGGCCTACATTCTTTACAAGGTTTAGTGCACTGTTAGATATCAATATGTTAAATACTACGCTGTTGTTCTGTGCAAAGGCCTTTGCAGATGTCACACTAGGCGTAACCCAGAAAGATATTCCAGGATCCGCGGTGGGGTTCATAAACCATACTGTATTCAAATCTAACCCTGTCTCTATATATACTGGTACCTTCATCAGTAAACCTCCTTGTGTAGACACTGCGTTTATCCTAGTCATGTCAAATAAGGTTCCATTACCAAAGTTGAGCCGTGCAAATCTTACGCTACTAGTAACCCTCTCACCACCATATCCACCATCATAAAGCCTGTTCCATAGGGATATGGTCTCAGGTCCATATGTATAGAGGGTAGGCAATGGCCAAACCGCAACTACTTCCGATGTATTTGTAAGCCTTGTTTGACGAACTGTGCTATATCCATTCCATGTATCATCACTTTTATCGTTGACGAATAATGCCGGGTCAATTGAGAACATATCAATGTCTGTATATGGATTCTCCCACTCTGCATATGCGTAGATTCCAAATGTCCTCTGCTGAGGATCGCCTGTATATGTAAAGAACCATATTCGATGGTCTCCAGCATCTACAGTGCCAAAGTCAAATAATCCCCTCATATAGTTCGGGTTGTAGTATCCCTCGCTATATGGCCTGAAAGGCACTTCCTTAACCAATCCTCCCAATGGTGAGGCGGGCATAGATATTATGAAGGAATATGGTACAACGAATTTCCTTGCCCCTGGCGTCTGTGGTGTTAATATAATGTATCCCTGCTCCACAGATGGAACAGCATTTGAAGGTACCGTAATATCTAGCTGTATAAATGCGAAGCTACCTGCTCCAATGGTTACCGTGGGGGATGACGGTGTAATCCATGGATGTGGAACTCTATCCCAATATTCTAAACTTATTGTAACTATTGGATCTATACCTGCTATATTGAAGGTCTCTCTAGCTACTACCAATAGCCTACCATTGAGATTGTCTATTATAGACTTTGGTATTAAGACTTCCTGGCTAGTACCCCATAATGGTGAGAAGCCTATCATTAGAAGCTCATTGGGGTCTGGATATAAGTCTCCATCTACATCAACCCAATCAAAGACATATAGATATACATTCACCTCATCGAAGAAGTCTACATCTGGATCGAAGACGTCATTATAATCCATTACAAGCTGTACCCTTAGGAAGCTATAGCTACCACTCCATGGAACCACAGTCAATACAAATGTCCTTGATGTGATGAATGGACCCATAAATGAGTCTATGATTCCAGTGATATTCTGTAGGTACACTATTTCATCTCTAACAACTTCTACGTTATATGTGACTGGTATAGCCAATGGATTCGAGAAGACCATGGCTGTATAGCCGTACACTACATCTCCCTGTTGGAACCAGTCATATATTGGGTATTCATTCCATACTAGAGCGGATGAATATAGTTGGAACGGATTCTGGAAGATGTTGTTTCCAGTTATGCCGGAGAGGATCCAGTTAATGGCGAATGGAATGAACTCTCTATTTACGTAGTTGGTAGATGTAAATGGAGAATATACATCTACGCCATTTCCTGGTGCAACACCGGACATTAAATATTGGATGGCATTATATACATCGACTCGTCCTGCTCCCTGTACATTTGGAGGTAGGCCCAGGTCTTTTGCACTCATAAGTAGAAGTCTCTTTACCTCATGGGGTGCTGGACTAACTCCCAATAAATCCTTATAAGCCTGGATAACCACCGCTGCCGAGCCAGATATTACTGGGGCAGCCATACTCGTACCACCAAATATATCTAGGAAGGCTCCATCACCTCCAGTAGCCCATACCCACCAAATTGCAGTTGGAGCGAAGCCCCAAGCTCCTGGAGCTGACAACTCTGGCACCGGATACCCCAAAACATTTGGACCTCTACTGCTAAAGTATATTATAGTATCGTTATATCCACCTCCCCAGCCGAGTGTATTAAACCATGGGAAGGTTGTTGAGGCTGCTGCCGTGATAGCAAATCCGCTATATCCAGGTGGACCTGTGGTACCTGCACCTGGACCTTCGTTACCCGCTGATATAACTAGTAGAGTTCCTGGATACGATGGATCTAGGTATCCAGGGAGTGATAATGCGTCAGCGAATAAGGTTACTATGAAGGGACCATATATTGACCAACCTTGTGACGCATGTTCCCAGCTTATAAAGCCCCAGCTATTACTTATAATATCGGCACTGTGGTTACCTGTATATTTCCACCATCCATATACTGTTCCAAATCTAGGTATAGCGTAAAAACCTTCTGTTCCAGGTATTAAGTCAAATCCAGCGGCCCAGAACCAAGCCTCAAATATGTTGAATAACGTGAATATAGGTATTCCAATTATGCTGGCGTTTGGAGCTATACCCGAGCCATACGGTTGAAGTGAGAAGAATGTGATTTCTGGATATAGGTTCCCAACAAAATCGTTTACACCAGCTGCAACACTTGCAACGCTCGTTCCATGTCCATGCCAGTCATAGAGGAATACTACATATTCACCTTCATCGTCAATAGGTTCTAATATACTACATGTATCTCCAGATGTCAATGGAACTGCACAAAATACATCAAGCCCCCATGCTAGGGTTCCTGCTTGGTAATCAGGTATTCCGTCACCAGTATGATCATATATTGCCACGGTATTACCAGTTTCAGTTAGGGCAACCTCATTTGCAAAGCTCCATTCTGGTGGAAAGCCAAACCAATTCTTGTATACAGATGAGACATCCACGTATACAGTGTCATATTTACCGTCTAAATTCGAGTCTACCGATAATACTGGGAATAGATCTAACCCCAATAACCATTCAAATACTACTCCAAACTTAGCTACATCACCTGGGTTAAGAATTCCAGTTACATCCATATCCACCGGGAATGTGGTTCCAGTAAGCCAGGAATAGGGTATTGGGAAAGGTATACCGAATAGTCCCAGCCACACAAGTGGATCGGAACCGGTTGTATTGATTAGGACATGCGTTACATTCGAATATGCCTGGACAACTACATTTGTGAATCCAATAACCTGGTTATCAGCATCAAAAGATGCCGTCCTACCCATATTATCCCTAGCCACTTTGCCTGTCCAACTAAATAGTCCGAGTGTCCCAAAATCCACTCCAGTATCTACGACGGCAATCGTAACTCCAGTACCGTTATACTGACTCTTCAATGTCTTTCCACCCACAATCTTATTTAGGCCCAACAAGTCCGTTACATAATACATATCCTGGGATGGTGGAGTCAATTGAGATCCTAGGGAATCTGTTTCAACCTCCAAAACCCTTCTAAACCTCTCATCCAAAACATTTTCTGTAGAGCTCCTTTTAACATCTCTTAGTAAATCCTTTAGCTGAGAGTATGATATTTCACCACTTAATAAACCCTCTGAAATCCATCTCCTCTTTTCATCTAATGTTCCAGGGAAGTCGATGTATACATCCGGGAGTGCAAGTAATAGGCCATCTAAATCTCTGAGTTTTTCTGCTGCTCCAGGCTTGATAAGTGTAAATGCAAAGGTAAGCCCCTCGATAGATGGTGTGAATCTAGCATTTATCACTACATCTTCCAATGCCGTTAGATTTACTTCATCCCTAAATAGTAGCAGCGCCTTTTGCGGCCTATCATCATTCATAAGCGCTGGGTCTATATATGGACCGTTAGATACTCTCTTTAATATCTCACTCTTTATAAGTTCTAACTCGAAGTCGTACATCAGTGACGGGTCATTAGCGATGGAGATATCATTCCCAGCGTTGGCAAAGGGCATCAGGATACTTAATCCTAATAAGGTTAATACAATCAGACTCAATAAACGTCTAAACATATAAACTGTTATGTTAGTCACTGATTTATATTTTTTAAAACAAACTGTTGACGGTAGAATATATTGCCAATATTTATTGGTATATATCCATTTTTTAATACCGATATGAATTTAATACCATATCTATTTATTTTTAATATAATCTCTTAATAGAGATAAATGTCTGAACTCATCGTCTTCAACAGTAATTAGTAGTTCCATGAAATATCTTTTTAATTCCCCATATAACCCATCGGTTACTATGGTTCTATCTGTCATGCCAATTGATGTTACCATATCGACCATATCTTCAAGTAAATCTCTTATATCACTGTCAGAATCTAAATGTTCTATTTTCGATTCCACTTCTCTAAGATAGCCGATTAAGCCGTAGGCAGCACCCGAGTATCTACTGCAATCTTGGATATCAAACTCATCTACACCATATAAATTAGCTATATCTGATAGGATAGTCGCGTGTTTCTTACTATCTATACTGATGATTTTAGCAATGTTCTTTAGAACTATATCCTCAGCTTTTTCTGAAAGTATGTAAGATATTTTAGCTACCAAATCTTCACAGTATTGGTGACATCTAGCTACTCTACCATAATATTTTTCGTCCATAGAATCACCATCAAGCTAAATATTAAATACACTTCATATTATAATCAATACATTTCATGTATATAGTATTTCTAGAGATTAGGGAAAAGGTTTTGACGATGAGGCTCTCTAAAGGATACTATATTATAGGTGGAAAGGCATACATTAGACCCCTTGGATCTATTCAAATATTTGGTGGAGATGTGGATGAAAGAACCGTTGAGATACCTTATGCGAGGCAGGCTCCAGTATATATTGATAGGGAAGCTGAGGTGGAGATAGACGGTGGCTACGTGGTTAGGGTCGATGAAGATCCAATACCTAGAGAGTGGAGAGAGAGTATAAAAGACTATAGAGAGGGGGATAAAACCGTAGTTATTGGAGGGGTAGATGTAGGTAAGAGTGGATATACCTTATATATAGCTAATCAGCTTGTGAAAAAGGGATATCGAGTAGGCATAATCGATACAGATATTGGACAGTCAGATCTTGGGCCACCTGGAACAATAGGTTCATCCATAATCGATAAACAATATGTAAATTATCATGAAATACCACTCTATAACGCCTATTTCATAGGGGATAAGATGCCTTCTGGCCACCTCCTCCAGATTGTCATCGGAACATACAAGCTGATTAAGGAGATGGAGAATGAAGCGGATATGGTTATTGTTAACACGAGTGGATATATTAGAGGTGGAGTTGCAAGGGCTCTCAAGAGACATATCGTTGAGGTTGTAGAACCGACTAACATCTACATCTTCGATAAAGAAGGGGAGACCAAACATATTGTGGATGACCTAAAAGGATATAACATTAAGTATCTACCTATACCCAAGACATTAAAGCCCAAGAGGATATGGGAGAGAAGAGAATATAGAAATTACTATCTAAAGAAGTATATTGATGAGGCTAGGGAAACAAAATTTTATTTATCAAATCTAAAATTCGACCAAACCATATTAGATAAAGTCTGCTACAGGATATTCAGGGGATATACCTATGGATTATATCAAGATGGCGAGAGGACATTCTTCATCACATATGGAGTTATACCAAAGGAGATAATATCTGAAATATTTAGAGGGCTGGAGATAAGGAGATATACCCATATTGATATCAAAAGACTTAGAGGTCTTCTCCTAGGCCTATATAGGGAGGGTAGATTCTTGAATATAGGGCTACTCCTAGACTATAACCCAATTAACAAGGAGATTAAAGTATTGACTAAAGTTGATTCAGAGCCGGATGAAATCAAATTTGGATATTTAATCGTAGATTCAGAGCTTAACGAGGTTATGCGACTAAGACCCGGTTTTCTGGGGTAGACTCTTAACCTCCTTTAGATACCTCCATATACGATGGAAAGCCTCTTCAATCAAACTCTCTGGAGCAAGAGTAACCGCCCTAAAATGCCCCGAGCCATACTCTCCAAAGCCTGAACCGGGCACTATATAGACACCCTCCCTCTTCAACAAATTTAAGGCAAAGTCCCTATCACTACCAAATATCTCCCGATCTATCTTAGGGAATATATAGAATGTGGCCTTAGGCCTATGCACATCCATTCCCTCAGTCTCCTTAACCAACTTATAGAATAGGCCGGTCCTCTTCCTAACCTTCCTAATTAATTCACTAAGGTGTCTATCCCCTCCCTTCAAAGCGGCTATAGCCCCATATTGGGCTGGTGTATTTGGTGATAATCTGGATCTAGCCTGTTTAAGAACACCCTCAACAACCCGATCCACATAGTTTCCAGACTTGTCTATTATATACATATACCCCAATCTCCATCCAGTCATTAAATATTGTTTGGAGAATCCGTTTAAACCGATATAAAGAACGTCATCCGCAAACTTATAAGGAGGTGTATACTCACCCCTCAGGATAATCCTATCATATATCTCATCTGATACAACAGGTATATTAAACTCAGCAGCCAAATCCATGATTTCCTTTATAATCTTAGAATCATATAGGGCACCTGTAGGGTTATTGGGAGTATTAATTATTATAAGCCTGGTCCTAGGTGTAATCTTACGCCTCATATCCTCGACATCAGGTATGAATCCCTCCTCCGGTATACATCTATATTCCTTGGCAACAGCGTGGTAAAGCATGGGAGCAGATATATAAGCAGGATATGAAGGCCCTGGAACCAATATCTCATCTCCCGGGTCGGTAAATAATCTTATTGTAAAGTTAATTCCCTCAGCCACCCCATTAGTAACGATGATATGCTCTGGAGGAACATCAAGTTTATACTTACCCTTCAAATGCTCTGATAACGCCTCCCTCAACTCATATATTCCCTGCGAATCTGAGTAGTAGTTATGGCCTGAGACAGAGGCTTTATACATAGTCTCTATAATATGTCTCGGAGTCTCAAAGTCATATCTCAGTGGGTCTCCAATATTGAGATATATAACTTTAACCCCCTTCTTCTCAACTTCTTTAGCTACTGGCACTAGATCCCTGATTGCATACCTAATCTTAAATATATTCTCTGAGAACTTCGTCATGACAATAAAAGCATTATATTCCATACATATTCATTTAAAATATATATTACCAGTATAGGTTGTGGATTGAATATTTAATTTAGATATGAAGATACCAAGTGACGAACTAAAAGATGAAGAAATAAAGGAGATATATAAGAAATATAGGAAGATAGCTGTCGTAGGGATGTCCAGAAATCCTGAGAAACCTGCACATTATGTACCCAAATACCTATTAGAAAAAGGATATGAGATTATTCCCATCAACCCGACTGCTGATGAAATACTTGGAAGAAAAGTCTATAAATCAATATCTGAGGTTCCAGATGATACTGAGATATTAAATGTCTTTAGACCATCTGAGGAGGTACCGAAGATCGTTGAAGAGGCTTTAAAGAAAGGTTTTAAGGTTATATGGCTCCAAGAAGGTATCTTCCATGAAAGCATATATAGAGCTAGGGAGAGAGGGATGAAGACCGTTTGGAACAGATGTATGATGAAGGAATATCAGAGGCTCTTCGAATAAAAAAGTTGGGGGCTAGCTCCTAGAAGGTAGGAATTTTCTAATGAAGTTTATAAAGGGAGGTAAAGACCTAGTCTGTAGATAGACTCTACCAGGACCTCTCAACTCTGCAACTATACCCTCACCACCAAGGAAGAAGCTCTTCCATCCACCAAACTTTTTAATACTATATTTTACCGATGGATCCATAGCAACGAAATGAAAGTTATCAACTGTAACTTTCTCCCCCTCCTTCAGGTCTAGAACCTCCATTCCACCATATGCATTAATCCATACACCTCCTCTACCCTCCACCTTAAGCCATACAAGTTCTCCCTCAGCTAGTAAACCTTTGAATCCCCTCCATTCCACAGACACCTTAATATCTCCATGATGGGCTAAATAGCTGAAGTCCTGAATAATGAGTTTACCATCCAACTCTCTATACTGTATATCACCAGGTAGGGAAGGTGCAAACCATAGTTCGGCTGAAGACTTAGCTGTAAACGTATTTAGAAATATAGATTCTCCGCCTAGGAAAGTTCTTGCAATACTTGCCATAATACCTCCAGTATGAGTCTTTATATCATACTCTCCAAATCCAGAGATAAACGCTCCAGCCTCAGCAGTCACCGATTCACCTGGATTCAACCTGACCTTTAGAAGGCTATATGCCGGGCTTTGAGTAACTTCCCATTCCATATTAATACACCTGTTATACAAAAACTTATAATCTCTAAACCGATTATTATAGAAAACAGTTTTTATAGTCCCTTCTTAACCATCTCAACGGCCTCAACCATATTACTAAGCTTGACGTATGCTACATCCCTCGACCTAGTCCTAAGCCCACAATCAGGATTTATATAAAGCTTCTCAGGAGACAGGTATTTCAATGCATATAGAATCCTATCTCTTATAAGCTCAGGAGACTCTATCCTATCGGTATGGACATCCACAACGCCAAGACCAAGTTCGACATTATATCCATATTCCACGAATTCCTTAAGTAGATCATACCCCTGTCTAGCTTCATCATTAACACCTAGGCTCCAAGAATCTCTATTTGCAAATTCCAAGGTGAACTGCACAGTCTTAAACCTATCCATATATGGAATCAAGAGGCGATAGTCACTATAGCATATATGTATTGAGACTTCCTTATCAACACCTTCAACAGACTTGTTAAAGGCATCCACCACGATATCCATCTCATCTGGATGTGTAGTCGCCGCAGGCTCATCAATCTGAAGACGAAAGACATCAAGCTTGGAAAGCTCCTTCAAAATAGGGTTGATAACATTCTTAGCTAGGTCAAGTGTAAATTCATACTTAGCTTCATAGTCAGCCTTAATAGGGTCACCATACCCACCTTTCCTACGGTAATACTCATTAAACGTCCAATCCGCTAATGTATAGGCTCCAGTTATAGGGATCTTAACCTTCTTCCTCGCATTCCTAACTATGAAGAGAGACTCATCCAAATGGTAGTTACGGATCAACTTTGGCTTATTTACGACCCGGCCCTTAAGAAAGTAGAAGTTATCCCAGACCCTAACATATCCAGCTACTTCAATACCATCTATAAAGGTGATGGGGTGGTAATACATCTCCCACCGATGCATCTCACCGTCATATACAATATCTAGACCGGCTCCCTCAAGCATTCTGATGGTGTCTAGACTTGCGGCCTCGATATATGGCTTGAGATATTCATACCCCACTCTTCCCTCGAGGAAGAGCTTATATTTATCGATGAGATACCTAGGCTTCTTAATACTACCTATCTCCTGGGTATAGAGCACATTAACCACCTCTTAC
>Ga0256839_1003115_pt1 | contig 17471 bp, 19 predicted proteins | sample 354166metaG_FD_185968 | JGI IMG/M metagenome (GOLD analysis project Ga0256839, IMG submission 185968) | Hydrothermal vent microbial communities from Mid Atlantic Ridge, Atlantic Ocean - 354-166 | ecosystem: Environmental > Aquatic > Marine > Hydrothermal vents | place: Atlantic Ocean: Mid... | reverse complement strand
TCACCGCCGGCAGGGTCCCGAATCTGAAAAGCGGGCTCGAGGCCCGAGAGCTTCCCCGGGTCTGCCCTGCCGCGGTCCGACCTGTCTCGCCTTCAGCCACTGGCGCAATCGCAGGGGCGGGTCTGGGGCCGCCAGGGCTCGCCGCGGTGCAGCACCGCCCAGGCCTGGCGGGCGAGCTTGCTGTGCCGGCGCCACGGCGACCACGTTGGGCGGGCGCCGGCGCAGCACCACCCGCCCGTGGGCATCCACGCCGTGGAGCTGGAAGAGCTGCTTTGCCAGATCGAGCCCGATCACGCTAACCTCACGCATGGACGTCGCCCTCCTGTGTCATCGTCTGTCGATCTGCGCCACACCGGGCGCATGACCCCTCACAGGATGCCACCGCCCGGAAGGAACGGGAGGGCGGCGTCCATACCATCTGAAAAATTCGATTTTTCAGAGCTTCCCCGCGGCCAGGGACGGCCCATGTACAGGGAAGTGCATGACGATAAACGAAAAACAGAAACGGACCGCGAAGCACTATCGCGCTGATCAATCCGCTGCGCGGATTGATCAGAGTCTCCAGCCGATTTATTCCTGGCCTCACTCGATTACAGGTCGTCTACAGGGCGACACGCGGCCCTGCAGTGGCGCACCGGGCCTCAGGTACCGCCCGCTCTCGTGCGGTGCCGCACCACAGGCTCGGTGTGGTACCACCGTCGACTCCAGCCTACGGAAAGAGCCCAGATCGTGAGACCTGAATGCGGCCCCGATGGGGACGAGCCGCTGTAATCCCCCGCGCGATGGCATCGTCTTCCCTTCGGGGGACCAGGCCAGGCAGCCGCTGCGGGCCGGCCTGGGCCACCCCCGTCGCCGGACGGGACCGTGTCCGGACTGGCCTGGCATCCAGCGGTGAGGCACACTTTCCCGGGAGAGGAGCGCACGGCCGTGGTAACGATCGAGATCGACTTCGAGGTCTTCAAGGAACTCACCCTCCGCCGCCGGTCCGAGCAGATGACCGAGAACGACGTCATCCGCGAGCTCCTCGGGATGCCCCCTTTGCATCGTCCTGCCGGGACCGAGGCGGATAGCCCCGTCCCGTCACCGGAAGGGCCCGCGGGTGACCCCGGTCCAGCAGCCAGGGCGGTGCTGCGCCGCAGGCCCTGGCACGTACAAGGGGTCACCTTCCCGCACGGCACCCCTTTCCGCGCCCACCACCACGGGCGGATCTACGAGGCCGTCGTCGAGGACGGCGCCCTCGTCTATCGAGGCACCCGATTCGCCTCGCCCTCAGCCGCCGCCAGGGCCGTCACCGGCTACGAGACCAACGGCTGGATCTTCTGGGAATGCAGGCTCCCCGCCTCGCCGCGGTGGATGCGCATCTCCGAGCTACGGCACCCACGGCCGTGAAAGCGGCCGCGGCATCAGGCCGTCGTTCTGCCCCGAACGCGGTCCGGAATGCCCGCGCCAGGAGGGTGTTCGCAATCGCCCACGTTACCGCATCCTGACGGCGGCGCCGCGAGGCGTCTTCTTCACACGCGGATGGTGGGCCGTCCAGGACTCGAACCTGGGACCGACGGATTAAAAGTCCGCTGCTCTACCAGCTGAGCTAACGGCCCTCTGGCTGCGGGAAGAGACGTGGGCCGGGCGGCGCGGGAGAGATGCGTGCCGTGCCACACCCGCCCCCCCCGGCAGGCCCGCCCACGCCGCCTCAGACGGCCTCCAGGCGCCGCATGCCCTTGGGCAGGAGCTTGAGGTCCACGAGGGCGGTGAGCAGCGCCTTCCCGAAGGTGGCCTCGTCCTCGTAGACCATCTTGTAGTACTGCACCTTCATGGTGAGCGCCGCGCCCAGGGCGATGGAGCCGAAGGCCAGGCCCGAGCCCACTGCGAGCGTGGAGATCCCGGTCACGCCCTGCCCGATGGTGCAGCCCATGGCGAGCACGCCACCGATGCCCATCAGGAGCCCGCCCACCACGTGGTTGACGGCGTCGCGCAGGCTGACGAACCACTCGATGCGGAAGCTGCGCGAGGCCAGGGCCCAGACGAGCGAGCCGACCACCACACCCGCGGCGGCGGCCATCCCGAAGCTGACGAGGCTCTGCCCGAAGCCCGACAGCGCCCAGTTGTAGAGGTCACCACTGGGGGAGACGAAGGTGTAGGACTGGGCCGCCGCGTGCAGGGGCGGCTCGTCCATGAACTCGACCTCCTCGAGCCAGGTGCGCCCCAGGGGGCCGGCCGTCACGTACCAGCCGCCCGCCACGGCGAGCCCCACGACGCCACCGCCCAGGAGATTGTCGAAGCGGCCGCGGAAGTCGGCCGAACGGAACACCCACACGAGCAGGGCGAGCACGATCAGGGCGCCTGCCACATAGCGTACCGTGGTGCCGGCTTCGGCGCCGAAGGGCCCGGCCAGGAGGTCGCCGATGCCCTGGCTGCCGATGCCGTAGGCGGAGAGGTCGATGAACAGCGGCTGCATCCAGGGAAGGAACACCACCCCCATGAAATTCGTGAACATCATGAGGTAGGCGCCGAAGCCCATCATGAGCAGCACCACGACGGACTTGATGTTGCCGCCGCCGATGCGCACCAGGGTCTTGTTGCCGCAGCCCGAGCCCAGCGTCATGCCGATGCCGAACAGCAGCCCGCCGACGACGTAGCGCGGCCAGGCGAACATGGGCGTGCGGTAGGGCGGGAAGGCCTCCTGGCCCGAGACCGCCAGGCGCGCGTCCACGATGCCTGCGATCTGCATCAGCAGCACCCCCGCGATGGCCACGGCCATGGCGAAGACCCAGGCGCGGAAGCGGCCGGTGTCGCCCATGTTGACCCAGTCGGACACGGCGCCCATGGTGCAGAAGTTGGTCTTGTTGACCACCGCCCCCATGACGGCGGCGATCACGAAGCCGAGCAGCAGGATCTTGGTCGTGATCTCCATGGTTGGCTCCACTCCCCCCAGCTCGCTGTCCCAACGCTCCGGGCGCCTGGCGCCCCGCGCCCGCCCGGCGGCACCCGCGCCCCTGCCCCGCAGGCGCAGGGGTCATATCTCTTAGATTCGGCCGAGCGGATTATATTCCGCTGTCGCCGAAGGGAGCCACCTCGCCCGAGGGAGGCGGGGTCATGCGCGGGCGGCCCGTGCGCCGGCTCCCCGGCGCGACAGCAAGGGCTGGAGCCAGGTCCAGGTCAGGCCGGATCGCGGTAGGGCGTCGGGTCCGGGACGCCCGCGGCGGCGAAACCCTCCCGACGCAGCCGGCAGGCGTCGCAGCGCCCGCAGGCGCGTCCCCCGGCATCGGCCTGGTAGCAGGAGACGGTGAGCCCGTAGTCCACGCCCAGGCGTGCGCCCAGGCGGATGATCTCGGCCTTGCCGAGCTCGATGAGCGGGGCGTGGATGCGGAAGCGGCCCCGCCCCTCCACCGCCGCCTTGGTGGCCACGTTGGCGAGCGCCTCGAAGGCCTCGACGAAGGCCGGGCGGCAATCCGGATAGCCGGAGAAGTCCACGGCGTTGACGCCCACGTAGATGTCCCAGGCTCCCAGGACCTCGGCCCAGCCCAGGGCCAGGGCCAGCAGCAGGGTGTTGCGGGCCGGGACGTAGGTGACGGGAATGCCGGGCGCGGGCGCCTCGGGCACCGGGATGGCGGGGTCGGTGAGCGCCGAGCCGCCGATGGCCTCCAGCTCGACCCGCACCACCTTGTGCGAGGCCGCGCCCAGGTGCCGTGCCACCCGCGCCGCGGCGTCCAGCTCCGCCCCGTGGCGCTGGCCGTAGGCCACGCTCAGCGCATGGCATTCGAAGCCATCGGCGCGGGCCACGGCCAGCGCCGTGGCCGAGTCCAGGCCGCCCGAGAGCAGCACCACCGCCCTGCGCGCGTCCGCCATCGTGGCCTCAGCGTCCGGGGACGTCACCCCACAGGAGCTTGTGGAGCTGGACCTGCAGCCGCACGGGCAGCCGGTCGGCCAGGATCCACTCGGCCAGCTCGCGCGGGTCGAGCTGGCCGTGGCTGGGCGAGAGCAGCACCGGCCAGCGCTCGGCCAGGCGCCGCGAGCGGATCACCTCGCGGGCCCACTCGTAGTCGGCCCGGTCGCAGACGACCAGCTTGATCTGGTCCCGGGGCCCGAGATGGTCCAGGTTCTCCCAGCGGTTGCGGCCGGCCTCGCCGGAGCCGGGCGTCTTGACGTCCATGACCTTGACCACCCGCGGGTCCACGGAAGCCACGTCCAGGGCCCCGCTCGTCTCGAGCGAGACCTCGTGGCCGGCGTCGCACAGGCGTGAGAGCAGCGGCAGGCAACCGGGCTGGGCCAGGGGCTCCCCGCCCGTGACGGTCACCCACCGCACGCCCAGGGCCCCCACTTCGTCCACCACGGCCCCGACGTCCATCCAGCGCCCGCCGGTGAAGGCGTAGTCGGTGTCGCAATAGCGGCAGCGCAGCGGGCAGCCCGTCAAGCGCACGAAGGCGGTGGGCAGCCCCTGGGTGAGGGACTCGCCCTGGATGGAGAGGAAGATCTCGGTCACGCGCACGCGGGCGGGTTCGGCCGCTTCCTGCGGCCCGGGCCCGGCAGCGGCGGCGCTCGATCGGCCTCGATTCATGCTCAGCTCCGGCCCGGCACCGGCCGGGCTGTCACCATGCTAACCGGACGGGCGCCGGCGGGGGGAGGACCGCCGCTCAATGGCCCTCCTTGCGCATGCGCTCCAGCCTGCGGGCGGCCAGGCGCGCCGCGCTCGAGCCCGGGAAGCGCCGCTGCACCGCCTCCAGGGCCTTGCGGGCCTCGTCCCACTGGCGCAGCTCGTAGTGCACGTAGCCGATCTTGAGGAGCGCATCCGCGACCTTGGGCGAGCCGGGGTAGCGTTCCACCACGGCCTGGAAGGCAGCGAGCGCCTCCTGGAAGCGGCGCGAGACGTAATAGGCCTCGCCCAGCCAGTACTGGGCGTTGTCGGCGTACTCGCTGGCCGGGAAGCGCGCCAGGAAGTCCCGGAAGGCCTTGGCGGCGGCCTCGTAGCGCCCCTCGCGCAGCAGGCGGAAGGCCACGCCGTAGGCCTTGCGGGCCGCGGCCTCGTCCACCGGGGCCCTGGCGGGCGCCGGGGCCGGGGGCCTGCCTCCGCTGGCCGCGGCGGCCGACGTCTTCGAGTCAGGCCGCCGGGGCTCGCCGGCCACGCCTGGCGCTGGCGCCTGCCCTGCAGCCGGGGCGGCGGCGAGCGCGGGCGCGGCCGCCTCCAGATCGCGCAGCCGGCGGTCGGTATCGAGGTAGAGCTCGCGCTGGCGCCGGCGCAAGGCCTCGAGCTCGTGGCGCAGGGTCTCGATCTCGCCCCGCAGGGCGCGCACCGACTCATCCAGGCGGTCGAGGCGGCCCATCAGCTCCAGCAGCGGCTGGGCAGCCACCATACGCTCGAGCCGCGCCAGCCGGCGCTCCAGCTCGCCGGGCGGGGCGGTCCCGCCTCCCGGGGCGGCCGCCTGCGCCAGCCCCGCCGCGAGCGTCAGGACGAGCCCCCAGCCCGCATGCCTGCTCCGCACTGTCTCAGCCCTCCGGATAGACCAGCTCGACCCGCCGGTTCAGCCGCCAGGCGCTCTCGTCGTGGCCCTCGGCGGCGGGCCGCTCCTCGCCGTAGCTCACGGTCTCGATGCGCTCGGCCGGCACCCCGAGCAGCACCAGGGCGCGCTTGACCGCGAGCGCCCGCCGCTCGCCCAGGCCCAGATTGTACTCGCGGGTGCCACGCTCGTCCGTGTGGCCCTCCAGGATCAGACGCCGCCCCGGGTGGTCCACGAGGTAGGCCGCGTGGGCCTTGAGCATGTCCTGGAACTCCGGCTTGACCACGCTGCTGTCGAAATCGAAGTAGATGGTGCGCTGCGCCAGCGGGCTCGCCGGATCCTTGAGCGGATCCAGGGGCAGGGCGCCCTCGCCGGCCACACCCCGGGCCTCGGCGCCCGGCGGCTGCTGCGCGCCCGCCTCGCCGGCGGGTGCTGCGGCCTCCGCGCCGCGCTCCTCCACGGGCGGCGCCTGCTCCGGCGAGGGCTTGCCGCCCAGCGTGCCGCAACCGGCCGCCAGGGCGGCCACCAGCACCAGCATCGTCCAGCGTGTCGTCGTGCGCATGGGCCTCTCTCCCTCAGCTTCGTGAACGGTTGGTCCCGGTGGGCCCCCATCGGATCGCCGGCCTCAGGGGCGGGGCCGGAACGGTCCCCACGCCGGCTCACGCACCTCCCCCTCCTGCAGCACCAGCCGCTGGCGCACCCGGCCGTCGGCCGAGACCGCCGCCAGCACGCCGCGGCCGCCGGGCCCGCGGGTCGCGTAGAGGATCATCCGTCCGTTGGGGGCGAAGCTGGGCGACTCGTCGAGCCGCCCGTCGGTCAGCACCTGGAGCGTCCCCGAGGCAAGCTCGAGCACGGCGATGCGGTAGCGCCCGCGCGCGCCGTGCACGAGCGCGATGCTGCGCCCGTCCGGCGCGTACACCGCACGCGCGTTGTAGCCCCCCTCGAAGGTGAGCCGCTCCACGCGTCCCCCGTCCGCGGGCACCCGGTATATCTGCGGGCTGCCGCCGCGGTCGGAGGTGAAGGCGATCCAGCGCCCGTCCGGCGCCCAGGCGGGCTCGGTGTCGATGGCGGGATCGCGCGTCAGGCGCCGCAGCGTCCCGGAGGCGAGTTCCAGGACGTAGATCTCGGGGTTGCCGTCGCGCGAGAGCGCAAGCGCCAGCCGCCGCCCGTCCGGCGACCAGGCCGGCGCGCCGTTGAGGCCCGGGAACGAGGCCACCACGCGCCGCGCGCCCGTGGCCAGCGTCTGCACGAAGACCTGGGGCCGACCGCTCTCGAAGGAGACGTAGGCGATCTCGCGCCCGTCCGGCGACCAGGCCGGCGAGAGCAGCGGCGAGCGCGAGGTGACGATGGTGCGCGGGCGGGCCCCGTCGGAGTCGGCCACCACCAGCCGGTAGACCTTCGCGCCGTCGGCGCCGCGCACCACCGAGACGTAGGCCACCCGGGTGTCGAAGGCGCCGCGCTCGCCCGTGAGCTTCTCGTAGATCAGGTCGGCGATGCGGTGGGCCACGCGGCGGAGCTGGCCGCGCCGCGCCGGGATGCTGTAGCCGATGAGCTGGCGGCGCTGGTAGACGTCGAGGAGCTGGAACTGCACCGCATAGGCGTCGGGACCGAGGGCCTTGAGGCGTCCGACCACCACCGCGTCCACGCCCACCGCGCGCCAGGCCGGGAAGGCCACCTGGTCGGCGTGGTGCGGCCGGCCCGGCATGTCCGCCGCCGGCAGCAGGCTGAAGCGTCCGGAAAGGCGGAGGTCGCGCGCGACGATGGCGCCCACGTCCTCCGGTGGCCCTGCACCCGGCCCCTGCCACGCGAAAGGCACCACCGCGATCGGGAAGGCGCCCTCCACCCCCTGGGTGATCTCGATGCGCAGCACCGCCGCGGCCGGCAGCGCCCACAGGAGCGCCCCCACCGCAAGCCATTTCCCGGTCCAGCCTCGCACGCCGCTCATTCCTCCACCCTGAAGGTGAACTCGATCTCGCGCTCGTAGAGCTCGGGGTCGGGCGGGCGCGGCAGGGGCGAGGCCCTGTAGACCGCCGCCTCCACCGAGCGCCGCAGGGCCGGGCCGCCCGTGCAGGCGAGCACCCGCACCGTCAGCACCTCCCCGCCGGGCGTCTGGGAGACCCGCACACGGCAGCTCTCCCCCCGGCGGGCACCCGGCGGCTTGATCCAGTGGCGCTGGACCTTCTGCCGGATCAGCGCCTCGTAGCGTGCCCGCAGGGCCGCGAGCTCGCGCGCCCGGGCCCTCGCCTCCGCCTCCAGCCGCTCGCGCAGCTCGCGTTCGGCCTCGGCGCGACGCCGTGCCTCCTCCTCCCGCCGGCGCCGCTCCGCCTCCGCCTTCCGCCGGGCCTCCTCGGCTCTGCGCCGCCGCTCCGCCTCCTCCCGGCGGCGGCGTTCCGCCTCGGCCTTCCGGCGCGCTTCCTCCGCCCTGCGGCGCGCCTCCTCGGCCCGACGACGCCGCTCCGCCTCGGCCTTGCGCCGCTGCTCCACGAGCGCCTTCAGCCGCCGTTCCTCGGCCTCGCGCGCCTTGCGCAGCCGCTCGAGACGGGCGGCCTCCTCGCGGCGCCGGCGCTCGATCGCGGCGAGCCGACGGCGCTCCCGCTCCGCGCGCTCGCGCTCGCGCCGCAGCCGCTCCAGCCTCCGGCGCTCGGCCTCGGCCTGCGCCCTGCGGCGACGCTCGCGCTCGGCCAGCCGCTCGAGCTCGCGCCGGACCTCGGCCTCGCTCACCGCGTGTGCCTCGATCACGGGCGCGGCCGCGGGAGCCGGCCCCGGCGTCGGCGCACCCCAGCGCAGGCTCACCACGAGCAGCGCCAGCAGCCCCGCGTGGAGCAGCAGCGAGAGGACCAGCGCCTGCGGCGTGCCGATCCCGCTCGCCCGCCTCATCGCGTCGGCGGCGGCCGCGTCACCAGGCCCACCTTCCCGGCCCCGGCCGCCTGCAGCAGGCCCATGGCCCTGACCACGTCCTCGTAGCGCGCCTCGCGGTCGCCGCGCACCAGCACGGGCGTCTCGGGCCTGCGGCGCAGCACCGCGGCCACGCGCGCCATCAGGCGACGCGGCTCGATCGGCGCACGGGGGCGCTCGCTCACGTTGAGGTACAGCCTGCCCTTGGCGTCCACCGTCACCACCACGGGCTCGGCGGCCTGCGCCGGGAGCGGGCGGCTCGCCGCGCGCGGCAGGCTCACCGAGACGCCCTCCTGCAGGAGCGGGGCGGTGACCATGAAGATCACCAGCAGCACCAGCATGACATCGATGTAGGGCACCACATTGATCTCGGCCATGAGCCTGCGCCGCCGCATCGCCACCGCTCAGGCCTCCTCCCCCGCCGGCGCGACCTGCACGCCACGCGCCCCGCGCCCGCCGTGGGCCTCGCGCGCGAGCAGCGTCGAGAACTCCTCGAGGAAGGTGTCGTAGCGGTTGACCAGGCGCTCGACCTCGCTCGCATAGCGGTTGTAGGCGATCACGGCCGGGATCGCCGCGAACAGGCCCATGGCGGTGGCCACCAGCGCCTCTGCGATGCCGGGGGCGACCAGCGCGAGGGTGGCCTGCTGGTGCATCGCGCCCAGGGCGCGGAAGCTGTTCATGATGCCCCATACCGTGCCGAACAGGCCGACATAGGGGCTGGTGGAGCCGACCGTGGCGAGGAAGGGCAGGTGCGTCTCCAGCGCGTCCACCTCGCGCGCCAGCACCACGCGCATGGCCCGGTGCGCCCCGTCCATCACGGCGCGCGGCCCGGCGCCCTGGCCGCGCAGGCGCGCGAACTCCCGGAAGCCCGCCTCGAAGATGCCGGCCATGCCCGTGCTCTCGCCCGGGCGCGTCGTGAGCTGCCGGTAGAGCGCGCCCAGGTCGCCGCCGGACCAGAACCGCTCCTCGAAGGCGTCCGCCTGGCGGCGCGCCGCCCGCAGCACGCTCCACTTGCGGATGATGACGGTCCAGGAGGCGACCGAGGCGGCGAGCAGGAGCAGCATCACGAGCTGCACCACGGGGCTGGCGCCCAGGATCAGGGTGACGATGGAGAGGTCAGCGCTCATCGGCGAGGGCTGCGGTGACCGCGGCCGGGATGCGGCGCGGCCTGCGCGTGGCCGCGTCCAGGCAGGCGACCTCCACCCGCGCGCCGCAGAGGGCCTCGCCCGCCGCCGCACCGGCGCGGCTGATCTCCTGGCGCAGCAGGATGCGCGCCGGACGCAGGCGCTCCAGGCGCGCCGACACCGACAGGGTGTCGTCCAGCCGCGCAGGGCTCAGGAAATCCACCTCCATGCGCCGCACGACGAAGAGCACGCCGTGGCGCTCCCGCAGCACGCTCTGGTCGAAGCCGCGGGAACGCATCCATTCCGTGCGCGCCCGCTCCATGAACCGGAGGTAGCCCGCATGGTAGACCACGCCGCCGGCGTCCGTATCCTCGTAATAGACTCGCACCGGCCAGCGGAATTCCGTCACGACACGCTTGCGGGCATCAGGGGCGGCAGGGCCCGTGGAGGCCGCGCCCATTCTGAAGAAGCGCGTCGGTGCCTGCAACCGCGCCGCCGCGCCACCTTCTGCTTCTGCCCGGAAGACGGAAGGGAATGGCGGGCCCTCCCTGGCCCTGGTCCGATCCCTGACGCACGTCGAAGACCCGCTCGACCCCGGCGGGCGCCCTCACTGGGCAGGCACCGTCGTGGCCGCGGCGTCCTCCGCCGCGGCGGGCGCATCCTGGGAAGGCGGCACGGCCCGCTCCAGGGTGCCGGCCACCTGCGGCGAGGCGCCGGCGTCCGGCTCCGCGCCCATCGGCTGCGCCGCCGCAGCGCCATCAGCCGCGCCCTCTGCCTGGGCCGCGGTCTGCTCCCCGGCGGCCGTCGCCCGGTCGGGCTGCGCCGCCGCCTGGCCGGCGGGCGCCGAGGCGGCAGGGGCCGGAGTGCCCGAGCTGGAGCCCGCGCCCTGCTGGCGCTCACAGCCGGCCAGGATGCCGAGCCCGAGCGCCGCGAGGGCGGCGGCCACCGGCAGGGTGCGCGTGAAGGATGCCTGCTTGCTCTGTGCGTGCTTCATGGTTCTCGCTCTCCTCCGGCGCCGTCGCGCCTTTGCGTTCGTCTGCCGCAGCCACGCGGCGCGCGCGTGGCCGGACCGCGAAGGGCGGCCTCTTCGGCAACAGCAAGAGCGATGCCATTCGTCAAGCTCACCCCAGCTTCAGCCGCTTGCCGCCGGCGAGCCTGGACGACGGACACGATGAATCCCTCGAACTGTCGCCGTTCGGAGACGCATCTGCCGGACTGTCTCCGTGCTCGCTTTGATGACAATGACATACGGTGTCGCCCTACGGAGACAGACTCAGCTTTATGGCGATTTCGGGGCGGTGGGGCCCGACCTCATCCCTTCCCCTGTGAAGCCGGCTTCCAGCCGCTGCCCGTCATCCCTTCCCCCCGTGGGGCCGGCTTCCAGCCGGCCCCACGGGGGGAAGGGGAACGGTGTCTTGACCCCCCTGGGGACGGAGTTGAAGCGGTCGTGTGGGCGGTGGGGCAGTGCTGGCCGGCCCGGATGCGGCCTGCAAGGTTTGCGAAGCGGCGCCTCTTCGTGGCCCCCGGCGCCACACCGGCCCACGACCGTCTCAGGCGCACACGCCCCACCGGCGGCGCCCATCCGAATCGAGGCACCCACGAAAAGGGCTGAATAGCCAAAAAAGAGGGCCCCTTGCGGGGCCCTTGGGGGGATGCCCCGCGGCCCCGACGGGACCTGCGGGACGGGGGAGAACGGAGAAAACGACGGAAAGGACCGTGCTCCGCGCGCCTAGCGCTGCTGGCCCGCGCTCTCGGCGGCGGCGGTGATGGCCTCGTACTCGGCCTGGTCGAGCTTGCCGTCCCTGTTGGTGTCGGCCTGCTCGAAGCGGGCGGCCAGTCCCTCGATGGCCTTGGCCTCCTCGGCCGAGATGTAGCCGTCCCGGTCGGCATCGACGCTCTTGAAGGGCATGGCGGTCATCGCCGCCGCCAGCGCGGCACCCGATGCGGCGAAGAGGAATACACTGACGAGCTTTCTCACGGCATGCACTCCTTCAGCTTCCGTACACGACTCCACTCGCGCGGCTCCTGCCGCGCCCGACCACGGGCCGTGGTCGCCCGCAAACGGGCAAGGTGCGTGCCAGGACGAAAATCCGTCGCCCGTACAGGCGGTTGCACCAGCAGGGCCATGTCGGGCGACCGCGTCCCCCGGCCCGGCTGGCCGCAGGCGTCGCCAGGGGCCGACGGTGGCCTTCAGGCGCCGCGCCGCTCCCGCGCCCGGCCGGGCTTGAAGCGGGCCGGATCGAGCCCGCAGCGCCGCAGCAGCTTGTAGAACTCGGTTCGGTTGCGGCCGGCGATGCGGGCCGCCTGGCTGACGTTGCCTCCGGTCATGCGCAGCACTTGGGCGAGATAGCCCCGCTCGAACTCGCGGCGGGCCTCGGCGAAGGAAGGTATGGCGCGCGGTGCCTCGCGCAGGGCCTCGCGCACCAGGCTCTCGGGCACGATGGGGCCGGTGCCGAGGGTGACCACCTGCTCGACAACGTTGTAGAGCTGGCGGACGTTGCCGGGCCAGGCGGCGACCGTGAGCGCGGCCATGGCCTCGGGCGAGAAGTCCCGCACACGCCGGCCGTAGCGCTCGGCGAGCTGGCGCAGGAAGTGGCGGGCGAGCATCGGGATGTCCTCGCGCCGTTCGGCGAGCCGCGGCAGCTCGAGGCTCACCACGTTGATGCGGTAGTAGAGGTCCTCGCGGAAGCGTCCGGCCGCGACCTCCGCCTCCAGGTCGCGGTGGGTGGCGGAGATGATGCGCACGTCGACCGGCACCGGCTGCACCGCGCCCACGGGGCGCACCTGGCGCTCCTGGAGCACCCGCAGGAGCTTGACCTGGAGCGCGAGCGGCATGTCGCCGATCTCGTCGAGGAAGACGGTGCCCCCGTCGGCGGCCTGGAACAGGCCCTCGTGGTCCTGGGTGGCGCCGGTGAAGGCCCCGCGCCGGTGGCCGAAAAGCTCCGATTCGAGCAGCGCCTCCGGGATGGCCCCGCAGTTGACCGCCACGAAGGCCCGCCCGGCGCGCGGGCTGGCACGGTGGATGGCGCGCGCGAGCAGCTCCTTGCCCGTGCCGCTCTCGCCGCGGATGAGCACGCTCGCCTCGCTCTGCGCCACCAGCCGCGCCCGGCGCAGCAGCGCCTCCATCGCGGGGCTGGCGGTGACGATGCCCTCGCGCCAGGCCTCCTTGGCACCGTCCGCCTCGGCGGCAGGGCCGCCTGCGAGCCCCACGGCGCGCTCGACCTCGCGCAGGAGCTCGGCGCTGTCGAAGGGCTTGGTGAGGAAGCCGAAGACCCCCTTGCGCGTGGCTTCCACCGCCTCCGGGATGGAGCCGTGCGCGGTGAGGATGATGACCGGGAGCGTCGCGTCCCGGGCGCGCACGGCCTCGAACAGGCGCATGCCGTCCATCCCGTCCATGCGCAGGTCGGTGATGATGACGTCGGGACGGTCGCTGGCGAGCCAGCCGAGCGCCGCCTCCCCGCTCTCGGCCGTGGCCACCTCGTAGCCTGCGGCCTCGAGCCGCAGGGCGAGCAGCCGCAGCAGGTCGCGGTCGTCATCGACGAGCAGGACGCGTCTCCGTGCCATCCTTCTCCACCTCCCCGGCCGCGCCGTTGGCGCGGCCGCGTGCGCGGATGCTGCGCTCGATGGCCTTGAGGGCCTCGAGCTGACGCTCCAGCTCGCGGACCCTGGCCTCCAGCCGTTCCAGCCGGGCCTGCGCCCGCCCGGCCGCCGCGCGGGCATCGGCGAGCTCCGCGAGGGCCTGCGCCACCAGCCGGACACCCGCGTCCGTCCCGCCGCCTGCGAGGCAGGTCGCGAGCGTCCGCCGCGCACGCTCCTCGGCGCCCGCGGCCAGCTCCAGCGCCGCCAGGCGCACGCGCTCGGCGCTGCAGCGGCCCGGCTCGGTGCGCACCCGCAGCTCACCTGCCAGCCGCGCGCGCGCCTGAGGCCCCAGCGCCCGCACCGTCTCCATCCAGGCGAGCAGGGCCAGGGTCCGCGCACCCGTGGCCTCGTCGGTCGGCGGTACCGCGGACTCTGCCACCGGTCCGGCCTGCCCACCGGCCACGTGACGGGGCTGCGGGCCGGCAGCATGGCAGCCGGCCAGCAGCAGCGCGACCAGCACCGGCCCGAGGCGCTCAACCCGCACAGCGCGTCCCTTCCTCGGGCCGCGGCGCAGCCTGAGCCTCGGTGCCCGCTGTCTGCCCGGGCGCGAGCGGCAAGGTGAGGCACAGGTGCGCACCCGTAGGGCTGTCGAGCACCTCGGCGCGCCCGCCGTGGGCCTCGGCGCACTCGCGCACGATGGACAGCCCCAGCCCCGAGCCCCTGAGGAAGCCCTCCGCGCGGATGCCCCCCCGGTAGAAGGGATCGAAGACGCGCTCGCGCTCGTGGGGCGGGATCCCGGGCCCGGAATCCATCACGTGCAGCCTCGCCACACCCTCGGCCTCGTCCCGCTCGAGGCGGATGCCGATCCGCCCGCCGCGGGGGCTGAACTTGACCGCGTTCGAGATCAGATTGTCCACTGCCGCCCGCAGCCGCTCGGGATCGCCCATCAGGCGCACGGGATCGAGCCCGGCCTCGACCTCCAGCCCGCGGCCGAGCAGCAGGGGCTTGTGGTTGGCCACCACCGCGCGCACCACCGCGTCCAGGGCCACGGGCTCGCGCCGCAGCACCCTGCGGCGGGGGTCGGCCGTGGCGAAGCTCAGCAGGTTCTCGATGGCGCGCTGCAGCTCGCGGCAGCTCGTGCGCAGGATCTCCACGATCTCGGCCTGGCGCGGATTGAGCGGCCCCACCACCTGGTCGTGGAGGAGCTCGCCCGCCTCGCGCACGGTGGCCAGCGGGGTCTTGAGCTCGTGGGAGAGGTGGCCCAGGAAGCGGGCCTTGGCCGCCTCCAGCTCCAGCAGGCGCCGGCGCAGCCACTCGAGGCGCTCGCCCAGGCGCTGGATGTCCTCGGGCCCCGTGACGGCCACCGGGGCGTCGAAGCCCCCCTCGCCCAGGCGGTGGATGGCCCGCTCCAGCGCCCGCACCGGGCGCAGGATCAGCCAGGCGAACACGGCCGCGGAGGCGAGCGACAGGGGGACCAGCGAGACGGCGAGCAGGAACAGCAGCCGCCGCGTGTCCTCGGCCGCGGCGCTGAGGGCGGCCGTCTCGCGGTCCACGAGCCGGTGGCCCGCCTCCAGGAGCGCGCCGGCGAGGCGGTCGAGCGCCGCGAAGCGCTGCGCCACGGTGGCCTCGCTGAGTCCTGCGCCCCCTGCGGCGAGCGCCTCGGCGAGCGCCGCCTCGTCGGCGAGCAGGGGATCGAGCATGCGCTCCCGGTCGGTGGGCGGCAGCAGGCGGCCGAGCTCGCCGGCGGCCGCGCGCAGCCGGCCGCGGGCCTCGCGCCAGGCGCCGAGCAGGGCCGGGTCGCGCAGGACCAGGTACTGGCGCGCGGCCCGCTCCATGCTGGTGAGCTCCTCGCGCAGCTGCCGGCTGCCCTGCACCACGCGCACGGCCTGGTAGACGGCCTGGCGGCTCTGGTGGGCGAGGCGCTCGACCTGGTAGGCGGCGAAGCCCAGGGCCGCCATCAGGGGCAGGCCCACGGCGGCGAAGCCGTAGAGCAGCAGCGCCGGGATGGAGCGGGGACGGGCGCGGCCGATGCCCATGACGCCTCCCTGCGTCCTGCGGCCTCAGGTGAAGAGGTCCGGCGGCGCCTCGGGCCGCGGCGGCGGAGGCAGGCCGAGGTGCTCGTAGGCGCGGCGCGTGGCCACGCGCCCGCGGGCGGTGCGAGCCAGGAAGCCCTGCTGGATGAGGTAGGGCTCGAGCACGTCCTCGATGGTGTCGCGGGCCTCGCCCACGGCCGCGGCGAGGCTGTCGATGCCCACGGGGCCGCCGTCGAACCGCTCGATGATGGTGCGCAGCAGCCTTCGGTCGAGCTGGTCGAAGCCCTGCGCGTCCACCGCCAGCATCCGCAGCGCCTCGTCGGCCATGGCGGCGGTGATGCGGCCGTCGCCCCGCACCTGGGCGTAGTCGCGCACCCGGCGCAGCAGCCGGTTCGCCACGCGCGGGGTGCCGCGTGCGCGGCGGGCGATCTCGCGCGCGCCATCGGGCTCGACCGCCACGCCCAGGATGCGCGCCGAGCGCGTGACGATGCGGGTGAGGTCGTCCACCCCGTAGTAGTCGAGCCGCTGCACGATCCCGAAGCGGTCACGCAGGGGCGAGGTGAGCAGCCCCGCCCGCGTGGTGGCGCCCACCAGGGTGAAGGGCGGCAGATCCAGCTTGATGGAGCGCGCCGCCGGCCCCTCGCCGATGACGATGTCCACCTGGAAGTCCTCCATGGCCGGGTAGAGCACCTCCTCGACCACGGGGCTGAGCCGGTGGATCTCGTCCACGAAGAGCACGTCGCGCGGCTCCAGGTTGGTGAGCAGCGCCACCAGGTCGCCCGGGCGCTCCAGCACGGGACCTGCGGTCTGGCGCAGGCCGACTCCGAGCTCGTTGGCGACGACGTGGGCGAGCGTGGTCTTGCCCAGCCCGGGCGGGCCGAAGATGAGCACGTGGTCCAGGGCCTCGCCGCGGGCGCGGGCGGCCTCGATGAAGATTGCCATCTGCTCGCGCACCGGGGCCTGGCCGATGTACTCGTCCAGGCTCCGGGGCCGCACGCTGCGGTCGAGGGCCTCGTCCTCGGGGGCCGCCTGGGGGGCGATCACGCGCTCGGGCATGGCCTGAAGTGTACCCCAGGGGCGCTCAGCGGCGGAGCACGGCCTGGAGGGCGCGGCGGATGATCTCCTCGCTGGCAAGCCCCTTGGTGTCCACCGCTTCCACCATGCGGGTGGCCTCGGCGGGGCGGTAGCCCAGGGCGACGAGGGCGCTCACCGCGTCCGCCACGGGATCGCCCGGGACGGGCGCGCAGACGCCGGTGGCCGCGGCGCCGGCCTCGGCGGCCTCCCCGGGGCGTCCCACCCGGTCGCGCATCTCGACGATGAGCCGCTCGGCGGTCTTGCGCCCGATGCCGGGCAGCCGCACCAGCGCCGCCGCATCGCCGTCGTGCACGCAGCGCGCGAAGGCCTCCACGCTGATGCCGGAGAGGATGGCGAGCGCCATCTTGGCGCCTACGCCGTTGATGCGGATGAGGTCGCGGAAGAGGTCACGCTCGGCGGCGGTGGCGAAGCCGTAGAGCTGGTGGGCGTCCTCGCGCACCACCAGGTGGGTGAGCAGAACGGCCTCCTCCCCCACCGGAGGCAGGCGGTAGAAGGTGGACATGGGGGCCTCGAGCTCGTAGCCCACGCCGCCCACGTCCAGCAGCAGGTGGGGCGGGCGCTTCTCGGCCACGAGGCCGCGCAGGCGCCCGATCACCGCCAGCCCCTCCGGCCGCCGCGGCGCCGGCGCGCGAGCGGGGCGCGCGCGAGCGTGGCGCGGATATGATGGTGGCAGATGGCGACGGCCAGGGCATCGGCGGCGTCGGGCTCCAGTCCCTCGCGCAGGCCGAGCAGCACCCGCACCATGTGCTGCACCTGGACCTTGGCGGCGGCGCCGTTGCCGACGAGTGCGCGCTTGACCTCGCGCGGGTTGTACTCGGCCACGGGCAGCCCCGCCCCCAGGGCCGCGCACAGCGCCGCGCCGCGGGCCTGGCCGAGCTTGAGGGCGGAGTCCGGGTTGCGGTGGACGAAGACCGCCTCCACTGCCACCTCCTCCGGGGCGTGCTCGGCCACCACCGCGCTCAGCGCCCGGAAGATGGCCCCGATGCGCTCCGGCAGGCTTGCCCCCTCGGCGCGGATGCTGCCGCTCGCCACGTGCACGGCGCCGACCGGGCCCGCCTCGATCACGCCGTAGCCGGTCACGCGCGAGCCGGGATCGATGCCGAGGATGCGGGCCACGAAGAACACTCCTGCCAATCGCTGGCGCGCGAACTTATCATACTTCCGCGGTCCGCGCTGCGCCCCCTCGACCACACCGCATGTCACGCCCCCCTGCCTGCACCGCCGCCAGCCGAGCCAGAGGAATTGCCGCAGCA
>Ga0256839_1003114_pt1 | contig 17482 bp, 13 predicted proteins | sample 354166metaG_FD_185968 | JGI IMG/M metagenome (GOLD analysis project Ga0256839, IMG submission 185968) | Hydrothermal vent microbial communities from Mid Atlantic Ridge, Atlantic Ocean - 354-166 | ecosystem: Environmental > Aquatic > Marine > Hydrothermal vents | place: Atlantic Ocean: Mid... | reverse complement strand
AGACGGGCAGCCGGCACAGGCGCCGCGCATGGACAGATAGACAATGCCCTCGGCCTCTTCATAGCGCTCAAATTTGATGTCGCCGCCATCCTGGGCCACCGCCGGGCGCACCCTTGTTTCCAGAAGGTCAATTATCATGGTGACAATCTCTTTGGTCTCCCCCTCATAATCATCGGCGGAACCGCCGGATTGGGCCGCTTCGGCGCTATCGGCGAGAACCGGACCGCCAGCACTCAGAAAATCAGCCAAAGTGCCCAAAACAGACGGCTTCAAATGCTGCCAGTCAAGGGTTTGGGCTTTCGTTACGGTAACGAAATCAGCGCCAAGAAACACGCCTTCGACCCCCTCCAATGCAAAAAGTGCCAAGGCCAGGGGGGATTGCGCGGCGGCTTCCCGGGAGGGGAAGTCAAGGCCCAGCCTGCCAGCGCCAAGGACCTCCTGACCGGGCAGGAATTTCATGGATTGCGGGTTCGGGGTGTCTTCGGTCTGGATAAACATTTGCAAGGGCCTGTTTTTGTAAGTTGCGAATGGCTCTCTTCGCATATGGCGAAGGGCGGTGCAAATGACAAGGTTTGCGGTTTTGAGGATGGCCATCAAAATCGCGCGGGCAAGCCTTTGTTTTGGCGCCCCCGAGCTTGTCCGGAAGGGTCTACTCACTTCCAGAAACGCTCTATGGTTGACATTTGGCCCCGGCCAGCCGTCTTTTGCGTATAGCCGATAACCCCAAGCAAGCAGGATATTAGCCACCATGGCGACGAAATTTTCAGACGATAAAACCAAAATTACCGATCAAGAGGCGCTTGATTTCCATTGCGGGACCAAGCCGGGCAAGCTGGAGATAAACGCCACCAAGCCGATGGCGACCCAGCGGGATCTGTCCCTTGCCTATTCGCCGGGGGTGGCCATACCGGTGCAGGCCATCGCTGACAATCCCGACCTTGCTTATGATTATACCTCCAAGGGCAATATGGTTGCGGTTATTTCCAATGGCACCGCGATTTTGGGCATGGGCGATCTGGGGGCGCTGGCCTCCAAGCCGGTGATGGAAGGCAAGGCGGTGCTGTTCAAGCGCTTTGCGGATATTGATTCGATTGATATCGAGGTTGATACCAAGGACCCCGAGGCGTTCATAAATTGTGTGAAATATCTGGCGCCTGCTTTTGGCGGGATCAATCTTGAGGATATCAAGGCGCCGGAAAGTTTTGTCATTGAAGAGCGCCTGAAAGCGTTGATGGATATTCCTGTATTCCATGACGATCAGCATGGCACCGCGATTATTGCCGTGGCGGGATTGCTGAATGCCCTCGACATTACCGGGCGCAATATCAAAAAAGTGAAAGTGGCTGTTGCCGGGGCGGGCTCCTCGGCGCTGGCGGTGGTTTCACTGATCAAGGCGGCAGGGGTGCCCCATGACAATGTTCTGGTTTGCGATCGCAAGGGGGTTTTATATCAGGGACGCGAAGATTTTGATCAATGGCGCTCGGCCCATGTGGTCGATACCAAGAAGCGCACGCTGGCGGAAGCGATGAAAGGTGCGGATGTGGCATTGGGGCTTTCCGGGCCGGGGGCGTTTACCAAGGATATGATCAAATCCATGGCCAAAAAGCCGATTATATTTGCCATGGCCAATCCGACGCCGGAAATCTCGCCGGAAGAAATCGAAGAGGTGCGCGATGATGCGATCATTGCCACCGGGCGCTCGGACTATCCAAATCAGGTCAATAATGTTCTCGGTTTTCCCTATATTTTTCGCGGCGCGCTGGATGTCCGTGCACGGACAATCAATGAAGAGATGAAAGTCGCCTGTGCGCAGGCTTTGGCCGATCTGGCACGGGAGGATGTGCCCGATGAGGTGGCCCAAGCCTATGGGCGGCGTTTGCAATATGGGCCGGGCTATATCATTCCAACCCCTTTTGACCCGCGCCTGATGAGCCGTGTGCCGCCGGCGGTGGCGGAAGCAGCCATGAAAACCGGTGTGGCCCGCAAGCCGATTGAAGATATGCAAGCCTATCGCGAAAAGCTGGCGACCCGGCTTGATCCTTCGGCGGGCTTTTTGCAGCAGATCTATGCCAGTGTGCGTTCCGGGACCTCCAACCGGATTGTCTTTGCCGAAGGCGAAGAACCGGCGGTTATTCGTGCCGCCCATGCATTCCAGACGCAAAATCTTGGCCATGCGATTTTAATCGGACGCGAAGAATTGGTGAAAGAAAATATGGCGGCGTTGGGCTTGAAAGACGCCAAGATCGAAATCTGGAATGCGCGTTTGTCCAAGCATAATGCGGCCTATACGGCGTTTCTGTATAAGCGCCATCAAAGACGGGGGCTTTTGGAGCGCGATTGCCAACGATTGGTGAATAATGATCGCAATGTTTTCGGGGCCTGTATGCTGGCCATGGGCCATGCCGATGGCATGGTGACGGGGGTGACGCGGGCTTATAATGAAGCCTTGCAAAATATTCGCCTCGCGCTGGATCCGATCAAGGGCGAGCGGGTGATCGGGTTGAGCGCGATTTTGGCCAAGGGCCAGCCCATGTTTATGGCCGATACGATTATTGCCGAATTGCCGCAAGGGCCTGACCTTGCGGAAATTGCGGTACAGACGGCCCATGCGGTGCGGGCTTTGGGGTTGACGCCAAAAGTTGCATTTTTGTCCTATTCCAATTTTGGTAATCCGGATACGGATCATTCGCGGCGGGTGGCGGAGGCGGTGCGTATTCTGGACGCCCGCGATGATATTGATTTTGAATATGAAGGGGAGATGACCCCGCGCATGGCCCTGAACGAAAAGGCACGGACGGTTTATCCTTTTTCACGGTTGAAAGGGGCGGCCAATGTGTTGATTGCGCCGGGGGTGCATTCGGGATCCTTGTCGACCAAGCTATTGGCGGAGATTGGCGGGGCCACCGTTATCGGACCTTTGCTGATTGGTCTTGAAAAGCCGGTGCAAATTGCGCCAACCGCTTCCGGGGTCAATGATCTTGTGATTTTTGCTGCGATTGCCGCCTATCGCCTTGATCGCGATCATCGCAAATGGGCGTCGGAAAGCCGGTGATTTGGTTTAGAGCCTATTTTCGTTTTGATGGAATCAAAACCGGGCTCTAAGTCTTTGTTTTTGAGCACTTCTTATCCGAAAACCGGCCTCATCCTGAGCTTGCCGAAGGACCCACTTTTCGCAGAAGTGCCCTAAACCTGACGGGCTTTTTTCATTTGGGCATTGGCAAGTTTCTGTTGCAGGCCACGGGGTAGAAAGCCTGAAACCGCGGTGATGGTTTTATAGACCAGGCCGGGCACATGAACGGCTTTGCCGCGCTCCATGGATTTCAAGCCGCCGGCAACGACCGGCGCGGCTTCCATCATCATGAATTTTGGAAGCTGGTTAAGCGCTTCCCTGGTGCCATTGACATCGTGAAATTCCGACCATGTAAAACCGGGGCACAGGGCGCAGCAATGGACATTGCGGTCTTGCCCTTCGGCATTCAGAGATTCTGAAAAGCTGATGAGAAAGGCTTTGGACGGGCCGTAAAGGGTGTGGCCGGGGCCACCGGGCATCAGACCCGCTACCGAGGCGACATTGATAATCCGGCCATAGCCGCGATCCATCATTTGCTTGAACAGGACATGGGCAAGATGGGCATAGGCGGTGACCATGAGCTGGATAAAGCTTTGCTGGTCTTCCCATGTGGTTTTGCTATAGCCGCCGGGCAGGCCAAAGCCGGCATTATTGATGAGAATATCGGGGGCGATATTTTTATCGGCGAGGAATTGGATAATCGCTTCGGGAGCTTCGGGAGCGGCGAGATCGGCGGCAAAAATTTCTACTTTAATGCCTTTTTGTTGCAGGCTCTGTTGCAAGTCTTGCAGGCGGTCTTTGCGCCTTGCGGTGAGGACGAGATTGGCCCCCATCTCGCTGAGTTGTTCGGCAAATTCCTTGCCAATGCCGGCCGAGGCGCCGGTGATGAGCGCCCATTTGTCTTTATAGATTTTTGTTTCTGTCATGGATACCAGAAAAGCATGGATTGGCCGCCAAGAAAAGTGGCTCTGGCAGTCAGGGTGATGCTGGTTTTTGGTGCCATGGGGCGCCAGCGCTGCGCAAGCCATCCAGATGATCCGATAAAGCCGAAGTTTTTTTTGCGGATCCGGGCGGTTCGATAGTGGCGGTGTTTTCTGTTTTCATGGATGTGGCATGTTTTGTTTTGCGTTTTATGGTGCCGGCGCTGCCGATAATGGTGGCAAAAATAATCATCACAAGTTCGATATTGGTGGTAATCGACAGGATGGAGCGGGTGAGGGCGAAAGTGACGGCAACCCCGACCAGTGCCAGATAAAGCCCCGCATAGGGGTCATCGGGGCGCTTTGTTCCCCAGCGCAAGCCCAAACCTCCAAGCCATAAAATCGAGCCAAGAAAAATAATCGGTCCCGGAAAGCCAAGCTCCAGCCACAGATTGATATAATAATTATCAATCGTCAGGGTCTCGCCATAATAGCCAAGAATACGCGCTGAGCGCCCGGTGCCGTAACCAAGCACGGGTCGCTCCAGCACTTTGGGCCAGGCATATTCGATTTGTTCTATCCGGCTTTGGGAAGAGCGGGCCGCCTTGCTGCCTTCTTCGCCAACGGTCAGCCTATAGCCTGCGGCGAGAATAAACGGGGAAAGAAGGATTAAACCGGCCGCCATCATGCCCACAAGCGGGCGGTAGGGGAGGGATTGCGGGCGCTTTAGCCAGAACCATGTCATCAGCGCGCCGGTAGCGGAAAAGGCCAGCACGCCGCCAATGAGGGCGCCGCGGGAATTGGCGGTAAGGGCGGCCAGCAATAATATGGCCAGCAGGGCGATATAGGCCGGGCGCATTTTACCATGGCCGGGGCGATAGACTTTATACATGGCCAGCGGGATCATCATGGCCAGCTGCTCGCCAAGGGAAAGCGGATGGGTGTGGACCGACTGGGTGCGGAAAGTGCCATCGCGGCTTTTTTCTTCGAGCACGATACGCAGCCATTCCACATCGCTCATCAGGGGGGCGAAAATTTCGGCCATCAGATGACGGGTGAAAAATTCTCCCAAAGCAATGAGCGCTACCAGCGAAGCCGACCAAAGCAGAATAGTGATGATGCGATCGGCCTGTTTGCGGGTGCGGATATAGGTCATGACCGCAAAAAACGGTAACAGCCAGATAATGCTTTGGCGGAAAGTTTCCTTGGCGGCAATGGCCGAGCCTTCTGCAAGGGGGATAGAGAGCAGTTTCAGGAAAAATAATCCGGCAATGAGGGCAAATAAAAACCACAGTCTTTTTACGGCAGCGTAAAATTGCCATCGGCGATGGCGCACGCAGGCCATTTCATAAAGCCAGATGGCAATCAGCGCGTAAAACATGAGCCTTGTGGGGGTGATGATCGGCAAGGGGCCAAGTTTGATATGCAGATAGACCGGCCATGCGGGCATAAGCCCAATGGCGCCGAGCAATATGCCCCAAGTGATTTTGCGCGGCACGGCCGGCAATTCCGGGGCGAAGACCAATATCAGCAGCAAAAAGGGGGCAAGAAAGACAAGCCCTGTGGGCGGCGGGAGAAGAATGCCGAAAATAGCGGCAATGAGGGCGTAAAGAGTGAAAGCGGCAAATAGCAACAGGGCCCTGCCCCCGCGTTTTGACGCATGGGCAATATTTGCCAATTTACTGTTTTCACCATCCAGCAGCATTTTGCCCATTGCCCTTTATCTCAAGACCCTAATTAAGCAGAGGAGGGCTGCTTTATGGTTAACGGAAGGGGAGAAATTGTCCCGTTTCTTGCATCACCAAGAGGCGGCAGGGTATTATGTCTTTCATGGCTGCTTAAGCAGTGTTAACGGAAAGTTTTTAAGTCATGGGCGGTTTTGCATTTATCATATTGATGGCGGGTTTTGCCTTGTGCCTTGTCTGGTATATGCAAAATTTTGAAGCGCGCGCCGATGGCGATAAGGGATTTTTACTGGCGCTCAAGCCCGAGGGGGAAGAAGAAAAGCCAAAGCTTTCTGATGAGGAGCGTTTCTTGCGCGGGGCTGAAGCGGTTAAACAGCGGGCGCGAGCATTAGGGATTTCGCCAAAGAATATCAAAAAGCCGGAACAACAAGGGCGCAAGGCCCGCATTCGGGGGCGATTTAAAGACGAAGACGAAAAAGAAAATTCTAAAGACTGACTTTACTGTTGGCTTTGGGGCAGGGAGCGCCTTCAATGCTGCGCTCATAAGGGGGCTGGTTTGCGACAGCTATCTTGGCATCCTCAAGGGCGGTGATGATCTCTTCGACAGAATGCAGGCGGGTGACACAGCCGATTTTTTCACCGCTATCGGCAGCCGTGATAATGCCAATGCCAGTTACGCCCAAATGATCTCCATAGACAGCGGCAAAGATGGTGCCATTGACCTTTTCAAAAGATTCGGCCCGGCGCTCGGCATCCGTCATATCAAGAATGATACGATCGACCGAGCCATCAGAAAAAGCCTCCATGGCCGTATCCATTTTGGGATCGATGATTTTGCAATTAGGGCACCATTCAGCAGTGAAGGAAACGAGGGTGACGCTGGCGCCAGACCCTTGCGTGGCAACAGCAGAAGCGCCGAGCAGCAAGGCGATGAAAGGGCTTAAAAGGAAAGTTGGAAAAAACATTGATCGCATGGTTTGGTCTCCCGATTACCGGATGGATAATAGCCTTTAATCATGGCAGAATGAAGGGACAGGCTTAAAGTTAATTATACTCACTCTTTCTTCTTGCGACCCGCAAAAGGGGCTGATAGGGCAAGGGCCGGGACCCAAAATTCTTTTGTCGCGGCCAAACCTTTTGCCAAGGAAGTGAAAAACCCATGGATATTACGAAAATTCCAACCGGCGTGAACCCGCCTGAAGATGTCAATGTCATTATTGAAGTACCCTTGGGCGGGGAACCGATCAAATATGAAATAGACAAGGCGTCGGGGGCGATGTTTGTGGACCGCTTCCTTTATACGGCGATGCATTATCCGTGTAATTATGGCTTCCTGCCGCACACCCTGTCCGGGGACGGGGATCCGGTGGATGTGATGGTTATTGGCAATCGGGCACTGGTGCCGGGGGCTGTGGTGCGGGCGCGCCCTATAGGGGTGTTGATGATGGAAGATGAGGCGGGGCTTGACGAGAAGCTGCTGGCGGTGCCGCATCAGGCGCTGACCCAATATTATGGCAATATCCGCTCCTGGGACGATGTGCAGCCTATCCTGCTTGAGCGGATCAGCCATTTCTTTGACCATTATAAGGATTTGGAGCCGGATAAATGGGTCAAAATCCTTGGCTGGGAGCCCCGGGAAAAGGCGGAAGCGCTTATCCTTGAAGGCATAGAAAACGCCAAGACCCAGGGGCAGGCCCCAGACTAATTTTGCCAGATGGGCGGGTTTTATGGCCTATCCCTTAAATTTTGTTGATTTTGGGCGCGGGTGAAGGCAGTTTCCCTCGGGACCAGTTCAGGCTGGGCGATCATAAGGCTCGCCTTGTCCTGGACTTTATTGATGAAATTCGAGGAGGAATTTTAATATGGGGCTCATTTTAGGACTAATCATTCTGGCAGGCCTATTGGCTTGTCTTTATGGCTTTGTCACCGTGCGATCGATCATGTCGATGCCGACCGGTAATGACAAAATGCAGGAAATCGCGGCGGCCATTCAGGAGGGCGCAAAAGCCTATCTGGACCGTCAATATATGACCATCACCATTGTTGGCGGGGTTGTGTTTCTGGTGTTGTTCGCCCTGTTTCGGCATTGGGTGCCGCCGGTTGGTTTTGCCATTGGGGCGGTATTATCCGGTGCGGCGGGCTATATCGGCATGCTGGTTTCGGTTCGGGCCAATGTGCGCACCACAGAAGCCAGCCGCAAAGGATTGGGCGAGGGTCTGTCGGTTGCATTTCGTGCCGGCGCGGTGACGGGCATGCTGGTGGCCGGTCTCGCCCTATTGGGAATTGCCGGATATTTTACGGTGTTGCATCTCGGCTTTAACATCCCTGTGGAAAGCCGGATGATGGTCAATGGCCTGATTGCGCTTTCCCTCGGTGCTTCCCTGATTTCGATTTTTGCGCGTTTGGGCGGTGGTATTTTTACCAAGGGTGCCGATGTTGGCGGCGATCTGGTTGGCAAGGTTGAGGCGGGTATCCCCGAAGATGACCCGCGCAATCCGGCAACCATTGCCGACAATGTTGGCGATAATGTTGGTGACTGCGCGGGCATGGCCGCTGACCTGTTTGAAACCTATGTGGTTTCGATTGCCGCGACCATGATTTTGGGAGCTATCCTGTTTGCCGGACAGGCCGCGGACTTCATGCTGTTCCCGCTGGCGATTGGCGGCGCGTGTATCGTAACCTCAATCCTTGGCACCTTTGCGGTGCGCCTTGGCAAGGGCTCGACCAATGTTATGGGGGCGCTTTACAAAGGGCTTATCGTAACGGGTGTTCTTTCCATTGGTGCATTATTTCTGGTGGCGCAAAAAATATTTGGCCTTGGAGCAATCGAAGGCACCGACTTTACCGGCATGTCATTGGTGATGAGCGGGATTATCGGTCTTGTTGTTACCGGAGCGATTGTCTGGGTCACTGAATATTATACCGGCACAAATTTCCGTCCGGTGCAGTCCATTGCCAAAGCTTCGGAAAGCGGTCATGGCACCAATGTTATTCAGGGGCTTGCGGTTTCCATGGAAGCAACGGCCCTGCCGGCGCTGATTATTGTTTTCGGTATTATTGCGACCTTCCAGATAGCGGGGCTTTACGGTATCGCCATAGCGGTGACCACCATGCTGGCGCTGGCCGGTATGATTGTGGCGCTGGATGCGTTTGGTCCGGTGACCGATAATGCCGGTGGTATTGCGGAGATGTCCGGCCTTGAAGGGTCGGTGCGCGATACAACGGATGCGCTGGATGCGGTTGGCAATACCACCAAGGCTGTGACCAAGGGTTATGCCATTGGTTCGGCGGGCCTCGGCGCGCTGGTGTTGTTTGCCGCCTATACGGAAGATTTGAAGCACTTCATTCATGAGGCGAATTTGCCGGGGGTTGGGCAATCCTTTTTCTCCGGTGTTTCTTTCGACTTTGCCCTGTCCAATCCCTATGTGGTGGTGGGTCTGTTTATCGGGGGGCTGTTGCCTTATCTGTTTGGCTCTATGGCCATGCAGGCGGTTGGCCGCGCTGCCGGGTCGGTTGTCGATGAGGTGCGTCGCCAGTTCAAGGAAAAGCCGGGTATCATGCAAGGCACGGAAAAGCCGGATTATGGTCGGGCAGTGGATATGCTGACCCGTGCGGCGATCAAGGAAATGATGGTGCCATCGCTTCTGCCCATCCTGTCGCCGGTTGCCCTGTTCTTTGCCGTGATGTGGGTGGCCGACAAGGGCGCTGCCGTTTCGGCTCTCGGCGCGATGTTGATGGGTGTTATCATCACCGGTCTTTTCCTGGCTATTTCCATGACCGCCGGTGGCGGGGCTTGGGACAATGCCAAGAAATATATTGAAGATGGCAATCATGGCGGCAAGGGGTCTGAGGCCCATAAGGCTGCTGTGACCGGTGATACGGTTGGCGACCCTTACAAGGATACAGCCGGCCCTGCGGTCAATCCGATGATTAAGATTACCAATATCATCGCGCTTTTATTGCTGGCCGTTTTGGGCGGCATGTAAAGCCGGACCATGGCAAGAAACCAACCCCCAAAGGTGCATTGCCTTTGGGGGTTTTTTATCGGGTTATTTCGGGGTTGAGGGGAGCGCGAATAGGCTCTAGATCCTTTTCGGTTTTGATGGAATCAAAACCGGGCTCTAAGTCTTTGTTTTTGAGCATTTCTTATCCGAAAACCGGCCTCATCCTGAGCTTGTCGAAGGGCCACTTTTCGGGAAGTGCTCTAGTTTTTCTTCCAAAGCGTCTGCGCCCTCGATGAAATCCCTATATTTGGCAAAGCGCATGGTGGCGCCGGTTTGAATTGGGGCGCGGATTTTAGCGGCGCTGAAGGTGCGCACCATGGTGCCCCGTTTTTCCGGAGCGAGATAGTTTTTATCGAATTTGCGCCCGAGCTGTGTGAAAATTTCTGCGCCCTCTTGTTCCGGGTCTTGCTGGAAATTTTCATATTGGGCGATGGTGATATTTACCCCCGCATCCTGCCAGCGCAAAATCATTTGCTCGTGGAGCGCGAGATAATCGGCGATAGAGTTTAAGTCGGTTGCATAGGAAAAAGTGGTGGGGAAATGATGGCAATAGATGGACATCATTACTTCGCGGGGATCGCGGCGCAGATGCAGGAATTTTGCGCTTGGGTGAATTTTTTGAATAAGCCCGGCCACATAAACATGGTGCGGGGTTTTATCGACAATGCAAGCTTCGGTTTTGGCAAGGCGGCGCATGCCGCGGCCATCGCTTGGCTGTAATTGTGGTATTAGCGCCTGTAATTCCGGCGCGGATTTGTCGGCCTCGAACTCTATGGCCCGGAAAAAATAGGGTAGCAAGGCGCCGCGCTCGCCCAAAGAGGCGGTGTCATCGGCGGCGCATAAAATGGATTGCAACAAAGAGCCGCCGGAGCGTGGCGGGCCGATTATATAAATCTGTTCTTCCGGGTCGCTTTTGCCCGTTGCCGCGTCGAGTTTTTCATAAAGTGCCAAGGCGCGGTCAAATCGGGTTTGTTCTGCATCAAGGTCAAAACCGATCGGGGATATTTGATTGGCATGGGTGAATAATTTCCATGCCCGCTCCAGATCGCCCTTGTGATCGAACAGATGGGCGAGGGCAAAGGACAGGGTTTGGCGATCGGTGAGGGGAAGGGCCGTTTGTTGGACGAGATGGGCGGCGATAGTGATATGGCTGTCATCGGCATTTTGGTGGTTTTGCAGATAGGCGCCTAGAAGTCCGGCATGGTTGGGATTTGCTTTTAAGGCTTGCTCAAGAATGCTCCGGTTATCGTCAAGGCGTCCCTGCCAAAGGGCGAGATTGGCCGCCGCAAGGGCTATGTCCGGATTGTCGGGACTTTGCCGGTAGAGAGGGTTTATAATGGCCCCGGCTTGCTCATAGCGCATGAGGTGAATGAGCAGATCGGCTTTGAGGATTTTTTTATCCGGGCGATCGGGTTGCATCTCCATATAGGCTTCGATGGCGGCCAGGGCATTTTGAAAATCGCCGACAGAATGCAGCGCTTCGCCTTTGCGATAGAGGAACTCGCCCCCTTCTGGGTGTTGCTGGTGAAGCTGGTCATAAAGGGCGGCAGCCTCGGCCCCATATCCGCTATCTTGCAGGGCTTGCGCCAATGGCAATAGGGTGGCGGGGGAGCCGCCTTCAAGGCGGGCAGCTTGGGAAAAAGCGGCAATGGCGTCGCCCATGCGGCCCATGCGTTGCAGGGCAAAGCCGAAATGGAGATGGAAGCGCGGCTCGTCCGGTTCCAGAGATATGGCCTTTTGCAGCATGACGAGGCCATCTGAATTGCCGCTAGCCCCACCACTGATTTGTCGGGCGAGGCCGAAAATGGACAGGGCTTCGGCATCCTCGCTATTGGCCTCAATCAGGGGTTCCAACAATTTTGCAGCTTGGCCTGCCTTGCCCTGTTGCAAGAGGGCAAGGGCATTGTCGAGTATGGTGTCGCGATCGGGGGCGCTCATAAAACTTCCTTTTTTCCCTTATTGACGAAAAACTTTGATTGGGCCAGTTCTGGAGGCATGATTTTTACCTCCGATAATTGGGCCGGGGTCCATCCGAAGATTTTTGCCGCCATGGAAGCGGCTAATGAGGGTTTGCAAGGGGCTTATGGGGCCGATGCAACCAGCACCAAGGCCGAGGCGCTGTTTGACGAGATTTTCGAGCGCAAGGTGAAGGTGTTTTTTGTCACCACTGGCGGGGCGGCCAATGGATTGGCATTGTCGGCACTGGTGCCGCCTTTTGGGGCGGTTTTGTGTCATGAGGTCGCCCATGTGCAGATGGATGAGGCGGGCCTGCCGGAAATGTATACAGGCGGGGCCAAGCTTTTGACCATGGCGGGGGCCGGGGGCAAAGTGACCCCTGATGCCATTAGCGAAGTGATGCGGGTTTATGGCACGCCCATGGTTCATCATGTGCAGCCACGGGCTTTGTCTCTGACGCAGGCGACGGAATATGGCACGGTCTATTCGGTGGACGAGATTGGCGCTTTGGCAGAGGCGGCGCGGGGCCATGGGCTGAAAGTGCATATGGACGGGGCGCGGTTTTCCAATGGGGTGGCGAGCCTTGGCTGCAAGCCTGCGGATATGACATGGCGCGCCGGCATTGATGTCTTGTCTTTCGGGGCGACCAAAAACGGCGCCATGGCCGCCGAGGCGGTGGTGTTTTTTGACGAGACCCTCGCCCATGATTTTGCATGGCGGCAAAAACGCGCCGGGCATTTATGGTCGAAAGCGCGCTTTTTGGCAGCGCAATGGGTTGGGTTTTTGCAAGATGGGCTATGGCTGGAGCTTGCGGGGGTAGCCAACGCGCAGGCACGAAAGCTGGCCGATGGGTTAAAGGCTTTGCCGTCTGTTACGATAGAGCAGGATGTGGATATTAACGAGCTGTTCGTGGCCATGGATGATGGGTTGGCAGCGCATTTGCGGGCAGCGGGGGGTGAATTTTATGACTGGGTCTATCCGGGGGATCTCTGGCAGGGCCGCTTGCGGCGTCTGGTGACGAGCTATGCGACGAGTGACGCGGAAATTGCGGAATTTATTGCGGCGGCGCGGGGTTTTTAATTTGCTTTTAGCCAGTCATTGCATTCCTTTTTGATGAGGGTTTCCAATAGGGCGATCATCTCGCTGCTGTCATTGAGGCAGGGGATGAGGGTGAGGGTTTCGCCGCCATGGTTCTGGAAAACCTCCTGCAAGCCAATGGCCACTTCTTCGAGGGTTTCTATGCAATCGGAAACAAAGGCCGGGGTGATGATGGCGATGGTTTTTTTGCCGTCCTCAGCGGCTTTGATGACCATCTCCTCGGTTGACGGCTCCAGCCATTTTTCACGACCGAATTTTGATTGATAGGCCAGCGGCGCGAAACTCTCGCTCCAGCCCATGGCGTCGCGCAGGGCTGTGCTTGTGCCCATGCAATGCTCCGCATAGGGATCACCATTGGTGACGAGGCGCTCGGGAATGCCGTGGAAAGAGATAATCACCTGTTCGGGTTGTTTGTCTGCGTTTTGGAGATGGGCTTTGGTGATATTGGCAAGGGCGGTGATATAGGCGGGGTCCTGATAAAAGGGTTGGGCAAAGTGTAGGTCAGGTGCCCAGTCGAGATGTTTGAGGGCGGCCCAAGCCGCATCTTCCACGCTCAGGCTGGTGGTGGTGGAATATTGCGGATAAAGCGGCAACACCAATATGTTTTTGCAATCCTGTTGGCGGAGCCCGCGCAATTTTTCCTGTACCGATGGTTGCCCATAACGCATGGCCCAGTCGATGGCGATATTGTCATTATCCTCTAATTTGTCGGCGAGCTTTTGTGCCTGCTGGCGGGTATAAAAACGCAAGGGGCTTTCATTATTTTCTGCATGCCAGATTTTGGCATAATTTTGTGCGGTAGCCCCGGCCCGGAACGGCAAGATGATGCCATAGAGCAGGGGCAGCCAGAAAATGCGCGGATAATCCACCACCCGCCGGTCTGACAGAAATTGTGCCAGATAGCGGCGCACGGCCTTTGGGGTGGGGGCGTCGGGGGTGCCGAGATTGACCAATAATATGCCGGTTTTTGTCATTTTTGTTTCACATTTCTCGAGGCTGCTTAGCCCCTTTACAGCAGTTTTGAAAAAAAGAGGATAGGGGCAGCACACAGTGCGCAAGCTGTCACAAAACTTTCATTGCATCTCTGTATTGGCGGTTTCATGAGGCGGGGGCCTTTGACGACAAATAAGGGGTGTTTTCAAAATGGGTTTTGAAATCGGCATTTGGGCGATGATCGGGTTTGCGTTTGCGGCCTATGCGGTGGTGGGCAATGATGCGTTGCAGACCCTCGGCACTTTTATCAATTCCAATCAGAAATTGCACTGGTTCTGGCTGTTTCTTTTTGCGGCCCTTATTCTGGTTTTTACCTTTTACTATGGCTGGTTCATCAATGATGGCGACCCGTCCTGGGGGCGGTTGGCCAATGTCAAGAAATATCCGGTGTTTGAACCCCAATGGTATCACGCTCTGCCGCCTTTGGCGCTGGTGTTTCTGACCCGTTTCGGGGTGCCGGTTTCGACTTCTTTCATGGTGCTGACTATTTTTGCGACCATTGGCGGCTTGACCTCGATGTTGCAAAAATCGCTGATCGGCTATGGGCTGGCCTTTACGGTGGGGGCGTTTTTATATGTGGTGTTGTCGCGCTCGCTGGAGAAGTTTTTTCGCGAGCATGAGCCGGGGGCGCGCGCGCCCTGGGGGCTGGCGACGATTATGGGCTTTGTCATCGGCTTTGCCATTTATTTTATCCCGCCGATTATCACCAGCCAGTTGAATATTGATCCGGTTTCCTATTCCCTGAACACCTGTCTGGTGTTTCCGGTGGTCGGATTTATCTTTGACCTTATTGCCAGCATGGCGGTCATCAAGTTTAAGGGCCGCCTGCCTAGCGCTTTGGTGTCACTGCTGGTAGCCGGGCTTGTCTCCGGCGTTGCCTATTGGACGATGCCGGAAATGGCCGAGATTGATCTTGGGTTTGGACCGATCGGGCCTTTGGGCATGGTGGCAAGTTTCGGGCTTTCGTTTTTTGTCATTCTCTATCTGGTGGCGTCTAAAATTTCGTCCGGCAAAATCGTTTATTGGGTGATGCTGCAATGGGTGACCACAGCCTATCTGTGGGGGATTTGGCTGATTCAGGATTTTGCCAATATTTTCGTATTTTTGCCGCGGGAAATTACCCTTGCCGAGGGGACGACGGCCTTGGCGGTTATCATCGCCCTATTGGCCTATACTTTTGCCAAAAAAGGCGGACCGGTGCAAAAAGTGCTGCAATCGAAAACGGCGGTGACCGATATTCGCTCCGCCACGGTGATTGACTTTACCTATGCGTCTTTGTTGTTTTTCTTCAAAGAGGTTTCCGATATTCCCATGAGTACGACATGGGTGTTTCTGGGGCTGATTGCCGGGCGCGAATATGCCTTTGCCCTCACCACGCAATTGGTCAGCTTTGTGAAAACCGTGCGTATGACCCTTGGGGATCTGTCCAAAGCCTATATCGGCCTTGTCATCTCCATAGACCTTGCCAGAGGCCTGCCAGCGATTTCCAAGGCGGTAAGTGGCGAGATTGCCTATGGGGAGATCTGGGCGGATATGGCGCCGACAGCGCCAACGGAGATGTTTATTCTCATCGCCAATGCCATGCTGATACCGGTCTTTTATTTCCTAATCAGCAAAACCCGTCTGTCCATGTATATTCTCGGGCCGCTTTTTGCCCTGATTACATGGGCTTTCTTTACCTTTCCGGTGGCGTGAGGCAGGGGCGCGCCAAGGGCAAAGAATATGGCCTAGAGCACTTCTGCGAAAAGCGGGTCCTTCGGCAAGCTCAGAATGAGGCCGGTTTTCGGATAAGAATTGCTCAAAAACAAAGACTTAGAGCCCGGTTTTGATTCAATCAAAACGAAAAAAGGCTCTAAGTTTTTGTTGGTTGCGTTTCCGGACGGATAACCGGTATCCACTTATCCTGAAAACGCTCTTAAGGGGTTGATTCGGGGTGTTTTCCGGCTATAAGGCATGGCTTCAACTTTCCGAACAGTCTGGCTTTATATAGGGTATGCCATGGCGGTTCCTGAATTATCCTTTGTCGTCAACGGGTTATCCTGCTGGCGACCATTAGAAAGAGATCAAAATGCCCAAAATGAAAACCAAGTCAGGCGCTAAAAAGCGCTTCAAAATGACGGCCTCCGGCAAGGTAAAAGCCGGTGTGACCGGAAAACGCCATGGCATGATCAAGCGGACCACCAAACAGATCCGCCAAAATCGCGGTACCGATGTGATGGAATCCGCAGACGCCAAAATCGTCAAAAAATACATGCCATATAATCGCTAGGAGGCGTATCCCATGTCACGCGTTAAACGGGGCGTTACCGCCCATGCCCGTCATCGTAAAATTATCAAAGCTGCCAAAGGCTATTATGGCCGCCGTAAAAATGTCTTCCGCGTCGCCAATCAGGCGGTGGAAAAAGCCGGCCAATATGCCTATCGCGACCGTCGTGCCAAAAAGCGCAATTTCCGCTCTTTGTGGATTCAGCGCATCAATGCGGCTGTGCGCGAGCATGGCATGACCTATTCCGCCTTTATCAATGGTCTGACCAAAGCCGGCATTGAAGTGGACCGCAAGGTTCTTTCCGATATTGCTGCGCAAGAGCCAAGTGCTTTTGCAAGCTTTGTGGAACAGGCAAAAAAGGCGCTGGCGTAGTGATTTATCCCTTCTAAAGGGGTTTAACAAAACGAAATGTGATAAGGCGCTATCAGGCAAGAATGATAGCGCCTTTTGCTTTGGGGTTTGAGATATGGCTGATTTGGAAAAACTGGAACAAGAACTGCTTGGCAAAATTGAAGGGGCTGCCAATGAAGCGGCGCTTGAGGAATTGCGGGTTTTTGCCCTTGGCAAAAAGGGTGTCATCAGCGCCGAGATGAAATCGCTTGGCAAAATGTCGCCGGATGAGCGCAAGGAAAAGGGGCCAATCCTCAACGGGTTGAAAGCGCGGGTCGGCGAAGCGATTGCGGCGCGCAAAGGCGTGCTGGAGCGGGCGGCTCTGGAAGCGCGGCTGGCGACAGAAAAGCAGGATGTGACCTTGCCGATACGCCTGGAGCCCAAGGGTAAAATTCATCCCATTACCCAAGTGGCCGAAGAGATCGCGGCGATTTTTGCGGATATGGGATTTGAAACCCGTGAAGGGCCGGATATTGAAGATGATTTTCATAATTTCACCGCGCTGAATTTCCCGCCGGACCATCCGGCGCGGGAAATGCATGACACATTCTTTTTCAATGAAAAGGAAAATGGCGAGCGCATGGTTTTGCGCACCCATACAAGCCCGGTTCAAATTCGCACCATGATGAGCGAAAAACCGCCTTTGCGGGTTATCATTCCCGGGCGAACCTATCGGTGTGATAGTGACCAGACCCATACGCCGATGTTTCATCAGGTTGAAGGGCTGGTGATCGACAAGCAGACCCATATGGGGCATTTGCGCGGGACATTGGAAGCTTTTATCAAGGCGTTTTTTGAAGTGGACAATGTCGAGACCCGTTTGCGGCCGCATTTCTTTCCCTTTACCGAGCCATCGGCGGAAATGGATGTGCGCTATAGCCGTGTCGGCAATGAGCTGCGCATCGGGCAGGGCGATAGCTGGATGGAAATCTTGGGCTGCGGCATGGTCCATCCCAATGTTTTGAAAAATTGCGGCCTTGATCCGGATGAATATCAGGGTTTTGCCTTTGGCATGGGGATTGATCGGTTGGCGATGCTGAAATATGGCATTCCCGATTTGCGCGATATGTTTGCGGCGGATGCCAGATGGTTGGAGCATT
>Ga0256839_1003113_pt1 | contig 17484 bp, 12 predicted proteins | sample 354166metaG_FD_185968 | JGI IMG/M metagenome (GOLD analysis project Ga0256839, IMG submission 185968) | Hydrothermal vent microbial communities from Mid Atlantic Ridge, Atlantic Ocean - 354-166 | ecosystem: Environmental > Aquatic > Marine > Hydrothermal vents | place: Atlantic Ocean: Mid... | reverse complement strand
CTGCTTTTCCGTGAGTTCCACGGCCACCTTTGATCATAACGGGCCGCTCATGTCGATCCCCTGGCAAAAAACGATCGAAAATCAAAGACATACGACGCCTCCATTTTTGAGATGCGCTCTAGGTCGTGTTGGGCTACTCGGCACGCCCGAAGGTCGTACTCGGCACGCCCGAAGGTCGTGTCGGGACACGCCCGAAGGTCGTGTTGGGCTACTCGGCACGCCCGAAGGTCGTACTCGGCACGCCCGAAGGTCGTGTCGGCACCTCGGCACGCCCGAAGGTCGTGTTGGAGAAGGTCGTGTCGGTGTGCAGGCTGCCATTTTCGATTTTTCGTGGTTTTTGGGTGCAACGATTGGCGACGGCGGCCGACCTGGGGGGCGGAGAACAAACCCCATGAGCAGAAAGAACCGCCTCCTTCCAATCATCACCTCACCGCGTCGCGACGTGGGCCTGCGTTTGGCTGCACTCGCGGCGGTCGTCGGGCTCGCCGGTTGCACCGAAGACATGGGACAACCCGTCTACACCGGTGGAGGGACCGAGACCGAAGGGGACGACGGCACTTCCCACGACCCGATGGGCGAGGAGAGCTCGTCCGGCACGGGCGGCACGACCGGTTCGGAGCCGGAACCGGTCGTCGGGGAGCATGCGTGCGTGCAGGACCCGGACACGCGGGTGCCCTGTGCGTTCGAGGAACTGCCGGATCCGGACGGCTGGCGCGTCGATCCGAAGACCGGGATGCGGTACCGCCGGGTCACCGAACACGAGCGCATGGCGAACGAATGGCTCGCGAGCGCCTACCTGGTCGAAGCGGGCGCGTTGATCGATGCCGTCGAAGACGGTGGCCCGACGATGCCTCCTCTGCTCGTGCCGATCGGGGATGACGACGCCGTCGCGGTGTCGCTCGACCGGGTCATGACCCTGGAGGGGCCCGAACACGTCACCGTGACGCCGACGGAGGTACGGGTGGAGCGTCCCACGTTCGTGACCTACGTATCCTCGGGTGCGCAGTTTCCGGAGGTCCTCTTCCGCGTCACCGGCACCATCGAGGGCGCGCGCGGGCTTGCCGGACGAGGTACGGTCGGAGGCTACGACGTCTACGTCGCCTCCCACGCGGATGGATGGATCCTCGATGACATGGGCGCCGGACCGTCCCCGCAGGATCTCGTCCGCGTGAACCTGTTGACGCTCACCCCGCCGCAGCAGGCGGCGCACGACAGTTGCTTCCAACTGGGTGGCTGTCACGACATGTGCGCAGCGTGGGCGCCGGCAGACTGTGGATTGCTTCCGAAGGACGAGGGCGCAAAGTGCTACTACGAGGGGACGAACATGTGTGTGAACACGAAACCGTCCGTGGATCTCAAGAAGTGCGACAACGGGTTCGACGATGACGGCGACGGCAAGGTCGATTACAACGGCGTCGGTGGAATGTACCCCACCGATCCAAACTGTGAGCACCAGTCCGGTTGCTTCGCGAACGGGAGCGCGTTCGGCACGCAGCACCACCACTTGTTCGAAAGCGGCGAGCAGATCGTGGTCACCGGCACCCTGCTGTGGTGCGGCGTCGATGGCGATTGGGCCTCCCGCGCCTTCGACCTTCTCTCCCATGGGATCGCGATGTTCGGTCATGCCACGGGATACGACCCCTACGATAGCCTGGCCGGGTCTCCGAGGAACATCATGCGGTGGGTGGGGAGCCAGTGTTGGCTGCTTCCGCCGTCCCAGGTGGATGCGTGCCAGCAAGACGGCATCTGCGGACCGTATGGTCCCCAGAGCCCGCACGCGTATCCGTTCGCCGGGATCGAGCGATCGTTCGGAAAGCACATGGACCGGGCCTGGGACGCCGTGGCGCACGCCTCCGAAAACGGGTTGTTGCAACCGGCGACCATTGCAGGTGTGTTCATGCGCCGCAAGAACTTTGGCATCAATGCGTGGGGCCAGGGGCGGTTTCCGTGGAGTACGACCCCGGGTGCCTTCGCGATCGCGGACTACGAGGGGTCCGTCGCAGGCCCGGAGGTCGCGCACGAGATCGGCCATACCCTGGGCTTGATGCACGACGACCAGGACCTCATCATGCACTCGCCGTCGCTCGGCGTCTCGTTCTCGCCGAAGTCGGCGGCCACGATCCTCGACGCGGTCCGCGACGTCCAGATCCCGCGACCCTACGGCTACGGAAAGTGAGAAGACCCATGGAGACTACGAATTCTCGAATGGCGCAGACCGGCAGGTCGATGACACGTCTTGGCCTGGCGGCGCTGCTCGTGACATTGGGTTGTGGCGAGACCAAACAAGCCGGTGGATCGGACGGCGGCGGGTCGGGGACGACGGGGGCGGATCTTCCGCCGGCGTCCTGCACGCCGGGCGGGATGTGGTCGGGCGACGTGTGCAGCTGCATCTGCGACGACGACGGCGCATGGTCGTGCCGACCCGACGACGTGGGGGACACGATGGCGTGGCCGACCTTCGCGCCCGTGGCGAAGCTCTTCGTCGTGGTGGACGACTCGCCGGGGATGCTCGGGGCCCAGGCGCGTCTGGCCGATGCCATGGGGATCTTCGCCGAGCGCATGGACGAACGCGGCCTCGACTACCTGGTGGCCGTCACCGGCACGGGTGCGTACGGGCCCGACGGCGCCTGCGCCGGGAGCGGGGGCGGCGCCGGGCTGGGGGTCGAGAGCTGCCGGGCGCGGCTCGGAGCCTTCGTGGATGGTCCCGGCGCCCCCGCCGATCCGGCCGCGGTGTGCACGGATCGCTGCGACCTGGCGTCCCTCGCCACGAACGACGGAGCGCCCTATCTCGCGAGCCGGTCGGGGGTCCTCAACGTGGATGCGAATGCTTCGGCCGCCGATGTCCTGCGATGCATGATGCCCCTCGGCAACGATGGGTGCCCGTTCGTGCAGCCGCTTGAGGCCGCGCTGGCGGCCTTCTCCGGCGACGCGTTCTCGGGGGAGGCCTCCCCCACCAGGGACGGGTCCCGTGGGCTCGTCGTCGTGACCGACGGCACCGAGTGCTCCGTGCAAGATGGAACGATCTTCGACCCGGCGGGCAACCGCGTGTTCTGGTCGGACCCAGCCGCCCCCGAGCCCACGCAAGCCGTGTGCTGGAACGCCGGCGTGTCCTGCGAGGGCGGGCAGAACGGGACCTACGACGTGTGTGAGCCCGCCGATTGGACGGCGGACGGCGCCGTGGCCGGCAACTCGGCCACCGCCGTGCTCACCCCGGTGGGCGCCCTGGCCAGCCGTCTCGATGACCTGTTCCAAAGTCCGCTCGGCGGCGGGCACACCCGCGTGCTCGGGATCGCCGGTGTCCCCGACGGCTACCCGGACGTCCCGATTTCCTACGAGGACGCGGCCGATCCCCAGGTACAGGACACCTACGGCATCGGGCCGGGGTGCGAGGCCAGCGACCTGGTCGCGCCCCCGCCCGTTCGCCTGGCGGCCGCCCTCGGGCGGGTCGCGGCGCAGGGGGAGACCGTGCTGTCGTCCCTGTGCGCCGGCACCTACGACGCGGCGATCGCCGAGCTCGCGGACGACCTCGCCGCACGGGCCATCAAGCAAACGTGCCGCGATCTCGGACCGTCGATGGTGGGCGCGGATGCGGCCGACATCCGCAGTGCGTGCTGGGCAAGGCACGTGCGCGTGGACGAACAGGGCCAGTTCACGGAGTCGCCGTTGCCGTTTTGCGATGACGGCCCCGACGGCCCCGCGGTGCCCGAGGGCGCGGGCGCGTGCGTCTACGTGGTCACCGGCGCGGAGGCGGGGGCCGTGTGCGGCGACGACCCGAATCTCGCCATGGTCATGGTCCGGACCCTGCGCCGACCAACGTACGACTATGGATGGAGTGACCGCGTGGCGATCGAATGTGCGGCGCAGGAACCCGAGGAGGCGTGTACGCCGTAGCGCCGATCGGCCCCGCACGCCGCCCGTGCCCGGAGGGGGCGCGGGCGGCGCCGCGGTTCGTGGCCATGCCGTCGTCCCAGGAACGGCTGAAACGGACGGGGGACCGGACGGGACGCGATGGGTTGCGCCTCGGTCCATGGGACGCATGGGCCGGTCCGAAGCGCCGGGCGGCCGAGGTCGGGCGGGGGGGCCGCGCGGTCATCCGCCGGGAGGCTGGAGGCGCCAGGCGGCTGGGCGGCCGCGTTCCGTCCAGATCAGGCGCGAGACCGGCAGCACCTCCATGTGGGGGGCCCGCTCGGCGACGGCGGCGTCGGCGGCGTCGATGGTGACCATCCAGGGGTGGCCGGCGTCCTGGGCAAGGCGCCCGGCGGCGCGCAGGCGCCCGGCGTAGACCAACGAGGCCGCGGCCGCCATCGCGTACCAGAACGTCGCACCGGCGGAGAACCAAAGGGCGCGTCCCCGGTGGCCCCACAGCAGCGCATCGATGGCAAGCTGCACGGCGCACGCCGTGTACGCGGCGAGGACGGGCCACAGGTGTCGCCGCAGGCGGCCGGCCTGCCCGGCGATCTCGGAGCGCTCGGCGGGGGACAGGCTGCGGCGGTGGACGCGAAGCTGCGGGTCCTGGGCGCGCGCGCCCGGGATCGGTACGCGCAGGGCGAATGGCTGGGCCGGGGCAAGGCGGCGGACGGGGGCGATCGAAAACCACCGCGGCGGCCCGGACGGTCCGCGCACGAACAGGTGGGAGCGCGGCAACACCTCGATGCGCGGGCGCTCGGCCGCACGGGGGATGGCCGGTGGCGGGCCGCCGAAAACCCACACCTCGTTCGAGGCCGCGAGTTCGTCCCGGGCGGTCGCGAGCGCACGGCGAAACCGGACGCGCGCCGCGATCCGGCCCGCGACCTCGAACAGCCCCAGCAGCGAAAGGGCGGTGTAGAGGCTCGGAAGTTGGCCCGCGAAGCTCGGGGCGAGGCTGCCGAGGCCGAGTCGGTCTGCCGCGACCTCGGCCGCGGGTATGGCCAGCAGCAGCAGCACGCCCCCGGCGAAGGCCCAGCGCCTGCCCGGGGCGGTGCCACCGACGATCCCGAACGCGACGCCGGCCCACGCGGGCACCAGCAGGGCCGCCCACACGGCCGCCAGCACGTTCGGTCGCGGCGCTGCGATCCAGGCGGCGGCGCCCGAGGCCCCGAGCACCAGCGCCGCCGCGGCGAGGTCCACCGCACGCAGGCGGCGTCGCGCGCGCTCGAGGCGGGCGCTCAGGGCGCGGCGCTCCGGCTCCGGCAGCGCTCGTGTGCCCTGGAACGCAAGGCCCGCACACCACAGGTCGGCGCTCGACGGGGCCGTGGAAGGAGCGGCAGGCACGGGCCGAACCATAGCGGCGGCCGGTGCCGCGCGCACGGGGCGTTTCGGTCCGGTGCACGTCGCCCGCATGATGCGGTCGTGGCGGCCGGTGGCGCGCGTACGCGGCGTGTCGGTCCGGCGCACGTCGCCCGCCCATGATGGGGCCATGGCGGCCGGTGGCGCGCGTACGAGGCGCACCGGGGGAAGCGTCCTGCACCCCGCCACGGGCGGAAGGGACGGCCTGTCGAGGTGCCGTCGCCTTGTGGCATCGTCCGGCCATGCGTCCCAGCCTCCGTCCCCGCCTCTGCTTCGCAGGCGCCCTGCTCCTCACCGGATGCGCCCCTCACCGGGCGACACCGGCGCAAGACCCCGCGACCGCGCCCGCCGCGGGCGAAGCCGCCCCCGCCGACCCCGCCCTCGCCGCGCTCGCCGAAGAGGTCCAGCGGAACATGAACCCGGCGGCGGATCCCTGCGCCGACTTCTTCGAGTACGCCTGCGGCGGCTGGCTCGCCCGCGTGGAGATCCCCGCCGACAAGGCGCGCTGGGGGCGCTTCAACGAGCTGCGCGAACGCAATCGAGCGACGCTGCGCGAGATCCTGGAGGGAGCCGATGCGCCGGAGAAGTCCAAGAAGGTCTACGACGCCTGCATGAACGAGGCGGCCATCGACGCGGCGGGCCTCGCCCCCATCGAGCCCATGCTGGCCGCGGCGAAGAAGGTCCGAAATGAGCGGGACCTGTTGGCGTTCGCCGCGCGCGCCCACGAGCAGGGGATCGGGCTGTTGTTCGGTCTGTACGCCGACGCCGACTACCAGGACCCGAACCTCGAGATCGCGCACCTGGTCCAGGGCGGCCTCGGCCTGCCGGACCGCGAGTACTACCTGGAAGAAGGAGAATCGGCCGAGGCCCTGCGCAAGGCCTACGCGGATCACATCGCGCGGATGTTCGTCCTGGCTGGGACGCCCGAGGCCGACGCCAAGAAGAAGGCGGCGGCGATCCTGGCGTTCGAGACGAACCTCGCCCGCTCGTCCACGGCGCGGCGGGACCTGCGGGACCCGGAGAAGCGCTACCACCGCCTCGACCGCGCGGGGCTTACCAAGCTCGATCGCAAGCTCCCCTGGAAGACCTACTTCGAGACGTTGGGCCATCCGGCCATCGAGGCGATCAACGTGGCGACGCCGGCGTTCTTCGAGGATCTGCGCGGACACGTGCGCAAGGCGGGCTGGAAGACCGTGCGGGCCTATCTGACCTGGCACGTACTGCGCGCGTCGGCGCCCCACCTGGCCAAGCCGTTCGCGGAGGAGAATTTCGCGTTCTACGGCAAGACCCTCTCCGGCCAGCAGAAGCTCGAAGACCGCTGGAAGCGGTGCGTGGACACCACCGACGCCCTGCTCCCCGAAGACCTGGGCAAGGCGTACGTGGCGCGCGCTTTCGCCGGAGACAGCAAGGCGCGGGCGCGGCAGATGGTCGAGTACATCGAGCGGGCCTTCGAGGCAGGGCTTTCGGACCTGCCGTGGATGGACGAGGCCACCCGGGCGGCAGCCGTCGCGAAGATGAAGAAGATCTCGAACGAGAAGATCGGCTACCCGGAGAAGTGGATCGACTACGGCCCGGTCGAGGTAGGGGACGACCACATGGCGAACGTTGTGGCGGCGCGTGCGTTCGACTTCCACCGGCGCATGGCGCGGGTGGGCAAGCCCGTGGACCGCACCCAGTGGGAGATGAGTCCGCCGACGGTCAACGCCTACTACAACCCCACGATGAACGAGATGGTCTTCCCGGCCGGGATCCTGCAGCCGCCGTTCTTCCACCGCGACTTTACCATGGCGATGAACTTCGGCGGGATCGGGATGGTCGTGGGCCACGAGCTGACCCACGGGTTCGACGACCAGGGGCGCAAGTTCGACGGGGACGGCCGCCTGCGGCCGTGGTGGGACGATGCGGCCGTGACGAAGTTCGAAGCGCGCGCGGCGTGCGTCGAGCGGCAGTACGCGGGCTACGAGGTGCAGCCGGGCCTTGCCCTCGACGGTAAGCTGACCCTCGGGGAGAACATCGCGGACCTGGGCGGCACGAAGCTGGCGGCGCGCGGCTACGCGCTGTACGTCGCCGATCACGGGGCCGAGCCGCGGGTGGTGCCGTCCCTTACGAACGAGCAGCTGCTGTTCGTGAGCTTTGCGCAGATCTGGTGCGGCAAGGAGCGGCCCGAGATCGAGCGTGTGCTCGTGCGCACGGATCCGCACTCGCGGCCGCGTTTTCGCGTCAACGGGCCGCTGCAGGACCATCCGGGCTTTTGGGCCGCGTTCGAGTGCGCCGAGGGGACGCCCATGCACCCCGAGAACGTCTGCGAGGTCTGGTAGGTCGGCCGCGTGTCCGGAACGACGCGCCCCGGGGCGCCGCTTCGCGCCCGCGCGATTGCACGCGCCTTCTGGCCGCTGGCGGTCAGTTGGGCGTTCATGTCTGCGGAATTGCCGGTGCTGGCCGCGGTCGCCACGCGGCTGCCGGGGGGCGAACTGCACCTGGCCGCCTTCGGGGGCGTCGTCTTCCCCGTGGCGCTTTCCATCGAGGCGCCGGTCATCATGCTCCTTTCGGCCTCGACGGCCCTTTCGCGCGACCGGGCCGCCCATCGCGCCCTCGGGCGCTTCGCGGTGCGGCTCGGCCTCGTCCTTTCCGGGTTGCACGCGCTGCTGTCGCTTACGCCGCTGTACGGCGGGATCGTCGTGCGGGTGCTGGACGTGCCGGCGCCCATCGTCGAGCCGGCGCGCGTGGGGCTCGCGATCATGGTGCCGTGGACGCTCGCGATCGCCTACCGGCGGTACCAGCAAGGGGCGCTCATCCGAGCGGGCCACGCCAAGTCGGTGGGTGTCGGGACCGCGGTCCGGTTCGGCACGGTCCTTTCGGTGCTGTCGGCGTGCGTGCTCGCCGGCGGCGTGCCGGGGATCGTCGTCCTCACGTCCGCGCTGTCGTGCGGCGTCGTGGCCGAGGCGGCCTACTCGGGGTGGGCGGCGCGCCGGCACGTGCGCCCCGTCTTGCCCGAGCACGGCGCGCGCCCGCCGCTATCCGGCCGGGCCTTCGCCCGCTTCTACGTTCCCCTGGCGCTGACACCGATGTTGTCGATGATGGTGCTTCCCATGGGCGCGGCGGCGATCGCCCGCATGCCCGACCCCTTGCGCTCCCTTGCCCTGTGGCCGGTGGTGCACGGAGTCGTCTTCCACCTGCAAAGCTACGCGCTGGCGTTCCACGAGGTGGCGGTCGCCCACCTGGACCGGCCGCGGGCCTTTGCGGCGCTCGCCCGCTTCGCCCGGATCCTGTCGGGCCTGTTGGCCGGGATGCTGCTGTTGCTGGCGGCCACGCCCCTGGCCACCGGCTACTTCGTGGGATTCGTGGGCCTTGCACCCGACGATGCCGCCCTCGCCGCCCGCGTGCTGTGGTTTGCGTTGCCGCTGCCGCTTTTGCGCCCACGGGTGAGCCTGATGCACGGCGTGCTCGTCGCGGCCGAGCGCACCGGCCCGATCACCGAGTCGGTGGCGGTGTTCCTCGTCGTCGCCGCGCTCGGTCTGTCCCTGTTCGCGACCTTCGACCCCCTGCCCGGGATCGTCGCCGCCTACCTGACCCTCTCCACGGCCCGCGTCATGGAAACGGCGTGGGTGGAGGTCCGGGCGCGCGCGGCCCTGCGGACCCTCCAGCGCCGCGGCTCGGGTGCCGACGCGCCGGCTACGTGACGCGGCGAACGACGATGGCGGAGATGTTGTCGGGGCCGCCGGCCTTGTTGGCGGCGTCCACGAGGCGGCGGGCGGCGGCGCGGGTGTCGGGGTGGCGGGCGAGAACGTCGATCTCCTCGGGGGGCACCACATCGGACACACCGTCGCTGCACAAAAAGAGGTTCTCGCCCGGTTCCAGGTCCAGGTGCCGGATGTCGGGGATCGCCCGGTTCTTGCCGTGGCCGATGCAGCGCGAAAGGCGTCCCCGATAGGGGTGGACGGCGCCCTGCTCGGGGGTCAAGATCCCGTTTTGAACCATCTCCTGCACCATCGTATGGTCCACGGTGAGCTGATGGATGCCCTTGGGGCCGATCCGGTAGACGCGGCTGTCGCCGACGTGGGCCACCCAAACGTGTTCCCGTTCGCCGAGGATCATCGCCATCGTGCACCCCATGCCCTGGGCTTCGGGACTGGTCTCGGCCAGCTCGTCGATGCGGCGGTTGGCGAGATCGATTGCCTGGGTGATCAAGGTGGGGGCGTCGGCCTCGTCGTAGTGCTCGCGCAGGTGCTCGGTGATCGTCGTGATCGCCAGCGCCGAGGCCACCTCCCCCGCGTTGTGGCCGCCCATGCCGTCACATACGACGGCGAGATACCAGGCGCCGTCGGGTGCGACCTCGAGCCCGATGGCGTCCTCGTTGTGAGCGCGGGTGCGGCCGGGGTCGCAGGCCCCCGCCATCTGGACCTCGAAGATGCCCGGGACGTGGCTACGCTTGAAGAGCTTGTACATGGGCGGGGTGCGCCCGGCGGGGCCCGCCGGGCGGCCGATCGGTGGAGCCGAGGGGGGTCGAACCCCTGACCTGTGCATTGCGAACGCACCGCTCTCCCAACTGAGCTACGGCCCCGGATTTGGCCGGGGAAAGCTAGCGGAACCTCGTCGGCCTTGCAAGACCCCACGGCGGCGGCGCTCGGCGAGCGCGGCGATCGCTGCAAGCAGCAGGCACGCGGCCAGCAGCACCAGCAGCCGGTCGCCCGCGGCGGCCGACGGTCGGATGGCAAGGGGGTCGGGAGCCGGTACCATGTCGGCCCCATGATCGCGCGGTTTCGAGGGTCATGAAAGCCCGGCAACGGCTCGATGTGTTGCTCGTGGCGCGCGGGCTCGCCGAGTCGCGCTCGCGCGCGGCGGCGCTCGTGATGGCCGGCCGCGTGCTCGTGGACGACCGCCCGGTCACCAAGCCCGGCACGAAGATCCCAGAGGACGCGGCCGTGCGAGTCCGCGGCGGGGGCCACGATTTCGTCTCCCGGGGCGGGGTCAAGCTCGACGGGGCGCTTTCGGCGTTCGCCGCCGGGGGCCTGCGGGTCGAAGGGCGCGTCGCGCTCGACGTGGGGGCGTCCACCGGGGGCTTTACCGAGTGCCTGCTGCGCCGGGGGGCTGCGAAGGTTCACGCGGTGGACGTGGGCTACGGCCAGCTCCACCCCAAGCTGGCGCGGGACCGGCGGGTCGTCGTACACGACCGCACGAACATCCGCACGGCCCCGGACGACCTGCTCGGCGAGCCCGTGGGCCTCGTGGTCGTGGACTGCTCCTTCATCGCGCTGGCCAAGGTCTTGCCCCACCTGCCGCGGTTCCTCGCGCCGGCGGCGGACGTGGTGGCCCTCGTCAAGCCCCAGTTCGAGCTGGACCCCGGCCGGGTCGGCAAGGGGGGCGTGGTGCGCGACGACGCCGACCGCGCCGCGGCCGTGGCACGGGCCGATCGTGCCGCAGCCGCCCTCGGCCTCGAGCGGCGCGGGCAGGTGGACGCCCCCATCGCCGGGCGCGCCGGGAACCGGGAGATCTTCGTGTGGTGGGCCGCCGGCGACCGCGCATGACCGCCGGCGCCCACCCTCGGGTCACGAGGTCGGCGCCAGCTCCACGCCCGTGGCGGTGAGCACGAACTCTACCCGCGTGCCCTGCTCGGCGTTCGGGTCCTTGCCCGCGTCCTCGGCCAGGTGCTTGACCTGTGCCTCGGAGAGGGTGCGCTTTTCCACCGTGCCCTCGACCTGGGCCTTCTTGCCCCGGGCGTCCGTGGGCAGGGCAAAGGCGTGATCCTTCATCAGGATTCGCGCCTTGACGTTCCCGTCGGCGAGCACCATCCAGCAGCCCTTCTTCTGGCAGACGGCCTCGACGGTGCCTTCGACGCGGATCGGACCGGAGGGCAGGGGGTCGCTGGCCAGCGCCTTCGCGAGCGGTTCGGCCGCGGGCAAGGCGAAGGGGGCGCCGAAGTGCCCGACGGAGCCCGGGGCGGGGCGCTCGGTCTGCTCGCACGAGCCGTCGTGCTTCTCGCCGTGCAGGCACCCCGCCTCGTCGGCCGCGCCTTCGGCGGGGGCCGCGCCTTCGTGGCTGGCGACGGCCTTGGCGGCCTTGGCGGCCTTGGCGATATCGATCGCCTGGGGTTTGGGCTTCGCGGCTTCGCTTTCAGCGCGGCCTCCGCCGCAGGCGGTGATCGTGAGGCATCCGAGGACGAGTCGTTCGATCTTCACGCCGGTGACTTTGCCGGCCGCCCGTTCCGCCGGCAACCGGGTCCAGCGGGCGCAACGTGCGGATCCCCACACCCAGCCTCGTCGTCCCCCTGCCGGCTCCTCGGTTCACCGGCGTGCTCGATTGACCGCTGCGTTGCCCGGTCCTACGCTTCCGCCGCCGATTCTGGCGAAATCGCCCCCGTCCCCCAACCCCTCCCCGGACGAGACCCACCCATGCGCAAGATCCTCCCCCGCCTGTTCGTCTCCCTCGCGTTGCTCGCCGCCTGTGACTCGGCCACGAGCTTCAACATTCCCACCCACAAGGACCTCAAGCCCGGCGGCGTCTACGTGTCGTACGTCAACGGCTGTGACGAGGGGTGCGACCAGGTGGACAAGGGCGATCTCATCCAGACCGTGGACGGCAAGAAGGTCGAGACGCGCCGCGACTTCCTCGGGGCCGGGGTGACGGACGGCAAACCGCACACGCTGGAGATGCTGGCGAGCAAGACGCACGAGCCCAAGAAGGTCACGATCGTCGCTGCGACCCAGGACATGCCGCCCCTCAAGGACGTCCCGCCGTTTTGGACCGTGGGCGCGAAGAACCTGGACAAGGCGCCGAACTGGGCCCGGCGGCGGATGTTCGGCCACGCCAGCCCCATGGTGATGCTGGTCAACATCGACGGCGGAATCCTCGACGGTCGGCAGCTCTACGGCAAGAAACGCCTCATCATCTACTGGGACTGGGGCACGCGGACGGAGCAAGCCGAGGCGATCACCTTCATGAAGGTACTCCAGAAGGCACGGGCCGACCTCGAGGCCAAGGGGGTGGACGTGATGTTCGTGCACCTGCGGTTCCCGTCGAACCAGCGCCAGGCCGCGATGAACGATTCCGATCTACGCAAGTTCATCCAAAAGTGGTCGGAAAAGAAGCCAGACGGTACGCCGTATCCGCCCCTGCCCACCTATCGTTTCCCGAACGCGACGGAGTTCAACGCCGCGCGGCAGCTCGGGCTCGAAAACGCCTACACCGTGTTCGAGAACCTCGGGTCGAGCCCCACCATCGTCTTGATGGACGAAGGCGGGATCATCCGCTGGCATTCGGAGCAGACCCAGGTCCCGCCCCAGGGGTCCGATGTCACCGATCCGGTGCAGTACACGATCATCGAAGCGATCAAGTTCGCGCTGAACGAGCTCTAACCGGCATCTTGGCGCAGCGGGTGGATGAGCAGGGGCGGGCGCTCGTGCTCGCCTCGCTCGACGAGCAGTTCGAAGCCGTCGATGATCAGGGCGGGGCTGGTGACGGTGACGTCCACGGTATGAGACAAGGCGGCGTCCACGCCCAGTTGGTGGTCCGCCGGCCCGCGCGCGTGCACGGGAAGGCGCAGGTGCAGCGTGACCGGGCGGGTACCGGTCGCCCGGATCCGCCGCAGCACCCGCATGGCGACCGGCGCGAGCATCGCGCCCCGCACGAGGGTGCGGCGGCCGTTGCGGTCGATGCGCCACAGGCGTGCCGGCAGGGGCAGCGGCACCTTGCCCGTGCCGGCCATCATGCCCGCCGAGTCCCGTGGCGGTGGTCCGAGAAGCACGTCGTCACGTAGGGACTCGAGGACGTAGGCGTAGTCGTAGCCGTCCTCGCGCGCGCGGCGAAGCAACTCGCCTTCGAGGGCGCGGCGCGATCGCCTGCGGGCGTGGGCCTGGAGGACCAGGTTCGAGATCTGCGTGCCCACGTCGAGTGCGGGTGTCAGGCGGGCGTGGCCGTTGCTGCGGCGCAGCACCGGGCCGGGCGTGCGGGTCATCAGCAGGGACGTAAGGCGGCCCCGATCCACCAGGCGGAGCCGCTCCGGGGCGAAGCCTTCGGCGTCGATGGGGTAGCCGCCGAAGGGGTCGGCAGCGGGGTCGTCGATGAGCGACACGAACGGGGGCATCACGATCTTGCCGAGTCGCTGCTGCCAGGCGGGTTCGAGTTCGAGCACGCGCCCGGACTCGGACAGCGGCGGCGGCGTGCCCGAAGCCTGCGACGGAACGAGTACCCCGAGGAGCTGGGCCGCAGCCTCCGGCTCGAACAGCAGTGGTCCGTCGTATGCCTCGTCGATGCGCGGCGCCTCGGCCAGCGCCACGAGTTCCTGCAGCACGCGGTCGGTAAGCTCGTTGAGAGTGCGTTCGAAGGCCTCGTCGGCTGCGGGGACGGTTGCCAGGTGAAGGGCGCGGCCGTGGTCCACCCGCATTCCGTCGGGGGCCTGCATGTCCGCGACCACGGCCACCAGGGCGCGGGTGCGCGCGCGGTCGAAGGCGGCGCCCTCTGAGGTGACCGTCACGAAGTGGTCCGTGATGATCGCCACGTGTACCTCGCCGTTGTCCACCTCCGGCCGCGCGGCGAAGCGCTCGCTCGCCGCCCGGGCCGCCTGCGCGAGTCCCTCGCGGTCCACCTGCGGCGGCGGCGGCGGGCCGGACAGGTCGTTGCGTGACGGCGGCGGTGGGCCGAGATCGGGGATCGGGACGTCCACCTGAAGGCGGGCGAGCATGCCCTCTTTGCGGGCGTAGGCCCGGGCGGCGTGGCGAAACGAGGCGTCCTGGGCCAGCCACACGCGCCGCCGCAGGTAGGCCGGGTCCGTTTCGAGGGCGGGGTCGAACCGCACGGTGGTGTCGTCGGCTCCGAGCATCCCCGCGTCGTCCCGTTCGGGCGCCCCGACGCGCACGCGGACCGTGGCCACCTGCTGCCGTTCGTGCAGGTCGCGGACCAGGCCGCCGTAGCTCGCCGCGATGGACCACACCTGCGCGCGTATCCAACGTGCCACGGTGAAGTACGGCGCCGGGGCGCTGGGCAGCCGAAGACCCGAAAGACCGCGCGCCAGTTCATCGCTGGCGGCGGCAACCTCGCGCGCGGTGGCGTCTCGGGCGCGCTCGGACGGTGCCTCGGCGGGGCGCCCCGACGCGTCCGCCGGGCCCAGCCCGAAGGCCACGACGGCCACCGCGACGGCGCGGGCACGGCGGCTCACGGCCCCGCCTCCGGCGGCGGTGGCAACAGCGGCGGCCGGTCGCGCTCGTGGGCGGCACGCTCGATCTCGATGGTTTCGAGCAGGATCGCGGGGCTTACCGCGCTGACCGGCACCCAGCCGCTCTCGGCTCCGCACATGCCGTTGAACACCACGAAACGATCGCCCGCCGCTCGAATGGTCTCGAACGCCGCAAGCGGCGTGCCCACCAGGTCCGCCCCGCGAATGAGCTCGTCGGGGCGGCCGTCGGCAAAGACGCGGTAGACGAGGGTCGGGTTGACCTTGAAGGCCTGGGGGCCAGATCGGTCCGTGAGCGTGTATCCACTCTCGGCCTCGCGGATCCACAGGCCATAGGGTTTCTTTTGCCGCCGGATCTCCGCCACCAGTTCGTCGCGCAGCTCGTGGTGCGGCAGGCGGCGGCGTGCGCGGACGATGAGGTTGCCCTGCCGCGCGACGACCGGGTGGCCCGGCTCGCGGCGGCCGTGGCCGTTCGATTTCACGAAGGGACCGACCGGCGAGCGGCTGAGCAGAAACGTCCGCAGGCGGCCCCGCTCGACCAGCGAGACCGGTTCGGCGTACACGCCCTCATCGTCCAGCACGTAGTGCCCCCAAAGCGGCACATCCCCCAGGCGCGCAATCGTGGGGTCGTCCTGGATGTCGAGAAACCACGGGAAGATCCGTTTGCCCACCTTGTCGGCGAGGGTCTGCCCTTCCTCGTCGATCTTTTGCCGGTGCCCTTCGAGGCGGTGGCCGACGATCTCATGGAAGAACACGGCGGCCGATCGCCCATCGAGCAGGGCGGGCCCGGTGTAGGGCTCGGCCAGGGGCGCCTTGCGCAGGGCTTCGAGCTCCTCGCGCAGGGTCTTGGCGGCGCTTCGCAGCGTCGTGAGCGGTGGCAGGTCGGCGACCACGTGGCCCTCGAACGTCGCCGCGCGGGACAGGGCCATGCCGTCGTCTGCCTGGCCGTGTACCTCGAGGATGATTCGCGCGCGTACACCGCCGTCGCCGGTGCGTGAGCCCTCGGTGTCCACGAGCACTCGGGTCGTTCGAACCAGCTCGAAGGTGACGCGGCTTTCGAGGACCGCGGGGCTGTCGGCCAGCACGGTGGAGACCGCCCGCACCATGGGGATCGCCGCGGCTCGTGCGGCCTCGTCGTCGAGCGGTGGCACCTCGACGAATCGCTTCGCCGGGTGTCGCACCGAAAAGTCCGCCGGCGGGGGATCGTCGTCGGTCGCGCGAAGCTCCTGCTCGGCGCGGATCTCCGCATAGGCGGTCACGGCGTTTCGCACCTGGGCCTCGGTTTCGGCCCAGATTGCCTGTGCGAGGGACAGCTGCGCATCCCCGAGAGCCACCGGTGCGCCGGATCCGAGGCCCTGGCCCGTTCCCACGGTGCCGCCGATGGCGTGGGAGTTGTCGAGCGCGGGACTGCCCACCCGCACGTCCACGTCGAGCAGGCGCTCGTCGCTCGTGTCGTCCGTCAGCAGCACGCCGTCTTCCGCCTCGATCCAGAGCTGCTGCGTACGCACGAGTTCGTACGCCATGTAGTACACGGGTGGATCGGTCTGCACGGCGGCGAAGCGCTCGAAGTGCCGATCGAGCTCCGCCGCGAGGATGGAGGCGACGGCGGGCGGGGCGGCCGGCGTGGGCTCGGGGCGGTGCACGGCCCAGTGGTCCGCGGCCACCGCCGGCTCGGGCCACGGCCGCGGCGGCGGATCGGGGGCGGGGCGGGGATGGCACGCCAGCAGCGAGACACACGCCCCGAGAACGGGGCGGGCCCAGCGGCATGGAGCCATTACGTGCGGCGCCCCGTTCATCCCGGCAGCTCGATTCGCGGGCGGCTGCGGTCGTTCCGCTGGCGCGCCCGGTACAGGACGATCCGCCGCCCGATCCTGTGTATCAGGGCGCTGTCGGTCGCCGCGGCGATTCGCTCGGCGAGCGCTGCGCGCTCGGCGGGCGCAAGCCCCTTGGGCAGTTGCACCTTGATGAGCTCATGGTCTTCGAGCGCGACCGTGATCGCCCGTGCCACGCCGTCGGTCAGACCGGCCGCCCCCACGGTGACCACGGGATCGAGGTGGTGCGCGAGGCCGCGCAGGTGGGCTCTGGCACGGTTCGACAGGGAGGGGGGCACGTCCCGGAGTCTACGCCGCCGCGGGCGCCCGCGTCATGGACGGGGGGCACGGGGCCGGCCACGGGGCCGGGTCAAGGGGCGTCCTCCACCCAGCCGGCCACGCGCCGCCGCAGCAGGCCGGGGTCGTCGGCCATCAGGACGTCGGCGCCCGCGGCCAGGGCGGCGCGGACCTCGTCACCCCGGTTGCATCCGTAGCACAGCAGCCAGCGCCCGCAGTGGTGCAGGCGGTCGCCGACGTCCCTGTCCGCGCGGCCGACCGGGGTGACGAGGCCGTCGAGGGGGCCGAGCCAGCGCGCCGGCCCGTCGGCCCAGCGGGCGAGCGCCGAGGCGTGCGTCCACCCCACCGGCAGGTCGGGGCGGCGTCGCTTCGCCCGGCGCATCAGGCCGTACGAGAAGCCGATGAGCCACAGGCGCCGGGCTGCCCCCGGCGGCGGCAGTGCGGCGATGACCGCGCCGAGGAGCCGCCGGTCGTGGCGCCGCGCGGCGCGCCCCTTGATCTCCAGGAACAGGTGGGTGCGCCCGTGGTACCGGTCGAGGACCTGCCCGAGCGTGGGCACGGCGGCGAAGGGCGTATCGGGGGCGAAGTGCGCGCCGGCGTCCCAGGCGGAAAGGTCGGCGTGGTGGACCGTGCCCACCCGGCCGGTGCGTCCGAACACCCGGGCCAGGGTGCGGTCGTGGACGACGACCACCGTGCCGTCCGCCGTAAGGCGCAGGTCGAGTTCGAGCCCGTCGGCGCCGGCCGCGAGCGCCGCGTCGAAGGCGGCGAGGGTGTTCTCGGGCTGGTGGGCGCTGTCCCCCCGGTGCGCCACCACGAGCGGTCGCGCGGGCCGCGGGGGGCGAAAGGAGGCGGCACGCACGATCCGGGCGGCCTTCCAGTGGCCTAGGCGTGTTCGCGCCCGGGATGCGAGGGGGTGGCGGTGAAGGTGCACCCCGCGACGGGGCG
>Ga0256839_1003112_pt1 | contig 17486 bp, 12 predicted proteins | sample 354166metaG_FD_185968 | JGI IMG/M metagenome (GOLD analysis project Ga0256839, IMG submission 185968) | Hydrothermal vent microbial communities from Mid Atlantic Ridge, Atlantic Ocean - 354-166 | ecosystem: Environmental > Aquatic > Marine > Hydrothermal vents | place: Atlantic Ocean: Mid... | reverse complement strand
AGCGGGTTGACACCCGCTGCAACCAGGGCCCTCCCGCCAGCCCGAGGATTTTATACTCAAGGCTAAAGCAGACAATGACATCAAAACAAAACGCAGGGCCAAATGGAAGCAGCAGGTTCACACCTGCTGCGATTAGGGCCTGCTTTATGGAAATTTGCCTGCGGCTATGCCCTGCGGACAAATCCCCAAGCCGTGTAAAAAATCCCAAAAAGCGCTTATTTCAAACGCTCCAAAGCCTCTAACAACATCTCCCGCGGGCAAGCCAAATTCATGCGCATGAAACCCTCTCCCTCGGGCCCAAACCAATAACCGGGATTAAGCCCTACCCCTCGCTCAGCTAAACGACGATTGACCTCTTTGCCCTTAATCCCCCAAGCAGAAAAATCCAGCCAAAGAAGATAAGTGCCCTCCAAAGGAGTTACCACCACTTCCGGCATCTCCCGATGAAAAAAATCAACAACTACCCGCAAATTCTCTCGCAGATAAACCAACAAAGCATCTACCCAGGCATCCCCCTCTCGATAAGCAGCCTCCATAACCACCTGAGCCAAAGCTCCCGGATGCTGTAAAAACAAGGCCTCCAACTTCTTTTGAAAAAGACGGCGCAGCTTCTTATTTGGTATCACGGCAAAAGCACGCGAAACTCCTGCCATGTTAAAAGTCTTTGCCGGAGAGTGCAAAATCGCTACTCGATCGGGCTTGATAAAGGGCAAAGATAAAAGGGGCAAATGGCGATGCGGTGGGTAAAAAAGATCTCCGTGAATCTCGTCGCTAATGACAAACAAATCTCCTTCCTCTGCTATGCGCATCAACTCCTCCAATTCCTCCCTCCGCCACACCCGCCCTACCGGATTGTGCGGGCTGCATAAGACCAAAACTTTGTTCTCAGGACGTAAAGCCATTTGCCGAAAGGCTGACAAGTCAAAGGTGTATGGGTTGCTCTCCAGAACAGTTGAGGAACAATCGACTCTCTTCAAACTGTTGTAAACCGGCCTACGCCCTATGGCCTTAATCGTTTGAAAAAAAGGAGCATAAACCGGTGTCTGCACAATCACCCCATCGCCCTCCTCTGTCAAACACTTTAACAATAAATTTAGTGCACTGATCAAATTGGGGGTAAACACCAAGTGAGAAGCGTCCACCTCCCAAGCATGTCTCCGCCCAAACCAGTGGACAATAGCTTGCCGCAAACTGTCGGCATAGACCTCATAACCCAAATTCCCCCCGGCCATACGCCTTTCTACGGCTTTCGCCAAAAAGGGGGGGATGCCAAACTCCATATCGGCCACCCAAAAAGGCAGCACATCTGCGCGCCCAAAAAGGGCTTTTAAGAAAGAAGCATCGTATTTGATGGCCGGTGTAGCCGAACGATCTGCTGCCCGATCAAAAGAAAAATCCATGATACCTTATTTAGCCAAACCCAAAGGGCCTGGAATATTCAACGCTCAGAAATGACCACAATATGGGAAGTTTAGAGATGCCAAAGCACATGACAAACCATTTTATACCCAAACCGAAATGATTCGGGATATTTACAACTCACAAACCGGCGAAAGATAGGGAGTTTAGGAGGCTGACGCCTCCCAAACCTCTTCGCCATAAGCATATACCCAAACCGAAATGGTTCGGGACATTTACGACGCGCAAACGAACAAAAGATAGGGGGGTTGAGAAGCTGACACCTCCCAAACCCCTTCGCTCGGGACATACTTCACCAAGGGACCCATCAACCGTACCCCTCTTCGACAAAAGTATGGCAGATGGAATTCGGCAGAGGTATATGCCCCTCACATCTCTGCCAATTTGACAGCATAGCCCGGCATAGGCACAAAATTTGCCGAAAGGAAAAACAGATACAACGCTTACCGCTTTATTCAAGTCTCTTCTTCCGGAAATCTGCCCTTCACTCAAAGGACAAGGTGCCAAGCATGCAGCTTCAACCGCAAACACCTCCCCAAGAGGATTTTCATCGACTGGCGCTAAGTCATTGCAAGAAAGGGCTCCCAACTAAAATTCCAACAAGTCTCTTTGGCATAACACATCTACTAAAACAACAAATGCCTAAAGAAAATGAAGAAGAACATCTTGATCACCACGGCTATAGCTGTAGCAGCCAGTCTGTTTACCGCTGTCATTTACCTGAAATGGGCTACACCTCAACCCGCTGTATTGCAAATACAACACCAAGACCATACACCCAGCCAGGCAGCTCTCTATACCAAAAACGAAAATGGAGAATACATCCCTCTGGACTTCACCGCCATCACGCAACAAGTCGTTGACGGCGTGGTACACATCAAAGCTACCCAGCTCAGCGCTCCCCAGGATGCCATGGGAGATCTGCCCGAGGCCTTCAGAGATTTTTTCAAAGACAGCCCCTTCTTCCGCTTTGAAGAACCCGCTCCCCGTGGGCCTCAAGCCCGGGTGGGAACGGGATCCGGTGTCATCATCAGCAAAGACGGCTACATCATCACCAACAACCACGTAGTAGAAAACGCCTCTGACCTGGAAGTCATGTTACACGACAACCGCACCTTCAAGGCTAAGGTCATCGGTACAGACCCCAGCACAGACCTGGCTGTTATTCAAATCAAAGCCGAAGATTTGCCCGTCTTGGAATTTGCCGACTCCGACAAGGCCAAAGTGGGTGAATGGGTCTTGGCCGTAGGTAACCCGCTCGGACTCAACTCTACCGTTACAGCCGGTATCATCAGTGCCAAAGCCCGCAACATCAACATCCTGCGCAAAGAACAGTATGCCGTGGAAAGCTTTATCCAAACCGATGCCGCCATCAACCCCGGCAACAGCGGAGGAGCTCTGGTGAATGTCCAGGGCAAAGTGCTGGGCATCAACTCAGCTATCGCCAGCCCCACCGGAGTCTATGCCGGTTATGGCTTCGCCATCCCCGCCAACCTGGCCAAAAAAGTCGCCGAAGACCTCATCCAATACGGCGTAGTCCAGCGCGGAGTATTGGGCGTCATGATTCGCACGGTAACTGCCGACTTGGCTAAGGAAAAAGAACTCGATCTCCTTCAAGGCGTTTATGTGGACAGCCTGTTAGAAAATAGCGCAGCTGCTAAGGCCGGCATCAAAAAAGGAGATGTGATCGTCAAAGCAGATGGAACGGACATCCTCACTTCTTCCGAATTGCAGGAGGTCATTGCACGGCACAGACCGGGCGAAGTAGTGCCCATCGTCGTCAACCGCTTCGGCAAGGAAAAAACCTTTGAGGTAACGCTCAACAACCGCAAAGGGAAACCCGACTTGGTGCAAAAGGAAAGTCAGAGCCTATTCAATGCCCTGGGCATAGAGGTCCAAGCCATTGACAAAAGCCTGGCCAAAAAATTGGACATTCCGGGCGGGCTACAAATTACAGCCCTCCACCGAGGCAAAGTGCGCCAACAAACCCAAGTTCGGGAAGGTTTCATCATCACCAAAGTCAACGGCAAGGAAGTCCGCTCCGTAGAAGACATGGAAAAACTACTCAAAGACTACCAAGGTGGCGTCATGCTGGAAGGGGTGTACGAAGACCTCCCCGGCACTTATTACTACGCCTTTGGCATGTAAAATGTAAATCCGTGCAGAGAGCTGTTGCAACAGCTCTCTGCACATCAATACACATCGCCTCGCTTAAAACCGACAAAATCCAAGCCCTCCATAGATACTTGTAAATTGCTCACGGATATCTCCGTCTCGGGCGGAGGTGAAAAAGGATTTATCGGATCCGGAAAAACCCAATCTGATCGGACAAATCCCCAGGAAGATACGCCATTGGGAAAGTGGTTGCTGAGTAAGAGAATCACTTTTTGAATCTCCACCAAATCCAGCGTAGATACCGAATTACTGGCATTGACATCCGAGGCCAAAATTTTGTAGGGAGAGTCTAAGGTATCCAACAACAAAATATGTCGGGAAATAAACACCATATCCAAGGTGCTCACGCCCTCTCCCGTCAGGGTGTCCTTCCAGCAAGATATTTGGTAGTTGCCCCCGGCAATGAGGCTGTCAAACTGATAAAAGCCCGTGCTATCCGTCCAAAGGGTATCCGACACATCTCCACCCAACACTACACGTACGCCAGCTATGCCCGTGCTGTCTTCTTTGCGCACATAACCCGATAGGGAAAGGTTTCCCGCCTGCGGATCAAAACCGTCCAAAAACGAGGGGTTTGCACCCAGGGGATCCAGCCAATCCTGTAAACGCTCTGTTGAATCTACACCTTCGTCCCAAGAGTAAAAAAGCCTGCCGGAATAAATGATGACCTGCTCACAACCCGGAAAGCCTCCGTGCAGCTGGGCCACGATGCGATTGTCTTGGTTAAACAGTGGCCCACCGGAAGATCCCGGCTCAAAAGAGCCCAAGTCCAAAACCGCCTTAAAGTGATGGTTGGCCGGTGTGGTAACATTGTTGTTCCAAGTTATGGGCTGGGGATGAACAACCAAAGCTTGCGTATCCTTGGAAATCTTCTTGATGTCGGCAGAGGGATGATGAATCAAACTGGCGCTGTCTGGCACAGCTGCCGACCGGTCCCAACCCGCGAAATACACCGGATAAGAAGCGGGGACGGGCGAAGTTTCCAACAGGAGAAAATCAGAAGCCTGCCTTCCGGCTCTCAGGGTAGCACCCAAAACCGAAAGATAAGGCGGCTCTTGAGCCGGATTGGCACAGCCCGCCGCCTCGTATTCAAAGTCAAAGCGCCACAAATCGTATAGCGGTGTATAGCCGTCTTGACAATGGAAACCCGTCAGCAAATAGGGCGTGCCATCCTGTGCCGTATTATTCACCAACGCGCCGGAACACCAACCGGTACCTTCCACCAAAGTCATCATCACCCGACAAACCGATCGCGCCACCTCCGTCTGATTAAAACCTATGGGGCAGTGTATGTTGTAATGACAGGTATCCGAAGTGCCAAAGCCAAAAGCACTAAGGGCCTTATCCGCCGCAGGTTCCTCAAAGAGGTAATCCAGACGCAACAGCCGCGGATCGCATTTGCCGAAAGGCGGAACATACAACTCAATCACCACTTCCTCTCCCGGCACGAAACCCGTGCGAAAGCGCCCACTCTGCGTGTTGTTTTGCGCGGTATAAGCACCATAAACATGACTTCCCTGCGGATCACTTACGTACAAACGCCCTCCTAGCGGCAAATGCCAATCTCCAAAAATGGGAGATAAGCCCTTAACTCCGGGTACGCGCAGGTATAAGAGATACAATTCTCCGCCTTTCGGCAAATGAAAAACCTCGCCGTCTTTCAACGCAAAATCCAAAGCAAGCGGAAGGGCAAAAAGTGGATTGTCGGGATTTTGCAAAGCCTTTTCCCGGGCTTTCGCCAAATCGGGTTGTGGAAGAAGCCGCGGCTTGGCAGGCAAGGCATATTGCCCGGGATCTCGCAAAAAGAGAGGCAGGCCTCCAAACTCCGGCTGAGCATACCCAAGTGAAGCAAAAAACAAAAAGACAAAAAGCAGTAAAGAAAACCTCATCTTCAGACTTTTCTTCAAAGATAAAGTCCTTTACAACAAAAACCAAAAAATCACTGCCCTCCGAAAAGGACAGTGATTTTTTCAAGCTGTAAAAGGGAAACAACCGCCAAAAACTCGAATAGAGACGGTGGCTTACCTTCAATAGATCAATTGACCTGAATGACGATCTCGAGCATGTCGGCAACAGAAGGCACATGAGCACCCGCAGCTGTTTCCAACTGAACACTCGCCTGCTCATCCATACCGGTATCCGGCCCGCTTTGACGCAAAGGCTGATTGTTGCCCGCTCCTGCATATTCATCCACTTCCGTACCGGCATCGTAAAGAGCCACCTGGGCCGTAACATCGCCGGAGATAGCTGCATCTCCGTTAAACAAATCCATGCCATCCAAACCCACAAACCAATCGTTGGACTGCACAAACATCAAAGCAAAAGACAAGATGTCACCTTTCGTTCCCGTAAAACTAAACGTATAAGAACTTCCCGGTGTCAATGGCCCCGGCATGGAAGCTCCCATAGGTGTATTAAAAACATCGCTATAACCCGAAACATCGCCATCTTCGGCCAAAGCCTCAAGCTTGGAATCGGCAGCTTGACCCAGCGCAAACACAGAATTTTCATTACCTACGGAAAAAGCACCCGGAGCAAAAACAACCATTAAACCGCTTTTCGAACTCAAATTCCCATCCATCAAACTGATATCACCGTCTTCGGCCAAGGCTTCCAAACCGGGAGAAGCTGCCGAACCATCGGCAAACATCGGCTTTTGCCCGGAAAAATGAACCACCCAGGTACCCGGAGCAAAAGGCGTAGGCAGAGAAGTAGCATTGGAAACATTTTCCAAGGTTACTGTAAACATGGTACCCCCGTCATGCGTTATGCTCACCTGGATGACATCAGATAAAGCAGGATAAGTAAAGCCGTCGTTCACCTCGTGAACCACACCGTTCTCATCCATACCCGTATTGGGGCCGGATTGGCGGGGAGGCTGGTTTGGCCCTACACCGGGCTCTTCATTCACTTCCGTGCCCGCATCCCACAGCTTGAGCATAGAGGTAATATTGCCCGTTAAAGGCGTGTCTCCATTGTACAAGGCAAGGCCCTCATCGGAAGGAGCCACAAAAAGATCATTGGACTGTACAAACATCGTTCCGAATTGCAAATAGTGCCCTTTACCTGCATGGAAGGAGAAAGAATACGACTCGCCCGGCATAATCAAACTGGTCGTGCCCGAAGTAAAATAATCTTTGGCATCTGTCTTGTTGCGAATGGTTACCGTAAAATCCTTTTCAACAGGCATGGGCATGGTTTCCTCCGGCTTGCACGAAGCCAACCAAACGATGGAGGCAAAAATCAAAAACAAAACTTTGTTCATTTTTTTGGTTTTGGCAAAAAAGCAAAGATCAACTCGCGCTTTTTTGAGTTAGCCTACTTTATTTCAGTCCTTGTTCGGCATGTAGGACGACAGGCTCAATCCGTTGCACAGTTTGAGCACATACACGTAAAAAATGTACCGGAAAATCAAACCGGTATTTTCAGAGGGGCTTCAAAAAGATATGTACCCCCATAACCGAAATGGTTGCCTGAAAAATTAAAATCGATAAAAAATTCCCGAACTTAAACCCAGAGAAAAAAGACTGGAATGCATGTCTTCCAGTTGAAAATGCGGACGAATCTCTCGAGAATAGGCCGTGCGCAAACCCAGGGAACAAGATGGAGACAAATTGCAGAAAACAGACATATCACCAAAAACACTCCAGTGATTCGGGAAAGAAGTTTCCACCTGATTCGGAGCTTCAATCTGCAGCGAATAGCCCTGATACATGACCACCGGAATCAACTTGGCCTCAGATTTAAAAACCACATTCCAGGCTACTCCCAAGCGTGCCGAAAGCGAAAAACGCTTCCACAAGGGCCGTTCGTAAATAACGCCCAGCGGAAATTGAAAGCCTTGCAAATCATTGATGACCTCCACCTGCGCCTCCAGCAAATCACCCGATTGTATGCCCAGAGAAGAAGGATACCTGAGCACCATTTCCTTTTTCATCATGCCGACGGAAGAGGGAATGGAGAAGAGCTGTGAACTTTTCATAAAACCCGAAGCATCGGGAACTTCACCGGAAGAATCAAATACTGCCTGCACCTTCGACAAAGACCACAGCTTTAATGAGCCGTAATGCAAACCGGTAAAAACACCCCAGGACTTATTGAACTTCCGGCCCACATCAACAGCCCAATGAAGAGAAGTCATGCCTTTGTCGCTGTCCACCATAGCTTCAAAGCCATTGGACATTTGGCCTTTCACCGGTGCAAAAGTTTCGGAAAGCCCTGCATAAGCGTAGAGGAAAAAGGGATTAACCGATTTTTCCTTTTCCCAAGCCCTTTCAAAAGCAACAGAAAAGCCTTCAAAAGTACGAGCATCTTGGTAAGCGACTTCCCCTACACCCAAAAAGCCCAAGGGCAACAAAGCCACCATCCCGCTTTGCCGTACTGAATTTGAATGCTTTGGGGCTTTCGCCAAATGAGAAACCAGCGGACTCTTCGTTTCCTCTCCCGCCGCCTCTTTTGTCCTTCTGTCAGCTCGGATTACTTCATTGCCCGCTGAAAGGCCGGATTTATCTGACTTCTCCACCACGCGAGAAAAACCGGATTCAGACCAAGTAGCCGGCTTGTTTTCACCTTCTTTGTCTTCTATCCATTTCCGCTCTTTTTCCACCTTGCTTTTCTCTATCTGTTCTAAAGGCTTGACCGCGACAGCCGCACGATGGTGTACCTCCTTCATTTCGGTATGTAAATGCTCCAGATGGTACAAAACGAAAAGGAGCCCTAGGGAAAGCAGGCCAATAGCCAGCCAGAGCCACAAAAAAGGACGCCTACGCTCTTGATTCTCTCCCAAAGCTTTTTCTACCTGCAACCACACTTCATCCGAAGGAGCGTTCCAATCGGCATCTTCCGGCAACTGCTGCCGAAGGTATTTGTAAAACAATCTTTCCAGTCCGTCTTTCATGGGCAGTCTTTTTGAAGCAAGGCCTCCAGTTTCTTTCTCAACATGCGCTTGGCTTTCAGCAACTGCGTTTTCGAAGTGTTCACGCTAATGTTGAGTTTTTCAGCTATTTCTGCGTGTTTAAACCCCTCCAAAACGTAGAGATTAAACACGAGTCGATATCCGGTCGGCAGGTTTTGCACCATGTCCAAAAGCTCCTTGGCTCCCATCTTCTCGTACACCGACTCCGACTCATCCTCCTGAAACAAAGCCGAAGATTCAGGGTCCGTCAAGCTGTCTATAGGCCTCCATTTTCTGATGTAGCGCAAGGCTGCATGCACCACTACCCTATGCGACCAAGTGCTAAAAGCACCCCTTCGGGCATCGTAAGTGGCCAAGTCCGAAAAAATGGCCATGGCCGCATCCTGCAGCATGTCTTCAGCTTCGGCCTTGTTGGCAGCATAGCGCAAGCAACACAAAAACCAAGTCTTTTTGTACTTTTCGTATAGGGCTTTTTGCGCTTTTCGGTCAAACCGCAGGCAAGCCTCAATCAATCGGTTATCATCAGTAAAAGACATGCAGAGTCTTTAAAGTGCAGAAACGGGGACTGACAGATACTCTGTAACAGACCGAGCCACTGGAAGATGTTCAAAGCTTCATCCAACGGCTGATTAGGAGATGCAGCAACCACAAGCCCACACAAACCTCCCATCTTAGAAGTATATGTACAAAAAATGCAGCTAAGGTTGCCTGGGTGGCTAACACGCCCTGTAAAATACGAAATCTCAGTATCTTTGCTTATACCCAAACCGAAATGGTTTGGGATATTTGCGACTCGCAAACAGGCAAAAGGTAGAGAGTTTAGGAGGCTGACGCCTACCAAATCGCTTCGCCATGAGTATAAATCGGGTACTTGCCCACCTCAACACCAACGACTATCTGTTTATGAAAAAAACTTTTCAACTACTCGCTCTGCTCATTTTTTCCTCAGTACTACTCTTCTCTTCCTGCATCTTTTTCAAATCGGAACGAGAAAACCCGGAGCCCCAAACAAGCTGCATAGACTCAACCCAAATAAGACCCGATGTAGCCTGTATAGAAATTTACAAGCCCGTTTGCGGCTGTGACGGCAAAACCTACCCCAACGACTGCTATGCCTCTCGGGCAGGACTCACCTCCTGGACCGAAGGCCCTTGCCCCGAAGAGGAAAACGCCTGCATCGACCCACAACGAGTTAAACCTGACAAGGCCTGCCCCCGCAATTATCAACCCGTTTGCGGCTGTGATGGCAAAACCTACTCCAACGCCTGTGAAGCGGAAAAAGCCGGCTTAAAACACTACGCCGACGGGCCTTGCCATCCTTGCCAGGACCCCTCAGCCATACGCAAAGCCCCTGCATCCAAAGTCTATAAACCCGTCTGTGGCTGCAATGGCCGCACCTACGCCAATGAAGAACTCGCCCGCCATGCCGGGCTGAAAAGCTGGACGGAAGGACCTTGCGAAGACTGCATCGACCCCCGAAAAATAGAGCCCGACAAAGGCTGCGGAGAAATCTATCTACCCGTCTGTGGCTGCAATGGCAAAACCTATCCCAACCGCTGTGAAGCTCAAAAGGCCGGAGTCAAACACTTTGCCGAGGGACCTTGCGACCCCTGCCAAGACCCCGCCGCCATACGCAGGCAACCCTGCCCGGATGTCTATGACCCCGTCTGCGGTTGCAATGGCAAAACTTATCCCAACGCCTGCGCTGCTCGCAATGCCGGATTAAAAAGCTGGACGGACGGTAAATGCCCGGAATGAAAAAAGAACCCGTTACCCTGACTTCCGAATTTAACTATGTGTTGGACCTCATGGACAACACCACGCAAAACGTCTTTCTCACAGGTCGGGCAGGTACGGGTAAATCCACCCTCCTACAACTCATCGCCAGAGCCGGCAACAAAAAGACAGCTGTGGTAGCACCTACCGGCATTGCAGCACTCAACGTGCGCGGGCAAACCATCCATTCCTTTTTCAGGCTTCCGCCAAAATTGATTCAACCCAAAGACGTCCGCAAGGTCTTCCCCAACCGGCTTTACCAAAATGTGGAATTGCTCATCGTCGATGAAGTCTCTATGGTGCGTGCCGACCTCATGGATGGCATAGACCGCTTTCTCCGCATCAACAGAGGCAACGGTAACCCCTTCGGCGGAGTGCAAATCCTCCTCGTAGGAGACCTCTTCCAACTCCCTCCGGTACTGTCCAGCCGAGAAGAAAGACAGGTCTTCCAAAACATCTACTCCAGCCCCTACTTCTTTTCTGCCCGGGTTTTTCAAGAGGGATTTGAGTTCGAAACTGTCGAACTACAAAAGGTCTTTCGACAAAAAGAAAAACGCTTTCTCGATTTGCTCCATGCCGTACGCTCCAATGCCGTGGATTACGACATCTTGGAAGAACTCAACAGCCGCTACCTGCCCGACTTTCAACCACCCGAAGACACCCACTACATTACCCTGACGGCTCGCAATATCACAGCCAACCGCATCAACAGGCAAGAACTCAACAAACTGCCCTCAAAAGCTTATCAGTTCGAAGCAAAAATCACCGGTACGGTTAAACCCTCGGCTTACCCCACAGAAAAAACCCTGACCCTCAAAGAAGGTGCTCAAATCATGTTTATCCGCAACGACCCCGACCGACGCTACGTCAACGGCAGCATCGGCAAAGTCGTGTCAATCCAAGATGGCAAAGTAGAAGTCGAAATCCGCGAAAATGAACAGGAAACGCGCTTTGAACTGGAACCCTACCTCTGGGAAATCATCAAGTACAAAGTGGACCCCCAAAATCCCAAAGAGCTGGAAGAAGAAGTTATCGGCTCCTTTGAACAGTTCCCCATCAAGTTAGCCTGGGCCGTTACCATCCACAAAGCCCAGGGCAAAACCTTCGACCGGGCTATCATAGACTTCGGGCACGGTGCTTTCGAATACGGACAAGCTTACGTCGCCCTCAGCCGCTGCCGAAAACTGGACGAGCTGGTCCTTCGGCAAAAACTACGCCCCCGCGACATCATGACAGACCCCCGCGTCGTGGAATTCTATCAAAACTTTGCTTAACCCCCGGAATGCAAAAGCGTCAACACCCACTCATACACCGGACTGTACAACCCCAGGAAAAGAATACCTCCAACACAGGCTACTAAGCTAATGCGCATGGGCAAATCGCTGGAGAAAGTTGCCATGGCTCGCTCCGAACGACGAAGAAACATCGCCCGAACGACCAACAAATAGTAGTAAAGAGATATCACCACATTAACCACCGCCACCAAAACCAAACCGTAATAGCCAGCTCCTGCAGCCGACATGAAAAGGAAAAATTTACCGAAAAAACCGGCCACCGGAGGCACGCCGGCCAGAGAAAACAAAGCCAAAAGCATCACCAGACTCAAACGCGGATTGCTGCGATACAAACCCTCGTAATCTTCCATAGACTCCTTGCCCGTTTGCAAGGCAATGACTTGAACCACACCAAAAGCTGCCAAATTGGAAAAAGCGTAAATCAACACAAAATAAACGACAGAAGTCATGCCCTCCGGCGTACCGGCCAAAAGGCCCAAAAGAATAAAACCTGCCTGAGCTATAGACGAAAAAGCCAAAAAACGCTTCATGTTCGTTTGCCGCAAGGCAAACAAATTACCCAAACTCATCGTCAAAATGGCCAAAACCACCAACACCTCGCGCCACATTTCTGCAAAAAGCGGAAACAGCCGCATCAGCAAAAGACCTAAAACAAAAACAGCCGCTCCCTTAGATACCACCGACAAATAAGAAGTTATACTGATGGGGGCACCCTCATAAACATCTGCCGTCCACAAGTGAAAAGGTACCAACGAAATCTTAAAGGCCAGGCCTGAAAAGAAAAAAATGAAGCCCAAAGTCGTCAAAGCATTTGGCGAAAACCCCTTTAGCAAATCCTCGAAGTAAATGGATCCTCCGGCAGCATACAAAAGGGAAATACCAAACAGGAGAACTCCAGAAGCCAGTGCCGCCGATAAAACCAACTTGATACCCGCCTCTGCCGAACGCTGACGACTCAATTCATAAGCAGCCAAAGCTGCTACCGGCAAAGAGGCCAGCTCCAGCCCTAGGTAAAACATCAAAAAATCTCCGGCAGAAAGCATGAAATACATGCCCAGCAAAGAAGAAAAAAGCAAAAAGTAAAACTCGAGCATTCGATGATTCCCTACCCAATGGCTGCGAACATAAGCATCTGCCTGCAACAAGACCAACAATACACCAACATTAAGCACGTTCTTCATCAATTGCAATCCAGAATCGGTGCGAAACATCCCCCCAAACAATTGACCTTCGGGCAAAGGCAAAAAGGCCAAAACCGTATGGAGTGCAAACAAAAGCAAAAGCACAACGGGCAAGTGCACCTTTCCTTTACCGCTTTGTGCAATTTCCATCATCAAAATGACCAAAAGCAAAACGGCCAAAGAGATTTCCGAACGCATCAAGAAAAGATTCTGCCAATCCATCTGTATTTGTTTAGTCTTTACCCGAGCCAAAAGGCCCGACGACAATCAAAACCTCAAACTACGGCTCAAAACCTGGCAACAAGCTGGTCCAAGCTGTTCATAATCATCTCCGAAAGCCATCCGGGAAAAAGTCCCATACCCACAATGGGCACCAACAACAAAGCCGCTCCCAAACGCTCTTGCCAGGCAATAGAAGGCAAATCGGCAAAAGCGGGGTTCTTCAAAGGCCCCATCAGCATGATGCCCACAACCCGCAAAATGTAAACAGCCGTAACCACTATAGCTGAAACAGATCCGATAACAGCTATTCGGTAAAAAGAATCTTCGTGCTGAAAAGCTCCGACAAATATCGTCATCTCAGCAACAAAACCACTCAAGCCGGGCAAACCCAAAGAAGCCAGCCCCGCAACCACATACAAGGAAGAAATCACCGGCAAGACCTTCATCAAGCCACCCATCTTGTAAACATCTCGCGTGTGCAGACGCTCGTACAACATCCCGATTAAAGCAAAAAACAGGGCTGTCATCAATCCGTGAGAAAGCATCTGCAACACAGCACCATCAAAAGAGGTCTTATTCATCATTAAAATGGCAAAAAGCACCAAGCCACAGTGGCTCACCGAGGAATAAGCATTGATGTACTTCAAATCCGTCTGACGCAAAGCGCCAAAAGCCCCATACAAAACACTCACTGCCGTCAGGATAATAAAAATCCAACTCATCTCTGCTGCTGCATCCGGCAGCAAATACATAGCTACCCGAAAAGCGCCATATCCACCCAATTTCATCAAAACGCCGGCATGCAGCATAGATACCGCCGTAGGTGCCGAAGCGTGGCCGTCGGGCGACCAGGTGTGAAAAGGAAACAAAGCTCCCAAAACGCCAAAACCGGTGAAAATCAGGGGAAAGAAAAAACGCTGCATGGAAATCGGAAAATCTACCCGTGCCAGAGCCAACAAATTAAAGGTAGGCTGTCCACCCTCGGGAGCAGAATAAAAATACAAGCCCAAAATGCCCACCAGCAAAAGGGCCGAACCGGCCATCAACATCAAAGTTAACTTCATAGCAGCGTATTCACGCGGCCCCGTTCCCCAAATACCAATCAGCAAATACATGGGTATCACAGCCAACTCGTAAAAGAGAAACATGGTGAACAAGTCCAAGGATATAAAAAAGCCAAAGACCCCAGTCCCCAAAACAATAAGTGAAATAAAAAACTCCTTGGAAAGCTCTTCCATGTGCCAGGAAATGAACACCCCGGAAAAAAGCACAATGGCCGTTAGCAAAATCAGCGAAACGGAAATGCCATCTACTCCAATGGCGTAGTGGATGTTCAAGCTCTTAAACCACAACACGTCTTTGGTGAAAAGCATTTCCTCCGCATGCCCCTCCCCTCTCAACTGCAGATACCAAAACGTCAGCACAACGGCCAAAATCAATTCCACGCCTGTGCCTAAAGCAGCCCACACCCGAGCTTGACGCAAGTCTTTTGCAAAAAACAAGACCAAAACCGTTAAAGCCGGAACGACGACTAAAGCTGTGAGGATATCCATAAACCAACAGTTGTTTACAGCCGCACCTCCAAAAAGAAATGCAGCCAATCCTTTATCTGAAAAGAAGCCAAATGGCCAAAGCCAATACGCCTCCTACAAAAATCAAAGCGTAGTGTTGCACCTGCCCCGACTGTATGCCTCGAATAGCCCGAGACAAGCTGACTGTCGTTCTTCCAATCCAATTCATCGTGCCGTCAACCACGCGGCGATCAAAACGGGCAACAGCCGTGCCCAGACCATCTATCAAAAGGCGCTTTGCGACAAAAGCGTAAAGCTCGTCGATGTAGAGCTTGCGCTCAAACAAGCGATACAAAGGCCCCAGAGAACGCGCTATCTGTGTGGGCAATAACCGATAACGACTGTAGAGATAAGCCGCTGCCAAAATACCAATCAAAGCAATACCTATGCTGGCCAAAGCCAGCTTCCACTCCAGATGAGATGCATGCGGTAAGCGGTCGGGAGAAACAAAATTTCCAAAAGGAATAAAGCCGGCCAAAACCGTCAAACCGACCAGGAAAAGCAGGGGGCCTTTCATGTTCCAGCCGCCTTCCTGTGGCGGATGGGCATACGACCTCTCCCGACCCCAAAAGACGGTGAAGTAAAGCCTGAACATGTAAAAAGCCGTCAAACCGGCCACGAAATACGAAATGGCAAAAATCCAGGGATGGGCCTCATGGGCTGCCGCCAAAATTTCGTCCTTGCTGAAAAAACCCGAAAAAGGCGGAATCCCCGAAATGGCCAGACAAGCTATGAGAAATGTCCAGTGCGTCCAGGGCATATGCCTGCGCAAGCTGCCCATCTCCCGCAAGTCGTTGGTGTGCAAAGCGTGAATCACCATCCCGGCTCCCAGGAAAAGCAGGGATTTGAAAAAAGCATGGGTAAGCAAGTGAAACAAAGAAGCCGTATAGCCCAGGCCCTCTGCCCCGCTGTCTCCGGAAACACCCAAGGCCAACATCATGTAGCCAATCTGCGACATGGTCGAATACGCCAACACCCGCTTGATGTCCATCTGCACCATGGCCATCAAGGCTGCCAAAAGAGCGGAAATAGCCCCCACCCAGGCCACCACATCCAAAGCCGCTCCGTAATCGACCAGATAGTAAACGGGAAAGAGACGAGCGACCAGATAAACACCGGCAACCACCATGGTAGCTGCGTGAATTAAGGCCGAAACCGGCGTGGGGCCTTCCATAGCATCGGGCAACCAAATGTGCAAGGGAAACATGGCCGACTTGCCCGCCGCTCCCATAAAAATCAAAATCAAAGCCCAAAACATCAGCGAATGACCGGCAAAGACAGCTCCCCACTCCCTGCCCAACACAGGGCCATCCACTGCGTTCAACAGACTAAAATCAAAAGTGCCGGCATAATAGGACAAGATCAAAATCCCAATCAAAAATCCCAAGTCGGCAAAACGCGTAACAATGAAAGCCTTTTTGGCCGCCGCCACCGCAGAAGGCTTGTCGTAGTAAAAACCAATCAACAAGAAAGAAGAAACACCCACCAGTTCCCAAAAGAAGTAAGTCTGAAAAATGTTGTTGGCCAGTACCAGACCCAACATCGAAAAGGTGAACAAAGACAAATAGGCGTAATAGCGCACAAAACCCCGTTCACCTTTCATATAACCCAGGCTGTACAACTGTACCATCAAAGAAACCAGCGTAACCACTACCAGCATCATCACCGAAAGGGGGTCCAACAAAAGCCCCATCTCAAAAGGCAAATGTTCCGCAAAACGCAACCAGGTCCAACGCCAGGGCTGAATGACTGCATAGGCTTCATGGCCCGTTGCCTCACTAAAATAGACAAAAGCCAAAAGCAAAGACAGCATTGTAGAAACCGACACAAACAACAAACTAACAATACCTGCCGGCTTGGCCTGCATCCGGTTGGCCGAAAAGATGAGAATCAAAAAGCTCAAAAATGGCAAAAGCGGTATCCAAAGAGCGTAGTCGAAAGAGGTCATCGTTCAGCTGGTTTTTAGTATTTGAGCTTATCCACTTCCTCCACATCCACCGAATGCATGAGGCGATACAAATCAATGATGATGGCTATAGCCACCGCGACCTCGGCTGCAGCTACGGCAATGATGAAAATCGCGAAAAAATGCCCCTGCAAATGCTCCGGATGCAAATAGCGGTTGATCGCCACCATGTTAAGTGCCACAGCGTTTAACAGCAAATCCAAAGAAATGAGAATACTGATCAGGTTGCGCCTCGTCAAAAAGCCGTAAATACCTGTGAAAAACAGCACAACCGAGACGGCCATAATTTCCTGAATGCTGATTCCTTCTATCATTGATTCAAAATCTAAGTTTCTTAAACAAAGTCCTTCAGGTTTTGACAAATCACAAACACAAAACTCCTCAGCTACCCGATTTCCTTCTCCGCCCCTTAGCAATCACTATGGCGGCCACCATAGCCGCCAACAGCAAGAAACTAATCACCTCAAAGGGCAACAGATAGCCATTCTTCCCCACACCCAACAGTTGCTCTCCGACAAGCCCCATACTGACCTCCGGCTCCCGCACGTTTTTCGGAAAAGGATATGTGAAAATCACGCGCAAGCTCAGGAAAATGCCAATTAAAGAAGCCGCCAAAGCTGCCAACAACTGACCAGTCGGCGCCAGGCGGAGGCGATGATCAATACCATGAGTCAGCAAAATGGCGAAGATGATAAGCACGGTGATACCTCCGGCATAGACGATGAGCTGTACGGCAGCTAAAAAGTTGTAACCCATCAAAAAATACATGGCTGCCATGCCTGACAAGACAAAAAATAAATAGACCGCTGCCCGCAAAATGCGGCGAGAGCTTACGGAAAGAATCCCGAAAACCACCAAAGCAACGGCGATGAGGTAAAAAAGCAGGCGTTCCATAAAGTTGGTTTTTTCTGCCTTAGCGTTTTGCCCGTCTTTCGGCAAATGATGTCCCGGCAGGTCGGGCCGTTT
>Ga0256839_1003111_pt1 | contig 17488 bp, 17 predicted proteins | sample 354166metaG_FD_185968 | JGI IMG/M metagenome (GOLD analysis project Ga0256839, IMG submission 185968) | Hydrothermal vent microbial communities from Mid Atlantic Ridge, Atlantic Ocean - 354-166 | ecosystem: Environmental > Aquatic > Marine > Hydrothermal vents | place: Atlantic Ocean: Mid... | reverse complement strand
GTTTAAAGTTTTATGGCCGTCCACCGACCAAGAATGGGCAAGTTCCATGCCTTTGGTTAAATGTTTAAGCCTTGTGGTTGCCGCCGCCCACAGCCCGAACGCCCCGTCCACATGCACCCAAGCCCCCGCTTTGCGGGCGGCTTTGCATATGATCTCAAAGTCTTCAAATGCGCCGGAATTGACATTGCCCGCTTGCCCAATGACGATACAGCGTGCGTCTAGCTTCGGCATATCTGCCGTGATCATTCGCCCCTCTGAGTCCATGTCGACCCATTCAAAACTGTCGACACCGAGACCAAGCAAGGCCGCCGCCTTAATCACGGTGCCGTGGATTTGACGGCTGGCGATAATCCGTAATTTGGGCGCACCGTTCAGACCCTTTGTGTTTACATCCCACCCGGCTTGCTTAAGTAAATGATAGCGCGCCGCCGCCAGCCCGCAAAATGTCGCCATGGACGAGCCGCTGACAAAACCGGCGACCGTATTCTTTGGCAGCCCAAACAAATCCACCAGCCAGTCTTGGCACAGCGATTCCAATTTGGCCGAAATTGGCGACAGGACATACATAGCCGGGTTTTGATCCCAAACATCACTGAGCCATTTCGCCGCCAAGGAAACCGGGATAACACTGCCCGTCACAAAACCAAAATACCGCCCGCCCAGTGTCGGCAGGGTGGCAGGCGACCCGGCTTTATGTAGCAGGCTTAAAATATCGCTAGCATCACCCCGGTGCGCGGGCATGGGTTCGCTGAATTGTTCCAAGTCTTCGATGGCCGCGTCCTTGGGGTAAACATCTCGCTGCATCACGCCGTCCGTATATGCCCCCGCATAGGATTTGGCCTGCTCGAAAATGGCCTTTGATTTGAGCTGTTGGAACATGGCGTCTTGTAATGTGTTGGTCATATGGGAACCCTCTTTTCATCTGTTTCGACGCAAATATATGCGATATTGGGCGCAATGTGTTTGCTTTATTGTGCTGAAATGCGCTAATAACACAATTATGCACAAATTAGACACCATAACGCGCAAGATAATTCACGAGCTTGAACAAGACGGGCGCCTGTCCAATATCAAATTGGCCGAGCGGGTCGACCTGTCCCAATCTGCCTGTTTGCGCCGGGTGCAGGAATTAGAACGCGCCGGCATTATTGCGGGCTACCGCGCCGTTATCGACCGCTCGAAACTGGACGGTGGCTTCACCGTTATTGTCGCGGTCGGCTTGGTACGCCATCAAAAAGATGACCAGGCCGCATTTGTCAAAGCAATGGCCGCCGCCCCAGAGGTGCGCGAATGCCACCATGTAACAGGCGATATAGAATATATCCTGCGGGTAGAGGTCGCAGACCTGCAAGCCTACAAACAATTCCACACAGAAACCCTAGGCACCTGCCCCCAACTCAGCAAAATATCCTCCCATATTGTAATGGAATCGCCGAAGGATGTTGGGTGAGGTGGCTAACCCAAAACTATCGGCACCATTACAGGTAAGTCGAGACATCTAGATTTGATTGATCCGCCCATGCGGTGATTATTGACCATTCTTCCGGGTTTGGATCCCGGTTGGCTAATCCACGACATTGAACAATTGTCCCGTCTTTGGAAACCTCAATGGTTTGGCGCCGTTCATGAGTATGCCCATCTATGGTAAATGAAAGACTCCAAATCGTACACTGTCCTTTCATACAAGACCAATGATAGCTTGCTACGCAATGATTAAGCTCTTCGCTTTCTTTTTGAAGTTCTCCTGCACTTCGTAGCTGGCGAATTATCCAACGAATAGTTTGCGAGCCATTGCGTTTTTTAATTACGGTGCCTTTGAAAGCAGGTGCGGCATAGGCCGCATTGGATAAGTTTTGTATGCGCCCAAAGCCATCATGCCAAGCCGCGACTTGTCGCATGAGCGTAATAACTGTTCGTCCAGACATGGAAAGCCCGGGCTGTGGCGGCGGCAGTTGTCGCCATTCGCCCAAGGCAACTTCCATCTCAACAGGGACAAATTTTTGATTGTGTAAATAATCTATCAAGGGGCCAATTTGTCTTGGGTCGAGCATAGGGTTGCGTGCAATAAACCGCAAAACGGTAAACCAAAAGTCCTCATTTTCAAAGGAACGACAAATTCTTGTTGCGACACATGCATTTATGGCGTTTTCCGACGCACCGAGCGCTTTTAATTGCGCCCACCGGATTGCTTGTTCTACTGTGTAATCATGTGGAGCCTGTTGGAAATGGTGCGCCATTTTCTTTGTTATCGGAATTGGAGACTTAGCGGTCCGAAGATTGTACCCTCTGCCCAAATGCACAAACCAGTCTCTATACCGCCAACTGGGGCGGTCTGTACGCAGCCACACAGCCGCCATAAATACAGGTACATCGCCATATTGATCAAATAAATAGTGGGTAAGTTCTCCGAATTTCTTCAAGCTATTATTGCTCTTTGGCTTCCATTGTTCCAACGGTCGCAACCAAAGTGTTTTTCTGTCATGGATTTTTATTAACCCTCTAATGAAGGGCGTTTCGCCGCTCGTAGTCGTTGTTTCGAAGAGTAAATCCTTCTCTTTTAAAAGCGCCAATAACATTGCGAGCAGCGATTCTCTAATAGCTTCGGATTCGTTGCTGGCCTCAATTTCTCTAACGGCCATTTTGAAATTCGGGCGAGCAATTTCGTCTGAAGAGATTTCGCCTGAACATGCGGCTTTCAAAAAAGCCTTCGGGTTTTTGTGTAATCTATGTTGCTTTGCCTTTTTCTCTAAGCTGGTCGCGAAAGCTTCCAATTCGTCTTGTAGATCAGTTTTTGACTTTTCTATGGTGCCATCAAAACCATTTTCCCAACACCAATCAAAATAATGTTCCGAGTTTTCAAATCCTAATCTATCAATATGCCTTTCTATTTTTGTGGGCAAGGGGTCGTTTTCTCTAATATATTTCGGCCTGCGTGCCATGGTTAAACCTCCGCTCCCACGGCATGTAATTTGTCGCCGTGCCGTTTCAGCCATGCTTTTGCTGGTTTTACAGTGCCTACTAGCTCGTCGCATAGACCCCAGAAATTGCGCGAGTGGTCTGGGTGTACCAAGTGGGCGCATTCGTGGGCTGCTACGTAATCTAATACATAGGGTGGGGCGCAGATTAGGCGCCAGGAATAGGATATGTGGGTGCCGGATTTGCGGCTGACGCATGAACCCCAGCGCGAGCTGGTATCGCGGACACTGATTTTATCAACCGTTTTGCCCAGCGTGCTTGCATGGACGTGGGTGCAATTGGTTAGGGCTTCGCGGGCTTCGCGGATAAGGAACCGTTTTGTGCGCCCGGAGAGGGTATCGGGATGTGCTGGGACTATCAGGTGGCATAGCTCTTCATCAAAGTGCGGATGACCGCGTGTGCTTGGGCTGTAGAGGGTATAGGTTTCTCCGCGAAACAATAGCTCGCCGCCGTCCACGAAAGGTTGTGCGCGCGGCATGGCTTCAAGCTGTACCAATATCCAGTCGTATTTTTCGCGGACAAATTTTTGGGCGTCCTTTAGCCGCCGCTCGCTGCCGGGCACCGTCACAGAAACCCGTCGTCCCGCCGTGTCCATTTTAATGCTGATACGCCGCGCCCGTGGCCGCAAATAATAAATAATGCGCGCATCATTATCATCTGTCCATGTGGTATTGCTTCTTGCGCCTTGCACCATTATCTTATTAGGTGTTAGCAGATTTGATTTAGCTTTGTTTAATTTAGACAGGAATCCCGCCATGAATATACTTTCGCAAAAACGTCTCAAAGTTTCGACACTGGCACTAGCAGGTGCATTGTCGGCTACGCTTATCTTGGGAGGTTGTGGGGGCAAGGACAAGCCGAAAAACATCGAAATCGCAAAAATTGAAAAAGTTGCGGCTCGTAAAGTTGACAACGCCGAAGCCGTGCAGGCTTTGACGGCGCTCTCGTTAGACCAATCTGGTAGCGGTGCCTTGTCATGGGCCAAGCGCGACGGTGATAGCGGTAATTACACCTATTCGGACGTTGTGGTTAAGGGCAATAAAGACGCGGACATAAAAATTGCTAAAGTCGAGATTTGGGGCGCCCATATGCAAGGGGAGCAAGCCAGTTTTGATAAAATCCAGTTTCAAAATTTCACCATTACAGATAAAGGCGATGAGGGCAGTTTGAGCATCGGTACTGTATCTTTGGTCAAACCGTCACCGGCATTGGCGGCGGAGTTGGTGGATTTGTTCGGCGGCGATAAAGACGCCCTGGAAGATATGGACGGCGACATCGGTTTTCAGGCTCTGGCGTTCACGAACATGGAAGCCAGCAGCGATGATTCCAACTTCTCGATTAAATCTATGTCTATGGGGGAAGCCAAAGACGAGACAGAAATTTTCAGCATTGCTGGTCTGGAGCTTGATGCAAAGCTTGAAGATGAAGACAAAGGCCGGATCAAAATGTCCTTAGGCGGCTTTGATGTCACGGGCGCTAATTTGGAAAAATACAAAGGTCTCATGGCCGAATCCATGGCGGGCGGTAGCGACGGAAACGGAAAGGCGCTCGCCAATATTATGAGTTCCATGAATGTATATAATCCGGACTTCAAATCGGTGAATTTACGCGATTTGGATATAGATGCTGATGGTTTAAAAGTGACACTGAAATCCTACGAGGCCAGTGCCGACAAGAAAAACGGTATCGTCACCATGTCGCAAAAAATGTCACCGCTCAGCATCATCCCGCCCAAGGACGGGAAAATTCTGGGTCAAAAAAGAATGTCAAAAATGCTCTCGACTATGGGGTATGACCGTTTCGAATTTACCATGAACGGCAAAAGCGTTATGAACGAAAAGAACGATACGCTAAAAACCCATGATAGCTATATCGAAATGCGCGATGGTTTTCGTTTCAGTTATGATATTGATATTTCGGGCTATAAAGCGTTTACGGAACAAGCCGTAGCTGCGCAATCTGGCGGTGCCATGAAAAACCCTATGGCCGCTATAGGTATGGCCAGTGCGCTTGAGGTTGGTAAGTTACGGATTGCTCTGCGCGACGATTCTATTGTGGACCGTTATTTTAAAATGGCCGCCGAACAACAAGAAACGACGCCAGACGCTTTAAAAGAGAAAATCAAAAAAACTCTAGGGCGTATTAGTATGGAAGCACAGGATGAAGGCCAGCAAAAACTAGCAGATGATTTGCGCGACGCGGTGAGTAGTTTCATAGACGGCGGCGGTACATTGGTGTTTGATATGAGTCCGACCAAGCCTGTCAACCCCGGTGGCATTGCCATGGGTGCTGCCTTTGGCTCCATGCCAGATTTTAACGCGCTCGGTATTACCATTAGCACCCAATAGTTTTAGCGAAAATAGAATATATAAAACGAAGTGCTACCGCCCCGTTTTTTTATAGCTGATTAAGCGATCCGCGATTTGTTGTGGTGTCGTGGTGTGGGTGAAAACATCTACGAACATGCCGTTCTTGTCCATCATATAAATAATGCTGGAATGATCATATGTATAACCAGAAGCGCTTTCTGGGTCTTCGACTTTTTGGCCAATGACTTTAAACACTTTCATAGCATGTTTCAGCTGTTCCGGGCTTCCGGTTAGACCGATTAAATTGTCAGGAAATCCGTTGTTGGTCACATATTGTGCTAGTTTTTCAGGCGTGTCGCGCTCAGAATCAATGGTGATAAATATCGGTTGATAATGATCGGCGGCCTTTCCTGACAAAGCTAAGGCTGCCCCCATTTGTTGCAGAGCCGTTGGGCATATATCCGGGCAATAGGCAAATCCAAAATAGATCAATTGTGCCTTTCCGTGAAAATCAATGTCGGTGACAGGTTTGCCCGTATGATCAACCAAATTATAAGCACCGCCAATTGCCGCTTTGCCGGAAACGGCAGTAACCTGTCCACTGCTTGCTTTGAGGTTATTATTGTTGTCAGAACAAGCAGCCATGGCAGAAATAGTAATAGTCGCACATAAACCTACGACCAAACGCTTAAAAATAATCCGTGACATTACTTGCTCCTTATTTATCGTGGTTATGACCTGAAGAAATGGAAAAAGCAATGAATCCTTATAGCTTATTTGACACCCGCATGCGTGGTGAATTTTACCAAACCGGGCGGTTGCGCCGCTCAACCCTCACCAGCTTGCGTTGGATGGCCGTGGCCGGACAGGCGGCATCCTTATTTGTAGTGTATTTTGTTTTGAAAATAGATTTACCTATTTTAGCTTGCTTTGCCGTCATCGCTATTAGCGTCGTACTGAATATCGCCATCTCAATATTGGTGCCTTTGGATAGACGCGTATCCAATGCCGAAGCCGGGGCGCAATTGTTTTTTGATGTAGTCGCATTGTCGGCACTGTTATATTTAACGGGCGGTATGCAAAACCCATTTGCGCTTTTGTTGTTGGCACCCGTGGTTGTGTCGGCGAAGACCTTGGATATTGGCGTGTTTATTTGCATGGCGCTCGCCGTTGCTGTTTTATCATTGGCCATCTTGTTTTTCCATATGCCTTTGCCATGGTTTGTGGGTGAAAGTTTCGCTTTGCCGAAAATGTATCAATATGGCTCATGGTTGGCCTTACAGGTCGGTATGTTGTTCACATCTAACTATACATGGCGCACAACGGCACAAACTAGGCGCATCACTCAAGCCCTCGCTGCCACAGACGCCATATTGGCGCACGAGAAGAAACTGTCGGCTCTGGGCGGATTGGCGGCGGCGGCGGCTCATAAGCTTGGAACACCGCTTTCGACCATACAAGTCGTCGCCAAGGAAATCTTCAATGAGGCTAAAGAGGATAGCGAACTGGCCGAAGATGCACAGTTATTATTATCCCAAGCCAAGCACTGCCAAGAAATTCTGCAAGAACTCGCACAGCGCGGTGACAAGGGTGATGTCATGCATGATCGCCTAAATTTTACGGAACTCATTCGCGAAATAACCGAACCATTTGTAGGGTTTGAGGCGCAAGTTATCACCGAAATTATTCATCCGGAAAGCGGTGAAGTGGAACCAGTATTGACGCGGCGACCGGAATTTGTTTACGGGTTAACCAATATAGTCGAGAACGCCGTCGACTTTGCGAAAACAGAAGTTAAGGTCATAGGTACATGGAACGATCAATCCATATCCATAGAAGTGGTGGACGACGGGCCGGGTTTTACATCGTCGATTTTGGCCAAAGTCGGCGAACCGTATATTTCTCACCGGCCAGACAAAAAGCATTCCGCAGGTGGTATGGGTTTGGGTGTATTCATCGCGACAACATTGTTTGAGCGTGTCGGCGGGACAATAGCATTCTCAAACCGCGAAGATGGTAGTGGCGCTCGGGTCAATATGTGTTGGCCGATAGACAAGAAAACATCTGAAAAATAGCCCTATCATCATTGCTAGAATTTTAATAGGGTGTTGCAAAGTAGTCATTTCTAGGGGAGCATAATGCCGACAAATTACGACATTCCAAAAGATAACACCTTAATGATATTAGAGGATAATCAGGCTTTTCGTATACGGCTAGGCCGTGCGTTAACGGCACGCGGCTTTGAAGTGGTTTTGGCGGAAAGTATTGCTGAGGCGACAGCCATTGTGAAATCTAATCCACCGGCCTTTGCCGTCGTTGATATGCGCCTCAACGATGGAAGCGGGCTGGATATTGTTGCTATGCTACACGAGGAGCGCCCAGCCTGTAAAATGGTGATGTTGACAGGTTACGGTAATCTCGCCACTGCCGTTGCGGCTATCAAAAGCGGTGCGGTGGATTATCTGGCTAAACCCGCTGACGCTGATGACGTCACCAAAGCATTGTTGGCAAAGCAAGATGAAAACCCATCACCGCCAGAAAACCCGATGTCAGCAGACCGCGTGCGTTGGGAGCATATCCAGCGTGTCTATGAATTGTGTGATAAAAATGTGTCGGAAACCGCGAGGCGCTTAAATATGCACCGTAGAACATTACAACGAATTATGGCAAAACGCGCACCAAAATGACCATAAATTAAGGTCATCATTTGTACCACATTGTTCTAGTTCATAAAAGTCTTCGACCAGTTGCTGTGCCTTGTTGTCGATAAAGCGGCCTCTCTAAATCACATGTAAACTGGTTTAAAAATCCGTTAAATGATGATGCCGCTTAAGAAGGGTTAGATATTTCTACACGCCACATTTTTCGAGCTATTTGCTCAGTTTTAAAATCTACGTCAACGAAGCGTTTTATAATGTTTATATTGGTGCGTGTATGTTCGGTGATTTCGGTCGTGGTGAACACACCGCCCTTCATCAGCGCCATAGGCAGCAAAAGCTGATCTGCCAAATGCGGGCCGACGGCGGCTTTGCTGGTGAAATAACCCCGCGCTTCATCAACCACTAAGCCCGCTACGGCTTCGGCGCGCACACCGTGTTGGCCTAGGCCGATAAAGACCTAAGTGACGTTTTCGTAGTCCATAAACACGGACACAGCATTGCCCGGCCCCGGCCCATCTACGTGCAGAATTTCGCTCGCGGATTTGTCTATGTCCATGCGGTTTGTGATGGTTTTAATTTCCCGGTTGGCGATGTCCCGTTTGAGATTTGATAACACAGCCACAATATTTGCGCCGGTTTTCTCACCGCGTTCTTGTAAATCCAGCGCCCGTTTCTCGGTGATCGGTTGCACGGAGAGGGCAATCTCGCCGCCGCCCGCAGGCACGAAGCCGTATTTAAGTAATTCAGCAGACACACGCCCGCCCATTTTATTATATTGCGGCAAAAACGCCCGCTCCAGATAATCAAATGTCGGTGCCCACATATTGTGGGTACCACCGAGTATGGTCGCAGTGGACGCAGTTTTAGCATGGCTCAAAATTGGAATAATAGTTTGCGCCACAAGCACAGTCCCGCCCGCCGAGCCAATATCGAAACGGTAATCCCCGCCCTCAATTTCGCCCGGCACAAAACTAATGGCATCAGAGCGCAGCTCCAAGCCTTCAGTTTTAGCCCCACAAATTTCCGCAGCCGCTTTAATCGAAGTCAAGTGCTGGCGCATCAAACCAGGCTTCCGCCGCCCCGCCCGAATATTATCTATCCGCACAGGCACACCCGTAATTGCAGACAAGCTAATAGAAGTGCGCAAAACCTGCCCACCGCCCTCGCCGAAGCTGCCGTCAATATTGATTATACGTTTTTCCATTTTGTTTTCTCTTACTGGGTTAGGCAGAGTAACCCCGCCTAACCCTTCACACACACAACTTGCCTTAAAGTGTGGACAATCTCAACCAAGTCTTTCTGCGCTTCCATGACATCGTCAATAGATTTGTAGGCGGACGGGGTTTCGTCGATGACACCTGCATCTTTACGGCACTCGACACCTTTGACGGCTTCGAGGTGCTCTTCAAGGCTGACCTCTTTCTTGGCTTGGGTCCGCGACATCACTCGCCCCGCCCCGTGGGAGCAAGAGCAAAAGCTATCCTCATTACCAAGACCGCGCACAATATATGAGCGTGTCCCCATAGAGCCCGGGATAATCCCCATATCGCCCTTGCGAGCGCGCACGGCGCCCTTACGGGTGACAAAGATATTTTCGCCGAAATGGTTTTCCCGCGACACATAATTATGATGACAATTGACCGCCTCCACTTCTGCATCGAACGGAACGCTGAGAACTTCCCGCGCCGCCTTGATGACATTGCGCATCATCACGGTTCGGTTAGCCATTGCGAAATCCTGCGCCCATTCCACCGCTTGCACATAATCATCGAAATGATCTGTGCCTTGGGGGAAATAAGCCAGATCCCGATCGGGGATATTGATGAACCATTTTTCCATGTCTTTCTTGGCAAGCTCTATGAAATACCGCCCGATTTTATTACCCACACCCCGGGATCCAGAATGTAGCATAAACCAAACACGGTCTTCTTGGTCGAGGCACACTTCGATAAAGTGGTTGCCCGTCCCAAGCGTCCCGAGATGTTTCAGGTTATTAGTCTTCTTGATAGACTTGTGCTTATCAGTGATAACATCAAAACGATCCACTAATCCGCCCCAAGCCACCAGCGCCGTATCGGGCGCATCATGCCAAGAGCCTGTATCGCGTCTGCGTCCTGATGTGCGTCCATGGGGTACGGCACGCTCAATCGCCGAGCGCAAATGCCCAAGCGAATGCGGCAAATCATTGGCGGTCAGAGTTGTTCTGCACGCCATCATACCACAACCAATATCGACGCCAACAGCCGCCGGAATAATCGCATTTTTCGTCGGGATAACAGAGCCAATAGTCGCCCCGAGGCCAACATGCACATCCGGCATCACCGCTACATGTTTAAAGATAAACGGCATTTGCGCCGTGCGCAAAAGTTGTCGCCTGGCACGGTCATCAATAGGTACGCCCCGCGTCCACATTTTCACAGGCAAGCCAGCATCCCCCGTCATGACTTCATAGCCATGCTCGGTAGCAAACCTCTCAATTGTTTCAAATTCTTGTTCCATTTTCATCTCCTTCTTTACCCTTTTGGGCTTATTCCTCTTTCGCGCACTCTGGCACATCTTGTATTTGGCTCGTGTGGCAGTATTCGAAACTGCAGCCACCAGATTAACAGTCTAGCTCCCCTACCAATAGGGACCCACACGAATATTTATTGGTCGGGGCAAGAGGATTTGAACCCGTGACGACCCGGCCTATTTAAAGGAACCGGGAGCTCTACCAGACTGAGCTACACCCCGTATTATTTCTGGTTGACCCTGCTGGACTCGAACCCGCATTTCTAAATCCAAAACCTAGCGTCCTACCATTAGACGAAGGGTCACTAATTATCTCCCTGTGTTGCCCTGCCGTGTATGTGCAGCAGGGCAACCATCCGACCGTCTTGTTGAACGCAAGTGCCTATTCACTTGCTTAATTTTTCGTCTTTCAACATCTATAAACTGCGGTGTGGGCTAGGTGTTGGGAAATGATTTTTTGCACAAAAATGATAAAACATTGATTTTACAGGGTTCTTTTTTATTTTTCCGTAGTATTGGCTTAAATATTTACGCAATAATCTTCACATTTTATATTTATTTATAAAACTATATAATCTAAGCTACGCCTATGAAGAAAAATGTCGCCATTGGGTTCCTGGGAATCAATTTGGATAAGGGTAAAGGTGCCAAGCGTTGGGAGCGGTGGCGGCCTAGTGTTGACCTGTGCTCCCAAGACGATATGCAGATTGACCGCTTCGAGCTTCTCTTTGACAGCAAATATGCGGCCATCGCTGAACAAGTGCGCGAGGACATCGCGCTCGTGTCGCCGGACACTGACGTGGTGTTCAACGAAATGGACATCGACAATCCGTGGGATTTGGGCGAAGTTTATGAAGCTCTGTTTGATTTCGCATCTCTATACCGTTTCGATACTGAGCAAGAAGACTATCTCCTGCACATCACGACGGGCACCCATGTAGCGCAGATTTGTTTATTTCTACTCAATGAAGCCAATTACTTGCCTGGCAAAATCCTGCAACTATCACCGCCCAAGCGCAGTAGGAATGAAAGCACGGGAACGGTCTCTATCATAGATCTGGACCTGTCCAAATACGACGCTATTGCCGACCGGTTTGAGCGCGAACGGAAATCCGACACTGCGTTCCTGAAGTCCGGTATCCATACCCGCAACGCAAAATTCAATGCGCTCATAGACGAGATTGAACATGTGGCCATTCGCACCAAATCCCCTGTCTTGCTCACCGGCCCAACTGGTGCAGGTAAGTCGCATTTGGCGCGGCGGATTTATCAATTAAAGAGGCGCCGAAATCAGGTCGAAGGTGCGTTCGTCGAAATTAACTGCGCCACATTGCGGGGCGAAACCGCTTTGTCCGCCCTGTTCGGCCATAAGCGCGGTGCCTATGCGGGGGCCACCAAAGACCGTGCCGGGCTTCTCCGCACGGCCCATAAGGGCATGTTGTTTTTGGACGAAATCGAAGAGCTTGGCCTGGACGAACAAGCCATGATTTTGCGCGCTCTGGAAGAGCACAAATTCTATCCGGTCGGCGGCGATGTACAAGTCAGCGCCCAATTTCAACTGATAACAGGCACGACGACAGACTTGGTGCAAGCGGTGGCGGATGGTAAATTCCGCGAAGACTTATTGGCACGGATAAATATGTGGAGCTATACTCTGCCCGGCCTTAGCGCGCGCCCCGAAGACATCGCGCCCAATCTGGATTTTGAGTTAAACAAATTTAGCACCGCCAATCATCGCAAGATGAGTTTCAACAAAGAAGCGCTAACGGCCTACCTGAAATTTGCCCTGTCGGGCGAAGCCAAATGGACAGCAAATTTCCGCGACCTCACCGCGTCCGTAACCCGTCTTTGCACATTCGCAGACGGCTCACGCATTGGCCTACAAAGCGTAGACAAAGAAATCGCCCGGCTGAAGCAAACATGGCGGCTGGCGGGCGATAATGATTTTGAATGTATACTCTTGTCGGTCATATCCCAAGAGACCTTGGAAACCATAGACTCGTTCGAGCGCCCCGGCTTGGCCCATGTCATAGAGACCTGCCGCAATTCAACCTCCCTCAGCCAAGCGGGCCGCAAACTTTACGCCGTCTCGCGACGCATGCGCAAAACCAAAAACGACGCCGACCGCCTCAAAAAATATCTGGCAAGATTCGGGTTGGATTGGGTGCAGGTCAAACCCTAAGGCCTTCAGCCGCACGAAAAGAGAGAACGTGCTCCCTGAATTTTAAAGGATAACTCATAACATGAGATATCTGCATAACACCATTTTTCAATTTTTTGAAAAAAACAACACAATAAAATCAATAGCATTATTTTCATTTTTGATAAAATTATGAGTTATGTAGATGTCTCAACATACTATAATCATATTATGCAGGATTGTCTATATTTCATCAAAATCTAATGCAATTCATAAAACATTAACAATTGATGATTCCGCCCTAATCTCTTTGCAGAGCAATTTTGGCGGCGGCGCAATCGCGGTCACGGTCGAGCATATCGCGGGCAATATTTTGGTATCGGGTGCTGAGGGCTTTAAATTCTGCGTTCTCGCTTTGGTATATGGCGCGCACCCGTTTATAATCGGCATGCTTTAATTTACGCTGTTTAATCTTGTCATTGAGCCGCCGCAGTTCGCCCGTATCAATCCAATTGGCTTTATAGGCTGCGTAAGTATTGGCAGATGCACTCGCCTGGGACGCAGCTGCCTTGTGACGCGCACGCCACGGGCTAAGCGTTTGGTCAATGGCCAGAATTTCCGTGCGCAAAGCATCTGTGCGTGCGCGGGAATTTTTCTGGCTCTGCTTGAGGCGTTTAAGCTTAGAAGCCATATTGGCAATTTTGATTTTAATCACAGGCAAATCGGCATCTGTTCCGGTTTTGCAAACGGTATTGGCGGGGGATTGCGCGAGAGCAAAACCTGCCGATAATATGGTCAGGGCAAGTGCTATAAATGTAGAATAAACAATTTTCATATAAGTTTCTTAGCGCAATTCACCCCGTCAAACAATCGGGCGCTACAGTTATGGCTTACTTTTTGGGTGGGGGTTGTTTGCGGGTGAAGATCATGTGCGCTTCTGTGCTTTGGGATTTATCATATTTATAGCCTTCCACATTAAATCCGCGTAAATCGTCCGCCTTGTCAATCCGGTTATCAATGATCCAACGCGCCATCATGCCGCGCGCTTTTTTACCGTAAAACATCAAATTACGGGCTTCGCCGTCCTTGATATTGAGGAACTTGGCCTCAATAATCGGGGCGTTTAAAGCCTTTTTATCCACGGCCTTGAAATACTCATTCGACGCCAGATTAACGATGGTTTTATCCCCGTGATCGGCCATATCCTCCATTAAGGTCTCAGCGATCACCGATCCCCAAAATTGGTATAAATTCATGCCCCGCTCTGTGGCCAATTTGCGACCCATCTCCAAACGGTAAGGCTGGATTTTATCCATGGGCTTCAGCACACCGTAAAGCCCCGATAATATGCGCACATGGTCTTGGGAAAACTCAATATCCGCCGCAGACAGTGAACCCGCATCCAAGCCCTCATAAACATTGCCGTTAAAGGTCAGCACGGCGGGCTTGGCCGAATTTGACCGCCCGTTCAGACGAAATGATTTAAAGCGCTCATAATTGAGCATAGCCAGATTATCCGATAATTTCATCAAATCTTGCAATTCCGACACAGATAGTTTTTTAGCCGCCCGCGCCAAAATTTCCGTGTGCTTGCCTAAGCTTGGCTCACTAGCAAGACCCGGATAGTCCACAGGTTCCAGATCAAGTTTCTTGGCAGGGGAAAGTACGGCTAACATTTAGAATCCTTATAAAACGAATAGTTTATGTAGGCGTATTATAGACACTTGCCAAGATGTGCTGCTAATCTTTTGCTTTTTTCTTTTCGGTTCTTTGCTGTTCGATTTCCTCAAGCATTTTTTGCCAAATTGCGTTCAGCTCTTCGCTAGAGGGTAGGCCGCCTTCATTTGCAGCGCCTATAAAGGTGCCTGTATCTTTATTATATTCAAGAGCACTAAAAGCCTTTGCGTTGTACACACGATAGATGTCATTCTTGTCATATTTTTCTGGCCAATCATCAGAACGTGTTGCAAGAACGACATCACTATCAATCTGGCCGTTATCAATTTTATTCGTTATAATCAGCCAATCCGCCTCAGTTTCTGGCATAAATATGTGCTCTGTTCCTGGTGCTGCTCTGGCAAGCCCAAATATATCGTTATACTTGCTTTCATCATCCATTTTACTTTCCTGTGCAGTTGCGCTCACTGCCAATACTAGACATGTGGTTATTGCGTTAACTGTCACGCGTATTTTCATAATAATACTCTCGGATTCAAAATACCATCTGGATCAAGGGCAGTTTTTATCTGCCGCATCATTTGCAATTTAGCAGGACTTGCGCGGCGGGACAATTGTTGTTTTTTCAAAATACCAATGCCGTGTTCAGCGGAAATAGAACCGCCGAGACTGTCGACTATATCGTAGACTATGTCGTTTATTTCCGGTTCTAGCGCCATGAATGCTTCTGGCTGCATAGTTTCCGGCTGGCCAATATTATAGTGGATATTACCGTCGCCGAGATGGCCAAATGGTAGCGGGCGGCAGTTTGGTGTATGGCGCAAAACAGCCTTATTAGCCCTTGCGATAAAGCTGGGGACTTTGGCTATGGGGACGGAGATGTCGTGTTTGATGGTGGTGCCAATGGGTTTTTGGGCTGCGGACAGGTTTTCGCGCAAGGCCAGAAGTGCGGCAGATTGGGCTTGGCTATTGGCGATAACCGCGTCTAGCACCAAGCCATTTTCTGCGGCGGCTTCCAATATATTTTCTGCAAATTCTTGTGGGCTTTCGCTGCCGTTGAATTCCCATTCCAGCAAAACATACCACGGATACTTGTCCGCAAACGGGTCTTTGTGATCCGGCATTTGGGTCACATAATCCATACCGAGGCGCGGGATAAGTTCGAACATACACAGGCGGTTGCCACCGCGTACCATGTTCAATAATCGCAAGGCTTTGGCCGGGCTTTCCACCGCCGCCATGACACGGATATTATCTTTGGGTTGTGGGAATAATTTCACACTGGCCGCCGTGATAATACCCAGCGTTCCTTCCGCCCCCATCAAAAGCTGCGATAAATCATAACCCGTATTGTCTTTGCGCAGGGGATTAAGCCCGTCATAAATACGACCGTCCGCCAGCACGGCCTCGACGCCGAAAACAAGTTGCCGCGCCGTCCCGTATTTAACCACATGTACCCCGCCCGCATTGGTCGAGAGATTGCCGCCAATGGTACACGATCCTTCGGATGCGAGGGACAACGGGAATTTCAAACCCATCTCACCTGCCGCCTCCTGCACGGTTTGTAAGGTCACGCCCGCTTCGCAAATCATATGCAGATTATCCGCACTCTTATCGCGGATTTTGTTTAAGCGCACAGTAGATAACAATATTTCGCCCTGCGGCATTTGCCCGCCGACCAAGCCGGTATTACCGCCTTGTATAGCGATCGGGGTTTTGTGGGTGGCGCAAATCTTTACGGCTATAACCACATCTGCGGTACTTGTAGGTAATAATAAAATCGAGGTTACCCCCTGCCAGCGACCTCGCCATTCGCGCAAATAAGGCTCTATGATACCCTTATCCTGTGTCCAGGTTTTAGTCGGCAAGGCGGATTTAAGCGCATCTACGACCTGCGCATATGTCATACCAAATCCATATCAAAAGCCGCGAAACGCTCAGGCGCGATTGCCCCAGTTCGCAACAATTTTGCCCGTTTACCGTCAATGGAAATTATAGTTGATTCGTGGCCTTCATTACATGTTCCGCCATCCAGTATTAGCGGGATTTTCCCCCCAAGACCCGCCTGTACTTGCGTCGCCGTTATGGGGGCGGGCTGGCCAGAAATATTAGCACTTGGCAAAACCAGAGGCTCCGCAAACCCGATATCCAAAAATGCGGACGTCCAATTTATATCTGGACACCGCACAGCAAATGTCGGCAAATTTCCCGTTTTTGGATTCAATGCTGGCAAAACCAAAGTAAGCGCGCCCGGCCAAAATACATCCATCAAAGCTTGTGCCAAGGGCGAAACTCTCACCAACCGATTGGCATGCTCGGGCGCAAATACTACAACTGACAAAGCCTTGTGCCCCGGCCTGCTTTTAACCTGATAAATTTTTTCAATAGCGCTTGGACTATTCGCCAAGCCTGCCAAACCATAAACCGTATCTGTTGGCAAAACGACCAGTTCCCCTGCCTGCAATAATGCGGCGGCTTTTCTAAAACCCGCCATATCTGCTTTCATCATCTCAGCCATCTAATTCTCGTTAAATTCAGTTTCAATTTGTAAATTGATTTCGTCTCCAATACCAAACCCTCTGAGCGTGGTCAGCCCAAAATCCGAGCGCAGGAAAGTCCCCGTTGCGGAAAACCCCAAAGTTTTACCCTTATGGCCAAAAGATTTGCCTGCGCCGTTAAATACGGTCTCCAAGACCAAAGGCTTGGTTTGGCCACGAAATGTCAAATTACCCATAATAAGCCCCGCATTATCGCCAGTAATTTGTATGCTCGTGGAGATAAATCTTATCTGCGGATGTTTACCCACATTAAAATAGTTGCCACTCTCAGCAATGGTTTCGTCGAACTCAGCATCTCCCGTACTCACACTGGTCGGGTCTATAATGATGTCCACGCGGCTGTTTTGTGGGGCGAAAGGGTCAAAGAATAGTGTTCCTCTTATATCATCAAACCGCGCCGTATAATTGGAAATGCCCGCATGGGAGATGCGCCACACCACACTGGTATGGGCGGGGTCAAGCACATAATTCCCCGCAATATCCGGCGCCAAATCTACAACTGGCGGGGTATAGCATGATGCCAACAGTACGGATGCTAATGTTGCAATGATGCGGCGGGTTTTCATATTGATGCATTCCAAATCTACTGTATACCATGGTATTACAGGAAATATAATTGATTGTATTGTGTAAAATTATCATAGATAACGACTTGCC
>Ga0256839_1003110_pt1 | contig 17509 bp, 17 predicted proteins | sample 354166metaG_FD_185968 | JGI IMG/M metagenome (GOLD analysis project Ga0256839, IMG submission 185968) | Hydrothermal vent microbial communities from Mid Atlantic Ridge, Atlantic Ocean - 354-166 | ecosystem: Environmental > Aquatic > Marine > Hydrothermal vents | place: Atlantic Ocean: Mid... | reverse complement strand
GATCAGGGTGGGGTCTGGCATATCGGCCGGATTATGTAGCTTCTTCACCTCACCCTTATTCAGGTGAAGCTTATAAATCACGCTGGGGGAGGTTGAAATAATGTCCAGATCAAATTCGCGCGTCAGGCGTTCCTGAATGATTTCCAGATGAAGCATACCGAGGAAGCCACAGCGAAACCCATAGCCGAGCGCCGTTGAGGTTTCCGTTTCAAAAGTAAAGCTGGCATCGTTAAGCTTGAGCTTATGCATACTATCGCGCAAATTTTCAAAATCGGCGGCATCGGCCGGAAATAATCCACAAAAAACCACACTCTGCACCGGTTTGAAGCCGGGCAAAGGCTGGGCCGTTTCATTCTTGAATTCGGTGATCGTGTCACCCACATTGGTTTGGGAAACTTCCTTGATGGAGGCGGTGAAAAAGCCGATTTCACCGGGGCCCAATTCATCAACCAGAATTTCTTTTGGGGTAAAAACCCCGACCCGGTCCAGCAAATGGGTTGTGCCAGCCGCCATCATCTTGATTTTCATGCCTTTTTTAACGGTGCCGTCAAGTACGCGGATCAACACCATCACCCCAAGATAGGTGTCATACCAGCTGTCCACGAGCAATGCCTTGAGCGGCGCATCCGGGTCACCTTCTGGCGGCGGCAGGATTTCCACAAGGCTGTTGAGCAATTCATCAATGCCTTCCCCGGTCTTGGCGGAAACCTTTATGGCGCCGCTGGCATCGATGCCGATGACATCTTCAATCTGGGCGCGAATTTGTTCGGGCTCTGCGGCGGGCAGGTCAATCTTATTGAGTACGGGGACAATTTCATGATTATTTTCAATGGCCAGATAAACATTCGCCAAAGTCTGGGCCTCGACGCCCTGACTGGCATCCACCACGAGCAGCGAGCCCTCACAGGCATACAGGCAGCGGCTGACCTCATAGGCAAAATCCACATGGCCCGGCGTGTCCATAAGATTTAAGATATATGTTTCGCCGTCTTTGGCGGTATATTTCAATCTTACGGTTTGTGCCTTGATGGTGATCCCGCGTTCGCGCTCGATATCCATGCTATCCAGCACTTGATTCGTCATTTCACGATCGGTCAAGCCTTCACAATGCTGAATCATACGATCGGCAAGCGTGGATTTACCATGGTCAATATGGGCGATAATGGAGAAATTTCTAATTTTGCTAAGCTCTGTCATGCAGGGCTTTTATCATTCAATGACGGGGTAATACAAGGGGATAATGCGACAGATGAATGGATTGTTTCCATCCAGAGAGATATCAGAGGGATATAAGCAGATTTACAGGCAGAATGAGCCTTGCGGCTTTAACATGACCTTCCCATTGAATGGGGGCTTATCGTAATCCTGATTTTTGTTTATACCCCAGAAAACGCCAGACATGTATATGGCCTTCTTTGAGTAGCTTGGCTCTGAGCGCCCAGAATTCTGCCTCGGCCATTAAGGATTCTATGGCTTTGGTGCCTTCGCTGCCTTTTTTTGCAAGTTCCTGGGCAATGGCGGCGGCTTTTGACCAGCTGCCTTCTATGAGCCTGACATATTCGTCTGAAATATCTTCATTAACCCTAAGAGAAAAGCCGGTTTTTTCAATGGCGTCCTGCATGATGGCCGTTGTTGCAAGATAGGGCTGTGTGGCTTCTTGCTTCAACCATTTCTGGACGTCAGGATTCTCAAGGGCATCTGCATTGGACAGGGTATAGTCTGTAATTAAAAACAGGCCATCTTCTTTTAAGGTATCATAGGTATCTTGCAGAATTTTTTCTTTGTCTTGAAATAAATAGAGCGCCTCTTTGGAAAAGGCGCGGTCATAAGATCGATCAAATGGTTTTTCCTGAGCGGGATCCAGATGGTTGATGATGGCTTTAGAGGCCAGCCCCGCATCTTCTGACATTTGCATGCCTTTTTCGGCAAGCTCTTTCGAGAGTTCAAATCCCGTAATCCAGACACCAAATTCTTCGGCGAGTACGCGCGCAGGCCCGCCAAAACCAGCCCCGATGACAATCGCGCTCATTTTAGAATTCAGGCCCAGAAGTTTGCACATTTTTTCGATCTGCTCTTTACCGCCGGGGCCGCAATATCCGTCTCCCCAGATGAGTTGGGTCATTTCCATTCTAAGCTTGTCCCAAGGCAGTGATGAGATGTCTTCTTCTGCGGCGCTGGCGGGTTCTTCGGCCCTGCTGGATTTGTCTTCCAGAGAATCACCGGTTTTCTGCGCTTGCAGGCGCGCCTTGACATCCTCGATATCATAGCCATTCCACCAGGCCTGACACCTTAGTTTAAAAGAAATTTTAATGTCTTTATCGTCTTTACCCATTACTGCGTTGTCTCAATTATATGCTGTTTTATGTGCTGTTATAATGGTTTGGCCTTTAAAATTTATTAATGGAAAAATTTATTAATGGGACATATGATTCAATATTTTAAGGTTATCGTAAAACCCCGCCTGTCATATTCAGAACATTTGCAATGGCCTGCGCCGAGAATATTTCGATATCTTCCTCAGTCAGGGTTCTGTCTTTTGGCTGCAATTTTACGCTTAAGGCCACTGATTTTTGATTGTCATCGATCCCGGGCCCCATATATACGTCAAACAGGGTGATGTCTTCAATGAGCTTCTTATCCGTAATGCGCAACGCTTTGATAAGGTCTGCTGCGGCCACATCACGGTTGACGACAAAGGCGAAGTCTCTTTCCACAGCCTGAAAGTCGGAGGCATTGAGGACGCCCCGGCTGTTGCCGGATTTTTGGCCGGATTTTGAAAAGGGGATATTTTCAAGCAAAATTTCAAACCCGACGATGGGCCCCTTAACGTCAAGGGCCTTGCAGATGGCAGGGTGAATTTCACCAAAATAGGCCAGAATATTTTTCGGACCCAAACGGATGACGCCGCTGCGGCCCGGGTGATACCATGACGGGGCCTCTGCAACGATTTGAGCCTTGTCGATCTTTGTGCCAATGGCTTTGAGGATGGATTCTGCGTCGGCTTTTGCGGTGAAAGCATCAACATCCTTGGGGGTGTTGGCCCAGGATTTTTGGCTATCCTGTCCTCGGCGAATACCGGCAAGAACCAGAGACTGTCCCTCTGGCCGATCATTTGAAAATTGATTGCCACTTTCGAACAGGGCAATGTTTTTAAAGCCTCTGGCCATATTCCGGGCGGTTGCGGTGATCAGGTTTGGCAGCAAATTAGGCCGCATGGCATCCAGATCCGTACTGATCGGGTTATCAAGAACAAGTTCCGGTTTTAAGTCTGCGAATAGCCTTGCCTGCGCAGACGGCAGGAACGACCATGTGACAGCTTCGCGCATACCCTTATTCGCAGCGGCACGTTTGGCCATGCGGACACGTTTTTGCATATCATTCAGGCCGACGGTTATCGGGCGGCTTGCGGGCGGCAAAGGCGCGGCGCGGATATGTTCAAAGCCGTGAATGCGCAGCACTTCTTCCACAAGATCTGCCTCGCCATCAATATCACAGCGCCATGACGGGGTAACCACATCAAGTTTCCCTTGAGCGCGGCTCACCATAAAGCCGAGCTTCTCCAATATGGCAATAATTTCTTCTTCGCTAACATCAACGCCGCCAAGATGGCCAACGCGGCTCGGGCGCAAGGACACGGTTTTTGATATGGTGGGCGTTTTGCCGGACACCACGACATCACTGGCTTCCCCGCCGCAAATATCAAGGATTAATTTTGTGGCGATCTCAATGCCGGGCAACATGGTTTCAGGATCAACGCCCCGCTCAAAACGATAGCGCGCATCACTGTCGATACCCAGTTTCCGGCCGGCCATGGCAATGGTGATCGGGTCAAACCATGCGGCCTCCAAAAAGACATTCACCGTATCATCCTGACAAGCTGTGCTTGCCCCGCCGATGATGCCGCCAAGGCCAATGACGCCGCTATCGTCTGTGATAACGCAGGCATCATCCGGTAATATATAATCATTGTCATCAAGGGCGGATAAAGTCTCGCCGGCCTTGGAGCGGCGAACCACAATATCGCCTTGCAGCTTGTCCGCGTCGAAAACATGCAGGGGACGCGCCATGTCATAGGTCAGGTAATTGGTAATATCCACCAGCGCAGAGATTGGCTTCATGCCCAGGCTGCGTAATTTATTCTGTAGCCATTCGGGGCTCGGGCCGTTTTTGATGCCGCGAATATATCTTCCGGCAAAAACGGGGCAGGATTTTTCATGGGCCAGAACCACTTTCTGCGGGCAGTTAAACTTACTTTCTGCAGGCGAGATATCCGGTTCTTTTAAACGGCCAAGGCCGGCGGCGGCCAGATCGCGGGCAATGCCGTATATACCAAGGGCATCTTGATGATTTGGTGTGATGGCAATTTCAATCACCGGATCGTCCATGAGCATATAATCGGCAAATTTCACCCCGACCGGCGCATCAGCGGGCAGGTCAATGATACCATCATGGTCTTCGCCAAGCCCAAGCTCCCGCTCTGAACACATCATGCCATTGCTGTCCACGCCGCGAATTTTGGTCGGCTTTAATTTCATGCCATTGGTGGGAATCGTGGCGCCGGACGGGGCGAATGCCCCCTTCAGGCCGGCCCGCGCATTGGGTGCGCCGCAGACAACCTGCACTGTTTTATTTCCGGTATGAACTTTCAGAACCTGAAGTTTATCGGCATCAGGATGGGGGGCTGCTTCGATAACCTCGGCAATTATGAAGGGGGCCAGATCATCGGCAGGGTTTATGATTTCCTCAACCTCAAGGCCAATGGCGGTTAATTTTTCGGATATTTCCGTGATGGAAGCCGTGGTATCAAGATGTTCTTTAAGCCATGAAAGGGTGAATTTCATCTTATTTTCCTCCCGTTTTATGGTTTTGTGTGCTGAGTGACGGGATATCAAGGGCGGCGAAACCATAATGTTTCAGCCACCGTAAATCAGCGGCGAAAAATTCCCGCAAATCGGGAATACCCCATTTCAACATGGCGATCCGGTCAAGGCCCATACCAAAGGCAAAACCCTGATATTCACCCGGATCCAGATTGACATTTTCCAATACGCGCGCATTGACCATGCCGCAGCCCATAATTTCAAGCCAGTCATCGCCTTCGCCAATCAGGATTTCACCATCCTTGAACGCGCAGCCAATATCAACCTCGGCTGAGGGTTCGGTGAAGGGAAAATAACTTGGCCGGAAACGGATTTTCACATTATCCAGCTCAAAAAACTTGCGGCAGAATTCTTCGATGCACCATTTCAGGTGGCCCATGTGAATATCTTTATCAATGACCAGGGCCTCTACTTGATGAAACATGGGGGTATGGGTCGCGTCACTGTCACAGCGATAGGTGCGCCCGGGGGCAATGATTCGATACGGCGGCGGGCCAGACATCATGGTTCTGATCTGCACGGGGGAGGTATGGGTCCGCAGGAGCTTGCGGTTGCCATCCGCGTCCTCGGGCAGGTAGAATGTATCATGCATTTGACGCGCGGGATGTTCTTCGGGGATATTCAAGGCGGTAAAATTGTAAAAATCTTCCTCTATTTCGGGGCCTTCAGCAATGCTAAAGCCAATTTCGGTGAAGATTTCGGCCACTTCGTCCATCACTTGGGTGATCGGGTGAATGCTGCCAAGATTTTCCGGGGAGCTGGGCAGGGTGATATCAATATGTTCTGACAGCAGGCGCAAATTTAATGCCTGTGCTTCCAATTCTGCCTTATGATCCGCGATGGCATTATTTATTTTGTTTTTCAGGGCGTTTAATTTTGGGCCGAAGGTTTTTTTCTCTTCGGGCGACATTTTGCCAATTTCGCGCATCATTAAACTGACGCGGCCCTTTTTGCCAATTTCGGCGACGCGAATATCTTCGAGCCGGGATAAATCATCACAAGCGGTGATTTCGGCGATAATTGCTGTTTCCAGCTTCTGGAGGTCTTCCATATTTATAACCCAATAAAAAATTATCTTAAAAAATACAAAAAGGAGCCTACTGAAAAAAATCAGCAGGCTCCCTAACTATAAACCATATTTCCGGATTCTGTCGATCCGAAATGTAACCAGTGCATCAGGCGTTAAGCGCAGCCTGCGCCTGACCCGCGATCGCTTTAAAAGCATCCGGTTCGCGAACGGCCAGATCAGCCAGAACTTTACGGTCAAGTTCGATGCCTGCAAGCTTCAGGCCGTTCATAAATCGTGAATAAGTCATATCATGCTGGCGCGCCGCCGCATTAATACGCTGAATCCACAGGGCGCGGAATGTTCTTTTGCGAACTTTCCGGTCGCGGTAAGCATATTGACCGGCCTTTTCAACGGCCTGTATCGCAATACGGATCGTGTTTTTCCGCCGGCCGCGATAACCTTTTGCGAGTTTTAATACTTTTTTGTGACGTGCGTGAGATGTCACGCCTCTTTTTACATGTGCCATTTTATGTTCCTATCAACCGTTCGGGAGAAATTTCATAACGATTCGCGCATCCTGAGGGGACAGAATGGTTGTGCCGCGTTGGTTACGGAGTTGCTTGTTTGAACGTTTGATCATACCATGCTGTTTGCCAGCCTGGGTCGCACGTACTTTTCCGGAAGCGGTGAGTTTGAAGCGCTTTTTGGCACTACTTTTCGTTTTCATTTTGGGCATTTAGCTTTTCCTTTTTAAAAATATTGCGCGGCAATCCCTTGCCGCAAGCTTTCCGAGTGATGAGGCATGCCCTGCCATACCACTCAATGAAGTTGAGGTATATATCCCCCTTTGACAGGTTATGCAAGGGGATTTAGCATATGTTTATATTAAAATAGCCTTGTTCTTACCATGATTAATATCTAATCTTTTTTCAGGAATAATATTTTATAAATGTCATGAGGGATTTTCTATGATTGTTACGGCTTTGAGAGTGATGAACAGGCGTTACTTTATGCGCTCGCTCGCGGCATTGTTTTTGGGTTTATGGGTCTTGTCCATCCCCGCAGGGGCGCAGGAAACAGACATTGTTCATGCAAAACCGGCGTTATGGGCCGTGGAAAAGGGGGAGAATACAACATATCTTCTCGGATCATTTCATCTTTTGCCTAAAAATTACAAATGGTATGAAGGCATCATTCAAAGCAGCTTTGAAACTGCGGATGAGTTGGTGATGGAAACCGAATTAACGCCCAAAGCCACGGCACAAATTCAGGGCCTGTTGATTAAAAATGGTTTTTTTGGCGGCGAGGATAATTTAAAGAATCATCTGGATGCGGATCGTTATGCAAAAATGCTGATCTATGCCAAAAAACTTATGGGCCAGGAAGAAGCCGCCGCGCAGAAGATGAAGCCGTGGTTCATGGCCATGAATCTGTCGATCCTGACCATCATGTCAAATGGTATGGACCCAAATTCCGGCGTGGATAAATATCTGGAGGGGTTGGCCAAACAGCGCAATATGGCCTTAACCGGCCTTGAAACGGCAAGTGATCAGATGATGGCGCTCATTGACCACCCCCTTGATGTGCAGGCCGCCATGTTGAGTGAAACATTGGATCAACTGGATGATTTCAAGGCGGTGATGGATAATTATCTTACCGCATGGGCGTCCGGGGATAGTGACAAAATCAGCAAAACCATGGTTGATGATATGAAGAAATATCAAGGTATATATGAGGCTTTGCTGGTTAATCGTAATGCCAATTGGATACCCGCCATAGAGGGTCATATCAACAGCGGAAAAACAGTCTTTGTCGTGGTTGGGGCGGCTCATCTTGCCGGGCCGGACAGTGTCTTGAAGATGCTTGAGGATAAGGGCTATAAAGTGAATAAAATCCAGTGAAATGTCCAGTGAAATGTCCAGTGAAATGTGATGGTCTGTTTTTGGTCAATAACGGCAGGGACTGAAAAACCCGCCGGACGTGTGGGTCACTGACGGGTTCTTGCTCTGGTAACGTAGGCAGATTCAGCTGTTATCCTCCACCGTACCATGATGTGCTTACCTATGGGGGCACAATATATGATGCATTATACAGCAAAAAAGCCCAAAAATCAACGCAAGCTATGGGCGTTAAACTTAAGGGGCTTTTTATAAAGATTCTAAGTTAAATCAGGGCCGACTCGGAATTGTTTCCCAGAACTATCTCTTGGAATTACTTTGACGTCAGCACCATGGTGATCTGGCGGCCTTCCATTTTTGGTGCCTGTTCTACCTTGGCCGTTTCCTTAAAGTCCGCCTCGACCCGCCGTAACACATCCATGCCCAATTCCTGATGGGCCATTTCGCGGCCACGGAACCTTAGGGTGATTTTTACTTTATCGCCGGCAGTCAGGAATTTATCAACAGCGCGCATTTTTACGTCATAATCATGTTTCTCAATGCCCGGACGCAGTTTTATTTCCTTGATTTCGACCGTTTTCTGTTTCTTTTTGGCGAGGCTGGCCTTTTTCTGCGCCGCATAGCGAAACCGGCCATAATCCAGAATTTTACAAACCGGCGGCACCACATTTGGGGAAATTTCTACGAGGTCGAGTCCTGCTGCCTTGGCCATGGTCAGGCCTTTTTCAACCTTCACGGCGCCATGGTTTTCGCCAGTGTCATCAATTAATCTGATTTCAGCTGCGGTTATGTCTTCATTGACCCGTAATCCTTTTTTGGATGGTGGGCCTTGCATTGGTCGTTTAACTATTTAATTTCCTCCTGCGGGGCCTGTTGTCGCCCGCTTAATTGTTAAAAATGGTGCAATTTTATTCTTTATTACTGAAAAACAAATAAATTGCAATGGTCATTGCCCCGATCTTTGATCAGGTCTTTGATCAGGGGCAAGGGATTCAGCTTTCAGTTTATTTATTGCGGTCGTCAAATCAATGGTTTCCTGCTGTTTAGAGCCTAATCGCCGGATGGTGACGGTATTCTCTGCGGCTTCGCGTCCGCCGATCACAAAGATGGCCGGAGTCTTGGCATGGGAATGTTCCCTGATTTTATAATTGATCTTTTCACTGCGCAGGTCTATTTCAGCGCGAAGCCCGGCGGCTTTTAACTGTTTATAGACGGTGCGAACGTGATCATCCTGATCGGAGGTTATGCCGGTGACCACGACCTGAGTGGGCGCGAGCCACATGGGGAAGCGTCCCGCATGTTCTTCGATCAAAATGCCAATAAAACGTTCAAAAGAGCCTAAAATTGCCCGATGTAACATAACTGGGCGATGTTTGCTGTTATCGGGGCCGATGAAATTGGCATCAAGGCGATCGGGCAAAACAAAATCCACTTGCAGGGTGCCGCATTGCCAATCCCGTCCAATAGCATCGGTCAGCACAAATTCAAGTTTTGGCCCATAAAAGGCCCCTTCGCCGGGATTCATACTATAGTCAAGGCCTGTGCTATCCACGGCCTCTATTAAGGCCTTTTCTGCCTCATCCCAGGTCGCATCCTCTCCGGCGCGAATATCGGGGCGATCAGAAAATTTTACTTTGATATCATCAAAACCAAAATCTTTATAAATTTCCATCAGCATATTACAGAAAGTAATGGTCTCTTCGGTGATTTGGTCTTTTCTACAGAAAATATGGGCGTCATCCTGAACAAAGCTGCGGACCCGCATCAGTCCATGCAACGCGCCCGATGGCTCATACCGGTGGCAGGAACCAAATTCCGCCAGCCGCAGAGGCAGATCGCGGTAACTGATGATTCCCTGATTGAAGACCTGAACATGACAGGGGCAGTTCATGGGTTTAAAGGCCAATGCGCGGCCATCGGCCTCGGTCGTATACATATGTTCGCGGAATTTCTCCCAATGGCCCGATTTTTCCCAAAGCGACCGGTCGACAAGCTGCGGTGTTTTGATTTCTTTATAATCATATTTTTGTTGCTTGCGGCGAATGTAAGCTTCGATCTGCTGATATATGATCCAGCCATTGGGGTGCCAGAAAGGCATGCCGGCGGCTTCTTCCTGAAAATGAAACAGCTTCATTTCCTTGCCCAACTTCCGGTGGTCACGCTTTTCGGCCTCTTCCAAACGGGTGAGATAGGCTTTCAGCTCTTTCTTTGTCCGCCATGCCGTGCCGTATATCCGTTGCAGCATTTCATTATTGCTGTCCCCGCGCCAATAGGCACCGGCGACCTTCATCAGCTTGAAAGCTGCCTTGTCAAGTTTACCGGTGCTGGGCAGATGAGGCCCCCGGCACAGATCAATGAAACCGCCTTGTTTATACAGGGTGATGGCCTGGCCCTCAGGGATGGCGGCGATCAATTCGGCTTTATAATCTTCGCCCATGTCGCGGAAGAATTTCACGGCTTCATCCCGGCCCATTTCAGTGCGGATGATTTCTTCGTCGCGCTCAATGATTTCCACCATGCGTTTTTCAATGATCACAAGGTCGTCTGTGGTGAAAGGCGTTTCGCGGGCAAAATCGTAATAAAAACCATTGTCGATGGCAGGGCCAATGGTCACCTGGGTGTCAGGATATAATTCCTTTACCGCCTCGGCCAGAATATGCGCCGCATCATGACGCAGAATTTCAAGGGCCGCCTCGTCCCGGATGGTGATGATGGATACATGTGAATTTTGCGTGATTTGCCGGCTTAAATCCCATTGCTCGCCGTTCACCACGATCGCTATCGCCGCCTTGGCCAGTCCCGGCCCAATATCCGCCGCCAGCATACTGCCGGTTACCGGCCCATCAAAGCTACGGACACTGCCGTCCGGCAGGGTTAAGGCTACAGTTCCATTTTTACTCATCTGATCGCTCATTTTTCTGGCATATTTCTGATTTGATTTCCTGCGTGACATTATAAGGAAATCCCCGAGTGTCAAGTAGCAGTTGCGTTTTAAAGTCATAAACTTATAAATATACTTGGATAATATGTCGAGAAGGAAAGCTTATGGATTACATCACGCACAAAGACCGCAAACTGGCTTACAGGAAACTGGATGGAAAAGGGCCAACAGTGGTTTTCTTTGCGGGCTTTATGTCTGATATGGAAGGGTCAAAGGCCGTGGCTTTGGACGCATTCTGCCAGAGCCGTGGTCAGGCTTATGTGCGGTTTGATTATTCGGGGCATGGGCAGTCCGGCGGTGATTTTATGGATGGCACCATCGGGGCATGGGCCGAAGATGCCGCAGCGATTATAGATCAGGTCACAGAAGGGCCGTTGATATTGGTCGGATCAAGCATGGGTGGCTGGATCGGGCTTTTAACGGCGCTCAAACGAAAAGAACGGGTGAAGGCTTTTGTTGGCTTGGCTGCGGCCCCTGATTTTACCAGGGAATTATGCTGGGATAAATATTCTGATGAGGTCAAAGAAACTTTAAAGCGGGACGGGGTATATTATGAAGCCTGTGATTACGGCGATGATCCCTATCCCATGACCATGACATTGCTTAATGAAGGTAATGATCATCTGTTGCTGGAGGGGGAGATTGACCTTGAATGTCCTGTGCGCCTGATACAGGGCATGCGGGACCCGGATGTGCCGCCAGTGACGGCTCAGCGCATTTCAGACAGGCTCACATCCGAAGACGTGGTGATCACTTATGTCAAAAACGGCGACCACCGCCTGTCAACGGACGCCGACCTGAAACGGCTGTGCCAGCTGGTGAAGGAAGTTTCTGGAGAATTGACATGACCGGAAAAACTCAAAAACTCATTGATGTCAGCCATGTGGTAGAGCATGGCATGATCACCTATAAAGGTCTGCCCGCCCCGATTATCTGTGATTACCTCAGCCGGGAAGCTTCGGAGCAGATTTATGAGGAAGGTACTTCGTTTCATATTGGCCGTATTGATATGGTGGCCAATACGGGGACTTATCTGGATGCGCCTTTCCATCGTTTTGAGGAAGGCAAGGACCTGTCGGAACTTGACCTTTCCAGTCTGGCCAATCTGGACGGATTGGTGATAAATATCGGCCCGGATGTGCGGGAAATCACGCCGGCGCATTTTTCCGGTGCGGATATTAAAGGAAAGGCAGTTTTGATCCGTACCGATTGGTCCGGTCACTGGGGCAGTGATCAGTATTTCGAGGATCACCCCTGTTTAAATCAGGCGGCCGCAGAATATCTGCGGGATCAGGGGGCGGTTCTTGTGGGGATTGACTCCCATAATATTGATGATACAAGAGGCAACTCCCGCCCGGTGCATTCAACGCTGCTGGGGGCCGATATTCCTATTGTTGAGCATATGACACACCTGCGGGATTTGCCGGAAACAGGGTTCAAATTCTATGCGGTACCGGTAAAGGTCAAGGGAATGGGGACTTTCCCGGTGCGGGCCTTTGGCCTTATTGGCCCTTGATCAATGCGGAAAAGCCTTCTTTATATGTGGGGTATCTCAGGGTTATGCCAAGTTCCTGTTTGAGACGGTCATTACGCACACGTTTATTCTCCGAATAGAATATTTTCATCATGGGTGACATTTCGGCTTCTGCGTAATCAAGGGGCGGCAGAGGGGGGCGGTTCAGTAGGTCACATATATAGTCAATGACTTCAGAACTGGATGCGGGCATATCATCCACCAGATTATAGGTCATGCCCGGATTGGGCGAGGTTATGGAGGCCGACAGGGCCTGCGCAATATCGGCTACATGAATGCGCGAAAAAAATTGCCCCGGCTTTATGATTTTCCTGACCCGCCCGGCGCGCAGGTTGGCCAACGGGCCTTTGCCCGGCCCATAAATGCTGCCAAGCCGGAAGATATGTACAGGGATTTGATGGTCATGAAGCATTTTGAGCCAGTCTTGCTCAGCCTCAAGCCTTTGCTGCCCTTTGACTGACGTGGGGGCTGGCAAGCTGTTATCATCCACCCAGCCCCCCTTTTGATCGCCATATATGCCCGTGGTGGATAACAGCCCGAGCCATTTGAGGTTTTTCAGCCTTGAGATTTCCGCCGCATGATATTGCAGAACAGGATCACCAATATTTTCCTGCGGAGGGATGGAAATAAGCATATGGCTGACATCAGATAAAATGGCCGCAGCGTGATCCATGGGGTGAGCGCCGTTAAATATATATTCGGATATGGCCGGTGCTGGCGGGTTTCGTAAGCTGCGATATGTGCCGCTGAATTGCCAAGGCGTATTTTGGTCCTTCAGATGGTCAATTAAATACCGCGCGGTATAGCCCAGCCCAAAACAAAATAATTTATTATACATTATTTTTCTCATTTTATTGTTTTCGACATATTCTTGCCGGAAAAATCATGATAATGGTTTGATCTGATAGAAGTTTAAGGTCATATCCCGGCAAATGAAATCTTTATTCTCTTTGATTGTTATAAATAGTCTTTTTATGAGTGCCGCATTGGCGGATGAAAGCGAATCTCAAAAATATCAGAGATGTATGTCGCTGGCGCAAAGCTCTGAGCCGGAGAAACAGGCTGAGGCGGTACAATATGCGACGGACTGGATTTTTGGGCGCACAACGGGTTTTGCGGGCGGGGTTCCGGCAGGCCATTGTAAGGCGCTTGCTCTGCTGGGATTAGGCAAGCCGCAGGCCGCGGCCCAACTTCTGGAAAAACTGGCAGAAAATTTGGTTATTAGCGCAAAATCTGATTTTCGCAGGCAGCAAAAAAATGATCAACTCGCTTTGGAGTTATATTTACAGGCAGCATTGGCGTGGAAGGCGGCAAAGGATTATAATAAATCTTATTTGGCTTATAGTTCTGCACTTTCTTCTATTAAGCAAGGGTCATCATTGATCAAAGCCCGCGCCTTGCTTCATGCGTTATATCTGGAGCGGGGCACTTTGCAGATATTGCGCCGTCAATATAAAGCCGCAATTGAGGATTTAACCCACGCCATTGAACAGGATGAGCAGGATTTTGCGGGGTTTCTGCAACGGGCGAAAGCCTATCGTAAAAGAAAGCATTTTCTGAAAGCGCGGCTGGATTTAAGGCAGGCCATGATATTGGCACCGGAACATCGGGATATTCTGCTGGAGCAAGGCATATTATACCGCGCATCTGGCAACAAAATTGACGCGCAATTGGTTTGGCAAAAAATTCTAACGCTCTATCCTGAGTCTGAACATGCGGAGTTAGCGCAAGAAAACCTTGACTTGCTAAAGGTGGATTGACGGGCCGCCACATTTAGGACATATTTGTTGAGCAACCTGTGGCTGCTATAATTCGATTGGGAATATCAATATTTAACAGGAGACTATCTTATGAATAAGTTGACCATGAATAAATTGATACGGACAATATTTTCACCAAAATTACTCGTTGCAATCTTTGCGGCGACATCATTTATGATTACGCCGGCCATCAGCCATCCCGGAGAAAAAGGCGATAAGAACAAATCCGAGATGATGATGAAAAAAGATATGAGTCAAGCGGATAAAGAGGCCTGGAAAGCCAAAAAGAAAGCCATGAAAGAAAAATGTATGGCTGACCCTGAAGCCTGCAAAGCTGAGAAAAAAGCAAGAAAAGAAGCCTGGAAAAAGAAATGTGCGGCAGACCCTGAAGCCTGTAAAGCCTATAAAGAAAAGAAGAAAATGCACAAAATGAAAATGAAGGAACATATGAAAGACCATATGAAAGAAAAAGGCAAAAAAGAAATGGATGATTAATCCAGGGTATCAATTTTTATATACAGGAGGTGCTTGCACCTCCTTTTTTTATCTGTCCCATTCTATAAGGACATCCTGATCCGTCTCGCAGCTGCGGTGGTTTTTCCTTAAGTTATCAAATTCATTAACGTCACATAATTGAGCAAGCGCCCAGACGGCCATGGCGCGAATGATGGGTGCGGGGTCCTCAAGATGTTTGATGATTTTGGGAATAAGTGAGATATTCTGGCTGTTTCCTGCGGCGATCAAGACGTTGCGAATAAAATAGTCCCTTTTGATGCGCTTGATGGGGGAGCCAGAAAAAACCTGTCGGAAGGAAGCATCGCCCAATTCAATCAAATCACCCAATTCTGGATGGATAAGTTCCGGGCGGGGCAGATAGGCGGGTTCATCCAGTTTTTTGGCAAATTTATTCCATGGACAGACCGCCAGACAATCGTCGCAGCCATAAATGCGATTGCCCATGGGTTTCCTGAATTCTTCGGCAATATGGCCCTTATATTCAATGGTAAGATAGGATATGCAGCGCCGGGCATCCAATTGATTTGGGGCTGGAAAGGCGTTCGTCGGGCATATGTCAAGGCATTTGGTGCAGCTGCCGCAATGATCAGTTTCGGGCGGGTCGGGGCTGAGCGAAAGGGTGGTAAAAATACTGCCTAGAAAGAGCCATGAGCCATAATCACGGCTCACCAGATTAGTATGTTTGCCCTGCCAGCCAAGGCCGGATTTGGCCGCCAGAGGCTTTTCCATAACAGGGGCCGTATCAACAAAAACTTTGACATCGGCATCAAATTTATTGTGCAAATCACGGGCCACCTGTTTTAGTTTTTTCTTGACCACATCATGATAATCCTTGCCGCGTGCATAGACCGAAATATTGCCGATATTTTTTGACGTCAAGGCATCAAGAGGATTTTGGTCAGGGCCATAATTCATACCTAAAAGAATGATGCTTTTTACATCGGGCCACAGGACGCGGGGGGCTGATCTTCTGTCTGTTTTTTCCCTCATCCAGTCCATGTCGCCGTGATGGCCTTTATCGAGAAATTGCTGAAAATAGGCGGCATTTACCTCTAATCCGGAAGGGTCAGTGACCCGTATCACATCAAAACCTGCCTCTTTTGCTGTTTTAATGATGTAGTTTTTGGCGGCTGTTTCGTCCGGCATCGTGATTAAAAATCAAGATTTTTATAATGGGGCACCGGCGGCAGTCCGGCAATCAGGTCCTTGAGCAAGGGCCGAAAAGAAGGCCTTGACTTAATGCGGGCATACCAGTCTTTCGCGCCCGGGAAATTCTCCCATGGCACATCACCCAGATAATCTATGCAGGACAGATGGCTTGCCGCCGTGATATCGGCGTGGGAGAGATCATCGCCGCCGAGCCAATTGCGCCGTTCTGCCAGATATTCGATATATTTTAAATGCTGTTTCAGATTGATACTCGCGCAACGGATATTACTGGCCTCGGGCACGCCAAGCTTCAGAAAGCGTTTCATGATCTTTTCAGTAATGAGCAGAGAAGTAACCTCTTCATTGAATTTCACATCAAACCAGTCAATCAGGCGGCGTATTTCCGCCCGCGCGGGCGCTGTTTCCCCAAGTAACGGATTATCACTATTGGTTTCTTCCAGATATTCACGAATGGCATAGCTTCCGCTTAGGGTCGGGCCGTCCTCTATGACCATGACCGGCACAGTCCCCGCCGGATTAAGCGCCAGAAATTCTTGCCGCCGCGCCCAGGGAAGCTCAAGCACCAGTTCAAATTCAACATTCTTTTCCATCAGCACCATACGGATAGCTCTGGAAAAAGGGGAGAACCAATAATGATATAATTTATTCATGAATCGAATTCTACAGAAAGCCGTGAAGAAAGTCCTAGAAAAAATAACGATAATGTAAACTATTTATATCCTTAAAAGACAAGCAATTTAACACTTGAATAACTGTTCAAATATTGATATATAAATGTTATGGAACAATTATATGAAGATGATGCCACCGAGCTGGCGGAGATATTTCATCTGCTGGGGGATGCCAGCAGGTTACGGATCGTTTATGCCTGTCTGGGCGCGCCGATAAGCTCTGGCGTTCTTGCCGAAGGGCTGGGGCTTAGCCCATCACTCGTAAGTCATCATTTGCGCCTGTTGAAGGCGGCGCGTATCTTAACCAGTGATCGGCAAGGCCGGAAAATTTTCTATTCTGCGGTGGATGACCATATACGGGACATGGTGCGGGATATGGTTGTGCATATTAAAGAAGACCACGAGGAGGATACGGTTTAATGTCAGGATGTTGCGGCCATGACGATATTGATCAAGAGGCGCTAGAGGTGAAATCCTTCCGCCGGGTGTTGTGGATCGTTATGATCATCAACGGCGTTATGTTTTTTGCGGAATTCAGCGGGGCTTTTTTCGCCGGTTCCGTGGCGTTACAGGCCGATGCACTGGATTTTCTGGGGGATACAGTGACCTATGCCATAACGCTGCTCGCTTTGGGCTACCCTCTGGCGGTCAGGGCAAAGGCTGCCATGTTCAAGGGGGTCAGTCTTGGCCTGCTTGGGCTATGGGTATTTGGTCAGATGATTTACTATTTTATCAGTGGCCAGATACCATCTTATCAAATTATGGGCGCGATGGGGGTCATTGCTTTTATAGCTAATCTGGTCAGTGCCATACTGCTCTATCGCTACCGGGTGGGGGATAGCAATATGCAGTCAGTCTGGCTGTGTTCACGCAATGATGCCATTGGTAACCTTGCCATTATCATTGCCGCATCCGGGGTGTTCGTTACCGGAACGGGTTGGCCGGATTTTGCCGTAGCCACCATCATAGCCTCACTGGCCGTAACGGCAAGTTATCGTATTATCAAACTGGCGGCTATTGAGATAAGAGCCGCCTGACTTGACTATATCAAGGACGCATCTGATGCCCATTTATATTAACGACGCATCTGATGCCCATTTATATTAACGACGCATCTGATGCCCATTTAT
>Ga0256839_1003109_pt1 | contig 17512 bp, 13 predicted proteins | sample 354166metaG_FD_185968 | JGI IMG/M metagenome (GOLD analysis project Ga0256839, IMG submission 185968) | Hydrothermal vent microbial communities from Mid Atlantic Ridge, Atlantic Ocean - 354-166 | ecosystem: Environmental > Aquatic > Marine > Hydrothermal vents | place: Atlantic Ocean: Mid... | reverse complement strand
AGCTGAATTTATTTGAAAAAAGGGACTTGATACCTCTGTTAGAAGGAATTCCGATTAACATAAAAGTATCGAATCCAAATCAAATGACGATATTTTGAAAGTTAACGGGACAGTAGTGAAAATCTAACTATATTTAGTCACAAATCATTGCAAAATGGGGTAAAAAGCGTTAATTTATCATTATATTCTCGCTTTTTACTCCAACTGACCGCATGTGGGCAATTTGGACATTGATAAATAACACAAGGTGACTGATGCACTCATTAAATAGCCAACAACAAACAAAACCTAAAATAGCTTTAAAACAGGCTATCGTGCAAAAACTGGCACAAATGGCAGCAAAAATATCACTCAAATACAACCTCAACCTCAACGCTTTTATTGAGTATTATAAAAGCTATTTGGTCAAACAAGCGAAAAAAAACAACCCCGATTATTCCCTAGTCGAATTGTCTTGTCGCACGGGCATTGACAGGCGTTACATCAATCAGTACCTTAATATAGAAAATATTTCAATTAGACGCCCAAAATTTAGAATAGTACTCAATGAAATCAAAAGAATTTGCAAACAAAATAAAACACAATACATACTAAAGCATGGACCTTTTCAAAGTTTTGAGAGTATTTGCGAATCCGTAGTACCAGGTGCTTTGACACCACCATCGATTGCTAAAGAACTTGTTCGCCTAGGCAACCTGATTGACAAAGGAGACAAATACCAACTGGCTGTCTTTAGTTATATGCCTGAGGACAACAGCAACGACCAGCAATTTAGAATTTTAACCACTGAACTCAATCGTTTAACCAACACGGTTATTTATAATTTTGAGCAAAGTGACCATACAAACAAGCAATTCCAACGCAATGTATTCTCGACCCAAATCAATCCGCAAAACTTTAACCTCATAAAACACGAATGCACCCAAGTTTTAAACGATGCGAAAGAAAAAGTTGAAAATATTCTGCTCCAGTACGAAGAAAACGTATCACCTGACACCTACCCCGCCTTTGGTGCTTCATTTTTCTTATTTGGTTATGAAAACCACCAAGATAAAGGCAACACAAAAGCATGAATTTTCAAGGCATTGCAGTTTCTTCAAAGAGACTAGCGTGTAACTTCTCAAGTAGCCATTAGGGGCAGGGACTTCAGTCCCGTTGTTAAAAAGTCGGACTAAAGTTAGAACCCCAAAACCATTGGAGCAGGGACTTCAGTCCCGTTGTTAAAAGTCGGTCTAAAGCCCGAACCCCAAAACCATTGGGGCAGGGACTTCAGTCCCGTTGTTAAAAGTCGGACTAAAGTCCGAACCCCAAAACCATTGGAGCAGGGACTTCAGTCCCGTTGTTTAAAAAGTCGGACTAAACTCCGAACCCCAAAACCATTGGGGCAGGGACTTCAGTCCCGTTGTTAAAAGTCGGACTAAAGTCCGAACCCCACCTGCTTGAAAATTTAAATCAAACCAACTTGCCCGGATTCAACACAGCATTCGGATCAAAGACTTTTTTAATGCCTTGCATAATTTTAATTTCAGCGTCACTGCGTGAATAACTTAGGTATGGCTTTTTAATCATACCGACGCCGTGCTCGGCTGAGATGCTACCACCCATTTGTTGGATTAATCCATAAACGTGTTTGTTTACCATTTCGCATTCGATTTTAAAATCAGCTATACTCATGTCCTCGGGCTTGATGATGTTGAGGTGTAAATTGCCATCGCCAATATGGCCAAACCAGACCAATTCAAATTGTGGGTAATGTTGACTCACCAAAGCATCGAGTTGATTCATAAATTCTGGAACTAAAGATACTTTAACGGCAATGTCATTTTTATAAGGGGAAAAATGAGCAATGGATTCGCTGATGCCTTCGCGGTATTGCCAAAACTGATTGGCTTGTTCGAGCGATTGTGAGATTAAACCATCGACAATATCGCCGTTTTCCATGCCCTGCTCAAAAACTCGCATAACGGCATCTTCGTTTTCATCAAACTCACACAGCACATAACATTGTACTAAATCGTCAAATGGCTTGTCTAATTCTCGGTGTTTGCAAACATGTTTAAGGGCAATATCAGTAAAAAACTCGTAAGCGGATAAATTGAGCTCTTTTTTAGCCAATGAAAACACCCGCATAACCGAATCAAGGCTAGCCAATGCCAACAGCATAACCGATTGTTCCACTGGTGGTTTGATTAATTGCATAGTGGCTTCGACAATAATACCCAACGTGCCTTCGCTGCCAATCATCAAATGACGCAAATCATAACCGGTGGCATTTTTTACCAATCCTTGATTTAAGTTTAATAGTTCACCTGTTGCGGTGACCACTTTTAATCCAGCTACATAATCACGGGTCATGCCATAACGCAAAACGCGTATGCCACCAGCGTTAGTGGCTATATTGCCGCCTATTTGGCTGGAACCACTGGAAGCAAAATCCACTGGATAAAACAAGTCCTTTTCTTGTGCATAATTGTGTAATTGCTCGGTAACAACGCCTGCTTGCACGGTGACTTGTGCATCATCGGCGTTAAAGTCTAAAATACTGCGCATCTTTTCAAAAGATATAACAAACTCATGGTTACTGGCAACAACTCCGCCGCTATAGCCTGTTCGACCGCCTGATGGAACCAGTTTAAAATCCAATTTATTGGCTAGTTTAACAATTATTTGGACTTGTTCAACTGTTTTTGGAAACAATACACATGCACAATCCACATCAGCAAATCGCGTCCAGTCTTGTCCGTAGACTTGCAAGTCATCTGCATCAATTGAATAGTCTATATTAGCAATTTCTAATTTAATTTGATTAATAATTTCACGTTTTTCCATCAGAGGTTTACAATAAGCATTTTTAAAGTTGCCAATTATATAGGATAATTTAGCATTATGAGCAAGCTGTCATTAAGTAAAGAGAAAATAAAAGTCGTTTTATTAGAAGGCGTTCACCCTTTGGCTGAAGAAAGCTTCAGAAAAGACGGTTATAACAACATTACTTACCTCAAGGGCACACCTGAGAAAGAAGAACTTAAAACCTTACTTTCTGATGCACATATATTAGGCATTCGCTCACGCACGCATATCACTCAAGATGTTTTGGATGCTTGCGATAAACTCATGGCAATTGGCACTTTTTGCATTGGCACCAATCAGATTAATCTCGAATACGCTCGCAATAAAGGCATTCCTGTTTTTAATGCTCCGTTTTCTAATACCCGTTCGGTTGCTGAACTTGTGTTAGCCGAAATTATATTTTTAATGCGTGGCATTCCGCAAAAAAATGCCGCCGCACATCGAGGTCAATGGCAAAAAACAGCAGAGAGTTCGTTCGAGATACGAGGCAAAAAACTCGGCATTGTTGGCTTTGGGCATATCGGCTCACAACTGGGTGTTATTGCCGAATCTTTAGGCATGAAAGTCTACTTTTACGACATAGAAAACAAATTACCCATGGGCAATGCCAAAAATACCGAATCTTTAAACGAATTATTAGCCAAAGTCGACGTCTTGAGTCTCCATGTTCCCTCAACAGCAGCCACTAAAGACATGATTGGTAAACAACAACTCAACAAAATGCGTCAAGGAAGTTATTTGATTAATGCAGCACGGGGTGATGTTGTGGTTATTGAAGATTTAATTGATGCTCTTGACTCAGGAAAAATCAAAGGTGCGGCTCTTGATGTTTTCCCACAAGAGCCCAGTAGCAATAACGACCCATTCATCTCTCAACTTAAAGAATACGACCAGGTTATTATCACGCCTCATATCGGAGGTTCAACTTTAGAAGCGCAAGTCAATATTGCCAATGAAGTGTCCAATAAGCTCATGAAATATTCCAATAATGGCACAACTTCATCAGCAGTTAACTTTCCTCAAGTTTCCTTGCCTGAAATTGGTGGCAAACAATCGCGTGTGATGCATATCCACAAAAACAAGCCCGGAATGCTCGAACAAGTCAACCGCATCTTTAGCAAACACGACATGAATATTACCGCTTTGCATTTACAAACTGAAGGGGAAATTGGCTATGTGATTATGGACGTGGACTGTTCCGAAGTTGATGATTTGAAAACCGAATTAAAATCGATTGATGACACCTTACGTGTCCGTGTATTGCATGGTAGTTGATGCAAATTTTTGTCATTCTCTCAAAGGCGGAAATAACCGCATATATTCATGAAAAATAAATTATACGGCATTATGCTAGTGGCATTTATTGCCACAATCGCGACTATTATTGCAAAACTTCATCACATCAAAGCCTTGGCTATCAGTCCTTTGGTTATTGGCATAATTTTAGGCACTGTATTTGCCAACACGCTAAGAAACAAAATTCCGCAATCATGGCTGCCAGGTGTTTTATTCTCCGCCAAAACATTACTGCGTATTGCTATTGTTTTCTATGGCTTTCGCATCACTTTTCAACAAATTGCATCGGTGGGAACTGAAGGTTTAGTGCTTTCAACACTGATGTTATCATCAACCATGATTATTGGCATTGTGGCAGGTATTAAACTCCTCAAACTTGATAGAGATACAGCTATTTTGGTTGCCTCAGGTAGTGCCGTGTGTGGAGCCGCAGCAGTGCTTGCTACCGAAGAAGTGCTCAAATCAGAACCACATAAAACCGCCATAGCCGTTGGCACGGTGGTTTTATTTGGTACAATTTCCATGTTCCTTTACCCTATTCTCTATCGCTCAGCTGTGCTTGGTATGGATTTTACTCAATTTGGTTTGTTCGTAGGTTCCAGTATTCACGAAGTCGCACAAGTGGTTGCCGCAGGTGGGGCAATTGATGCCGTCTCCAGTGATACCGCTATTATCGTTAAGATGATTCGGGTTATGATGATTGCTCCAATGTTATTAATTCTTGGGCTGTTTTTATCACGTCTTGGCAATCATTCCTCCAGAGGTACTAAAAAACTGGTTATTCCGTGGTTTGCTATTTTATTTATTGGAGTCGCTGGGTTTAATTCATTTCATCTATTACCGACAAGTTTAGTGAGCACAATAAATCAAATCGATACATTTTTGTTAAGCATGGCAATGACTGCATTAGGTATGGAAACTCACCTTGCTAAGTTTAAACAAGCAGGACTGAAACCTGTGTTGCTTGCACTGATTTTATTTACATGGCTAATTAGTGCTGGTTATTTTCTGACTCTACACATCGATAAATTGATTTAGACTAGCTTTTCAAAGGAATGTTTTTTAGTATTTCAAGCAGGTATTTCCAAAATTTCTGTGTCGAAGAAATACTGACCCGTTCATCTGGAGAGTGAGCACGCTGGATAGTCGGGCCAAATGAAATCATATCCATTTCTGGATAATTGGTTCCCAATATTCCACATTCAAGTCCTGCATGGTAGGCAATTATCTTAGGCTCTGACTTAAAGACATCAAAATAGATTTCCTGTAACACTTTAAGAATTTTTGAGTCTGGATTTGGTTTCCAACCAGGATAAGCACCATCAAGCTTTACCTCAAACCCGCCCAATTCAAAAGTCGATTTTAGTTGATTGGACAAGTCTTGTTTGCCCACTTCGGTAGCACTTCGGGTCAAACATAGCACTTTTATCGAACCGTCCTTGACCAAAACTCGTGCTAGGTTGTTGGATGTTTCTACCAAATCTTCAATGTCAGGGCTCATGCGATAGACACCATTATGTACAGCGTAAATTGTTTTGAGCATACGTTCTTGGTCAGTACTGGACAGGCAATAGGCTGGCGTGTTAACTTTTTCAATGGTAATCTCAACTTTTTCTTCAACGGACTTGTATTCATTAATTATTTCGTCAGAAATTTGTTCAAATAGTGAAGAAACTCTATGGCTCTTGTCACACACGACAACGGCAGAACTTTCTCGTGGAATCGCATTACGTAACGAACCCCCATCAATTTGGGCAATCAAAACTTCATCTTTTAATGCAAACAGCAACCGATTCATTAGCTTATTGGAATTTCCATAACCTTTGTGAATATCCATACCACTGTGTCCGCCTCGCAAGCCTTTGACTGTTATTTTATAAGCGTTGGATGAATTAACTGGTTGTTGTTCATATGTCTTTGTTGCAGTGATGTCAATACCGCCAGCACAACCCATGGCAATTTCATCATCGTCTTCGGTATCAAGGTTTAACAAAATTTCCGCATCCAAATACCCTGCTTGCAAACCCAACGCACCAGTCATGCCCGTTTCTTCGTCAACGGTAAATAACGCTTCAAGTGCTGGGTGGGTAATGTCATTGGATGCAAGAACACTCATAATTGCAGCCACACCCAATCCATTATCGGCGCCCAATGTGGTGCCATCGGCAGTCACCCAATCACCCTCAATCAACATATTTATGCCTTGGGTATCAAAGTCAAACTCGGTGTCGTTATTCTTCTGGCAAACCATGTCAACATGCGATTGCAAAACCACTGTTTTGCGATTTTCCATGCCACTACTAGCAGGTTTTTTCATAATCACATTACCCACAGGATCAATGAGTGCTTCAAGTTTATAACGTTGAGCAAATTGCATCAAAAAATCCACAACTTTGCCTTCTTTTTTGGAAGGTCGCGGTATGGCGTTTAAATCAGCAAAGTTATTCCATAAGGCCTTAGGTTCGAGCTTTCTTATTGTATTTGACATGGTTTTGACCTGATTATGTTTTAAGGGTATTTTACCATAATATTAAGTATAGAGACCTTTGCATAACTCGTAGCACGTGTTAAAAAGTTGCAAAAAACACCACTCTGCGTTAAAAAATTCTTAAATAGCGGGTGTCAATGAGCATTTTTAACGCAGAAATGGAGGATTTATAAGCCAATATGTGAGTTATTTACCAGTGGACGCCACGCATAAGAGAGGCAAACGCCACTTGCTCGGGCGACGAGCGATGCCCGCCCGAGGTTTTGCCCTTTGCCGCTGCCGAATCGGGGAACATATTAAAGGCGGAGTTCATAATAACTTCCATGGATTTTGGAGCTAGAGCATGTGTGACTTGGGCGAATATACCAAGTCTTGTGGCTATACGTTGTGGTCTGCGGATTATTGCATCTTTAACCATGTCGGCTGCTTGTTCTGGTGAGATGGTTGGCACGTTGTCGTACATTTTGGTAGGGGCTATCATTGGGGTGCGAACCAAGGGCATATTGATTGTGGTAAAGGCTATGTTTGTGTCATTAAACTCGGCTGCTGCACATCGAGAAAATGCATCGAGTGCTGCTTTTGAGGCGACGTAGGCTGAAAATCGCGGCGCATTAGTTAACACACCTATTGATGAAATATTAACCACTTGCCCGTAACGTTTTTCGGTCATTCCTGGTAAGAACCCAAGTATTAAGCGCAAACAGCCAAAGTAGTTCAGTTGCATGGTGCGCTCAAAATCATGAAATCGGTCATAACTTAAGGCGATGGAACGGCGTATAGAACGACCAGCATTATTGACCAGTATATCAATTGAACCCAAATCATTAGTGACGTCTTGTATCAACTTATCTGCTGATTTCATGTCGGATAAATCACAAGTGTAAAGCGAAGTTTTTGAGCCTTCTTTTTTCATCACTTTTTGTGTTTCTAATAGTTTTTCCATGCCACGCGCAACAAGTATCACATGTGCACCAGCTCTTCCTAGCATGATGGCTGTGGCTTGCCCAATACCAGAGGATGCACCCGTGACTAAGACTTTTTTGCCTCCAACACGACCTCTTAGGCTGTGATCAATAAATAAATCAGGATCCAAGTGTCGCTCCCAATAATCCCACAAACGCCACGCATATTTTTTCAAATCAGGCACTTTTATATCGGTGCCTTTAAGCAACTTTGCTGTTTCACGGTTATCAAATCGAGTTGGGTAATTAATAAAACTTAGCACGCCAGGGGGAATGCCTAATTCATTCATCACTTGCGAACGAATGCGACGCACTGGCGATAGCATCATCAAACCTTGCTTTAAGGTATTTGGTATAAAGTTAAAGATTCGTGCATCTATGCGCATCGTCATTTGTGGTGCGTGACCTGCTTTGGCAAATATATTGAGCACTTCACCAATTTTACGTGGCTTTGGATCGGTTAGGTGAAAACATTTACCGTGTTGCCCTTTAGTGTGAGCAATGTGATCCATGGCATCGACCACGTAATCAACTGGAACCATGTTTAATCGACCGCCTTCTAAACCCAATGTTGGCATCCATGAAGGCAACATTTTACGCATCTTCTGAATAAGCTTGAAAAAATAATAAGGGCCATCAATTTTATCAATTTCACCTGTTTTAGAATGTCCAAGCACCATCGCTGGCCGATAAATTTGAAAGGGGACTTTACATTCTCTGCGCACCACGCCCTCGGATTCGTGTTTCGTTTTAAAATAGGGATTATCCAATCCTTCGGCTTCGTCAAACATGTCTTCACGGAAGACACCATTATAAAGACCCGCAGCGGCAATAGAAGAAACATGATGAAAACATTTGGCATTAACTTGTTCGGCAAAACCAATAGCACTTCGAGAGCCTCCCACATTGGCAGCTTCTTGTTCTTCGAAGGAGGCTTTCATGTCATAAATGGCTGCCAAATGAAACATGTGGTTGATTTTTCCTTTGAGTTCATCGCGATTCTTTTTGCTGACACCAAGGTTGTTTTTAGTTAAATCCCCAGTAATGGCAACCACCCGATTTTTCGGAGCATTGAGTTTTTCTAATAAGACATTGAGTTTCTTTTTCGAACCTGATCGCACCAAGACATATATCTTACCTTTACGTTTAAATAGTTTTGGAAGAAGATTTGAGCCGATAAAACCCGTTGCACCTGTTACAAAATACGCCATATTCAATACCTTTTATTTTTATGTTGATGTTATTTCCTTGTATTGTATAATAAATGACACAATTTAAAAATAACAATTTTGGGAAATATTTATGAGTGACTTAACTGAATTATTTAAACAAGCACAAGAGAACATTAAAACTTTAAGTAAAAAACCCGATGATGACACCATGTTAGAACTCTACTCTCTTTACAAACAAGGTTCTCAAGGAGATGTGACTGGCGAACGCCCTGGTTTTTTTGATTTTGTAGGTGCTGCAAAATTTGACGCTCGCCAGAAACTTAAAGGCATGAGTCAAGAGGATGCCATGCAAAAATACATTGATAAAGTCAATGCGTTACTCGGCTGAAGTTTAACTCATGAAAACCAAGGATAGAATTATCCAAACGGCATTAATGCTTTTTAATGAAGAAGGCGAATCCAATGTGACCACCAATCACATTGCCGACGAAATGGATATTTCGCCAGGTAATTTATATTATCATTACCGCTCTAAAGACGATATTATTTGGCAAATTTTCCTTAATTACGAAAAGAAAATTCGTTTAGTATTGGAACAAAAAGACTTAAATTATGCTTCCATGCAAGACATGTGGAATTATCTCCATGCTGTTTTTGATGTCATCTCTGAATACCGCTTCCTTTACAGAAACCTTATTGGATTAATGAGGCGCATAGAGTTCTTAAAAAGACACTTTAGGCACATTTTAGCTTTGAAATCTCAAAGAGCCTTATCTATAATGTCGCGCTTGGCTGAAGACGGCTTATTAAATACTGACCAGCAAACCATTGCTTCTCTAGCTGACCAAATAGCTTTGACCGCCACTTTTTGGCTCAACTATTCCATTGCTATTTACGATGATGATTATGACGAAGAGAAAAAGCTATCGCATGGAATATTTCATGTGATACGCATGGTTGCTCCTTTTCTTACCGAAAATGACAAAGCCTTATTAGATGAGTTATCCACTCAATTTTTATAAACAACCCAAATTTTAAAACACTAATGAAAAAAGAATTTATGCGTAAAGCCATAGCGCTTTCAATCGACAATGTAAAAAATAATCTTGGAGGCCCTTTTGGTGCAGTGGTTGTTAAAGATGGGCATATTATTGCGACTGGTACTAATTGCGTCACAAGCCACAATGACCCAACAGCCCATGCAGAAGTCATTGCGATTAGAAATGCGTGCAAAGAACTCAATTCATTCCAATTAGATGGTTGTGAAATTTACACTTCTTGCGAGCCTTGCCCCATGTGTCTCGGTGCAATTTACTGGGCACGACCCAAAGCCGTTTATTATGGCAACACTAAAGCAGATGCCGCTAAAATTGACTTTGATGACCAGTTTATTTATAATGAACTAGACTTGCCTTTACAAGAACGTAAACTAAAAATGCAACAATTGCTTGGTGATGAGGCTATCCAGGCGTTTGAATTGTGGCAAAAAAACACAGAAAAAACGGAGTATTAACAATGAAAAAAATCCTACTTATTACTTTTTTATTAATCAACCATTTAAGTTGTGCAGATACTCTTTTGGGTATTTATGCTGGGGCACAAGCAGGATTCTATAAGAGTTCTGGAGACTTGAAAGCAAATAATTCAAATTATAATCAAGCTTTTAGTAAAATTGATAAAAATTCAATAAACAGTAGTTCATTTTTTATTGCTCTTGAACATGGCATCCCTTTGCTTCCAAACATCAAACTACGCCGCACCAACTTGCAAGTGGATAACTTTGTTAATTTAGAGTTGTTTTGTACACTTGATTTCCCCAACAGATGCTTTCCAGAAACATCACTGGATTTAAGTCATACTGATTTAACCCTTTATTATGAATTATTGGATAATTGGGTTAATTTGGATTTAGGAATTAGCGCCCTCTATTTTGATGGTAATATTGACTTTGATACTGGTTTAAATGCTGATGTTAATTACGCTAAACTCGTGCCTGCTGTTTATGGAAAAGCCTTATTTGAAATGCCAATTACTGATTTAAGTACCAGCTTAACGGTTAATATTGGATCGGCTTCGAATGCAAGTGTGAGTGATATTGAATTAGCCATTCAGTACAAACTTTCATTGGGATTTACTATTGAGGCAGGATTTCGCAAACAAAATATAAAGTTAACTCAATTTAATGGAACCGATTTAGACTTTAATGCATCGGGTGTGTTTGCAGGCTTGAATTTTCACTTTTAAATCTTGATATATCTCATAATCAAGTCAAAAAGCCACATTATTTTACATTTCATCCTTTTTTTTAGAGCCCATAGGTGTTATATTAGGTTTTTCTAATATAAACAGGTATCTTACATGAAAAAAATATTGTTAACTGTTGCAGTTTTAACTGCTGGTTTAGTTTCTTCAAACGCTATGGCTGCAGGCGATGCTGCTGCAGGTAAAGCAAAAGCGGCAGTTTGTGCAGGTTGTCATGGTGCAGCAGGTATTTCTGCTACTGGGATGTGGCCAAACCTCGCTGGTCAAAAGGCTGCTTATACAATAAAGCAGTTAAAAGCTTTTAAAGATGGCACAAGAAAAGACCCAACAATGTCTCCAATGGCAGCTCCTTTATCAGATGAAGACATGGAAAATTTAGCGGCTTATTATGCAAGTTTGAAATAAATAATGCTTGCTTAGTTTTGCTTTTAATGAACAAAATTTGCTTATAAAAAAAACCCCGAATAAATCGGGGTTTTTTTTGCCTAAACGATCTTAAATTTATTATAAGAACTCAATACTCCATGAGTTAATATAACCCGTATCAGCTCCTGCACTATCAATAACTTTTAATTTCCATGTACCTGTAGCACTTGTACTGCCTTTGTTCACCGTTTTTGATTCATTGATATTGTTGGCACTTCCGCCTGTATTACTTCTTAGTGTGGATACGACTCCTGTTGGATCAATCAACTGCACTTTTAAATCACCAATATACGTATGAACGATATTGTAAGTGATTTTAACACTGTTTGATGCACCAGTGCGGTTAACACTAATACTTGAAGTTGCACCCGTTGGATTATTGTCAGGAATATTAACATTCGTTGTATTTGAAAATACAGACTGTTGTGATCCACCGCCAGTGGTGTAACTGCCTGTAAGGCTGGCACCAGAGAATGTTGAATAAGCATTAATCATGACATAATAAGTGCCTGCTTGTGCTGTTGTGATATTACATGTTTCATTATTACCACTCGCCCACGAACGGCAATCATAGTTTGAAGTCGTTGGTGCCGCACCAAATCTCACGTATAAATCCGCATCACCTGTTCCACCACTCATTACAAAGTTCAATGCAGATGCACCAGCTGGAACAACCATCGTATAATTCAATTGTGTTCCTGTAGAACCCGATAGACCAGTTTTAGCAACACCATTAGTTAAGACATTTCCTGTTGGAGGAGGCGGTGCTGTAACCGTAACATTCTGAGTTGAAGTGCCAGTTGCACCATTATTGTCAGTCACGGTTAAAGTCACTGCATATGTACCAGCACTTGCAAAAGTATTATTTGCAGTAACACCCGTTGCACCAAATGACCAAGAGTAACTTGAAATAGTGCCATCACTATCGGAACTCGCAGAACCATCGAAGCTACAGCTTAAATCAGTACAACTACTGGTAAACGATGCTGTTGGAGCAACATTGGCCGCCGCCGCTGTGTAACTTCCCGTTAAACTTGCACCACTGTAAGTGGCATATGCCTGAACTAACACATGATACGTTCCTGCTTGTGCACTGGCTATATTACATGTTTCAGTATTACCAGATGCCCACGAACGGCAATCATAAGATGAAGTTGTTGGTGCGGAACCAAATTTAACATACAAATCAGCATCACCTGTTCCTCCACTCATGGCAAACTGAAGGTTGGTAGCACCTGAAGGTACTGCCATTGTGTAATTAGTTCCTGTACCTGTTGCACCCGAAAGACCTGTTTTTGCCACTCCATTGATTAAGATGGTATTTCCTGTTGGAGGAGGAGTTGTGCCACCCATGGCTAAAACGGCTGCATTAGAGTCAACAATTCCTGCACCACAATTTGCCGTAGTACACTGATGCGAACTTACTGTTGGGAAAGCTCTTGCTGTAGATTTCATGGTATTTTCAATTTCTGCTGGCGTAGCACTTGGCTTTACAGAATACATAAGAGCAGCCAAGCCAGCAACATGAGGGGCCGCCATTGATGTGCCTTGCAACGCACCAATACTATCCGCACCTGGAGTCGTTGCTCCAGCATTATAAGTAGATTGAATCATATTTGCACTACTCCAAACACCGCCTTCACAATCGGCCAAAGAGGTTGGCATACCCTCACCAATTGGGTTACAACCGTCTCCACCTGGAGCTGCGACATCGACAGCTGAGCCATAGTTAGAGTAATACGCACGACCACCATTTCGATTTGTAGAAGCGACGGAAATAACATTATTGCAATTAGCAGGTGGGTATCCTGCAGAGCTGTTATCATTACCTGCAGCAACTACTATTGTTGAGCCAGCATTAAAGGCAGCATTTATAGCATCTTGATAAGTTGAAGAACAAGCTGCAGGTGAACCTGAGCCTAAAGACATGTTAATTACATCCGCAGGATTAGAGTTGGTTGGCACTCCAACAACACTTAAACCAGCAGCCCAACGTATCCCGTCGGCAATATCAGATAAAGAGCCACCGCATTTACCAAGAACACGAACAGGAACTAAGCCAATATTCCAAGCCACTCCAGCCACATCACTGTTATTGTTGGAAACAGCTGCAACTGTACCCGCAACATGTGTACCGTGCCAAGAACTATCACTTGCAGAAGAACCAGTTCCACAATCTCCAGCGGCAGCATAATCACCAGGATCTTGTGCATTGGCATCGCGACCATCACCATCAACAGCAACTGCAGTTGAAGAAATCATATCGTACTGTCCCACTACATTGCCTGCTAAATCAGCATGTGGACGATAACCTGTATCCAGTACTGCAACCGTTATACTTGGTGAACCTGTAGTTGTATCCCATGCAGAGGGTAAATTCATTCCACCAGCGGCTTCAAAATAATGCCACTGTGTGCTATAAGCCGTGTCATTAGGAGTTGCATAAGGCACTATCCAAGCATCTATTTCAGCGTACTCAACATCAGAGCGTTTATTTAATTGTTCAACAATTTGATTTAAATCGACGGCAGCTTGTCTTCCAAGCCTATTTGAACTGGGCTTAATTGTTAATACATCCGCACCGCCTGACATGGTACGTTTAAACTCAATATTAATACCTAACTCGGCACTTAATTGGCTAGCGTGAGTAACAGAATCAATACTGGTTCTTAAGTTGTTATTTTTATATTTGATTATAATTCCAGGATTCAAGGGATTTGCTTGCACAGCATTTCTTGTCAAATTGGCACCTAATGATGATTGTGCATTAACTGACAGGCTTGTTAAGGCTAACAAACCGACTGCTGGCAGTACAATGTTTCTCAACTTTCTCATATAGTTCTCTCTCTTGTTTAAAAAAAAATAGGCAACACAAAAATTTTTCCCCATTTAAAATATAAAATTCTAAATGGTTATTAAATCACAGTGTATTACCAAGTGGTTTTGTAATAATTTACAAAGTTAATGATTAGCAACAGATTTTTTTATAATTATCGTTGCGCTTTTTATTATTTATTCACCGACAATATTTGTCAAGAAAATACCCGACAAAATCAATTTGCCCATATTCTCACGTAAAAATGCTTAATTTTGAGACAAATTTCACATATTTGTATTATTTTTTTATATTTTTAGGTAAAAAAAGAAATTGGAGTCTCATTTATATTGTTGCTAAGAAAATCAATTTTAGTTATGATAAGAACCCCTTATTCATAAAAACAAGCCTAAATGACAGCAATTATCTGTGGCATTCAAAGCACAAAACTTCTGCCTGAAGAAATTTCACTACTCAAACACCCACTAGTATGTGGCGTCATTCTTTTTAAGCGTAATTTTGAGAACTATTCACAACTTAAAGTTTTAATACAAGAAATAAAAAGTCATTTTGGTGATGATTTTCTTGTCACTGTCGACCAAGAAGGAGGACGTGTTCGTCGTTTTGACTTGCCATTTACGCGTTTACCACCCTTATTAGATATCGGCAACACCCATAATCAAAACAAAGACTTAGCCAAGTCTTTTGCACACACTCACGCTTGGTTAATGGCAAGTGAGTTGCTTTCGATTAGTATTGACATGAGTTTCGCCCCCGTTTTAGATATTGACAATGGCAGCAATGTCATTGGTGATCGAGCCTTTTCTGACAACGCAGATATTGTCACCGAACTCGCTGATTATTATTGTCGATCTATGCACGATGCTGGTATGAAAACAACAGCCAAGCATTTCCCAGGTCACGGAACAGTTGTCGCTGATTCACATTTTGATTTACCGATTGACGACAGAAGTTTTGAGGAAATTGAAAAACTCGATTTACAACCTTTTGTTACATTAATTAAAAACAAATTAGTTGATGCCATCATGATGTCACATGTCATTTATTCCAAGGCGTGTCAACAAGCTGCTGGCTATTCAAAATTTTGGTGTCAAGATGTTTTACGTAACAAGTATGGTTTTGAAGGAGTAATAATATCTGATGATTTGGGCATGAAAGCTGCTGATTGTGTCGGTGATGTGCATGCACGTTATCAAGCCTGCATTGATTCTGGCTGTGATATTGCACTGGCATGTACAATGGAATTATCACAAGAATTACTGTCCAAACTGCCAACAAAAACAGCTAAAAGGCGTTTTCCTCAATTAATAGGTAAATCAAAACTATCAAAATCAAAAGATTTTTGGCAAAATAGTACGTGGCAAGCCGTACGCAAGAGTATGGTGGCAATACAAGCTGAAATTTATAACTCAACTAAGTGAAGACCATGAACAACTACCCTAACCTTCTTAAACCACTGGACTTAGGATTCACCACCATTAAAAACCGTGTATTAATGGGCTCAATGCACACAGGGCTAGAAGACCGTGCAAAAAACTACCCAAAACTAGCAGAGTATTTTCGCCAACGCGCGCAAGGGCAAGTGGGATTAATTGTAACAGGAGGCATCAGTCCAAACTTACGTGGTTGGACTGCACCCTTTAGTGGTTGTTTAAAGTTTAAATTCCAAACCAAACGCCACAAAATTGTCACCGATGCAGTGCATGAAGCCGATGGTAAGATTTGCATGCAAATTTTGCACACCGGTCGATACGGCTACCATCCTTTTAGTGTTTCTCCATCAGGAATAAAATCACCCATAACACCCTTTAAAACCAAATTAATGACGGCAAAGGACATTGAAAATCAAATCAAAGCTTTTATCAACACCGCGCAACTGGCTCAAATGGCAGGTTATGATGGCGTTGAAATAATGGGCTCAGAAGGGTATTTAATTAATCAATTTATTGCCAAAAAAACCAATCACCGCAAGGACAAATGGGGAGACAATTTTAATAACCGCACACGTTTTGCTAAAGAAATAGTGCAGCGTACACGAGAAGCCGTGGGCACTGACTTTATTATCATTTTCCGTTTATCCATGTTGGACTTAGTTGCTCAAGGCAGCACCTGGGATGAAGTGGTATCACTGGCAGAAGATTTGGAACAATTGGGTGTCACTTTAATTAATACAGGAATCGGTTGGCACGAAGCTCGCATTCCAACCATTGCCACCTGCGTGCCACGTGGTGCCTTTTCATGGGTCACCGAAAAAATGCGACCACATGTTAAAATTCCTTTGATTACAACAAACCGAATTAACACGCCAGAAGTGGCAGAAAAAATCTTATCAGGAAATCAAATTGATATGGTCTCAATGGCACGCCCATTTTTAGCCGATGCCAATTTTGTGCAAAAAACAATGGACAACAAATCAGATGAAATTAACACCTGTATTGGCTGTAATCAGGCTTGTTTGGATCATGTTTTCAAAAACAAACGTGCCACTTGTTTGGTCAATCCACTCGCTTGCTACGAAACCGAATACAAAATCAAACCAACAACACAGGTCAAATCTTGTGCAGTCATTGGCGGAGGCCCTGCGGGCATGGCATGCGCCAAAACTCTAGCACAACGTGGTCACAACGTGACTTTATTTGAAGCCAGTGACAAACTTGGAGGGCAGTTTAATCTTGCGGCTAATATTCCAGGAAAGGATGAGTTTTTTAACACGATCCGTTATTTCAAAACACAATTTGCCAAGCACAAGGTGAATGTGCAACTCAACACTAAAGTTAATGCCAATGATTTATCGGCTTTTGATGAAGTCATTATCGCCACAGGTGTGCAGCCTCGAGTTCCAAAAATTAAGGGTATTGAACACGAGAAAGTTATCATCTATAATGATTTAATTACCAAAAAACAAGTCGCCGGAAAATCCGTTGCTATTATTGGTGCAGGTGGCATAGGATTTGATATTGCAGAGTTTTTATCTGAGGATAACGAAGCTGTTTATACTGACCCCAAAGCCTTTTGCGAGGAATGGGGAATCGACATGACTATCCAAAGTGAAGGTGGCTTAACAAAAGCCAATCACGCTCCAAGTCCTAGAGAAATTTACCTACTGCAACGCAAAACCAGCAAGCCAGGCAAAGGTTTAGGCAAAACAACTGGATGGATTCATCGTTTGGCACTAAAAAAACGCGGCGTTAAAACCATGGTTGGTTGCCATTACGACAAA
>Ga0256839_1003108_pt1 | contig 17513 bp, 16 predicted proteins | sample 354166metaG_FD_185968 | JGI IMG/M metagenome (GOLD analysis project Ga0256839, IMG submission 185968) | Hydrothermal vent microbial communities from Mid Atlantic Ridge, Atlantic Ocean - 354-166 | ecosystem: Environmental > Aquatic > Marine > Hydrothermal vents | place: Atlantic Ocean: Mid... | reverse complement strand
CAGCACCGAGCTGGGCCGCCCCGGCATGACGTGGTGGAAGATTTTGGTGATGGGCACATTACGGCTGAATTTGAATTGCGATTATGACCGGCTACAAGAGCTGGTGAATCATCACAATACCATCCGGAAAAATTAACAGAAAATTGGAGTTTGGCCCGAGAACGGAAGGCGCTGAAGAAAATAAAGCCGTTGGAGTAATGATATGTTACCAAAATTGAAAGAAGCAAAGTATCAGGGCGGTTACCGTGTCTGGTTAAAGTTTGCGGATGGAGTTGACGGCGAAGTCGACTTTGAAAGCGAGTTGTGGGGCGAGATGTTCGAACCATTGAAAGATACTGCCCGATTTGCAGAACTAACGCTTGATGATGAACTTGGAACCATCGTATGGCCAAGTGGAGCTGACTTTGCACCAGAATTTCTTTACCAACAGTTATGCCCTAACTATGCGCTCAAGCCGACGCCAAAAAGCGGCGCGGCTTAGCGCTGACGTTAGAACCCCACATTTTTTTAACAAAACTTTTTTGTTCTCTAGCGCCCAGCGCATCAACGAGACGCCTTGTCAGCATCATCAAGACTTCGTTAAAGTTCAGAGAGCGAAAAATAGGGCAGAGGTTTCAATGGTGAGTGCAAGCCGGCTAAAAGCAGCGCCATCCCGCATGTTCCCCGTTCTGTTCCTGGAGGTTTCAACAAAGTAAAATGTAACGCCATCGTTCAGAGGCATCTTCAATAGGGGTCAATCTTATTGTATTATGATATTCAACATAGATGCGTGCTTTCCCATGTTGTTAAGTGTCTTGCAAACTCATACCCAAACTGAACATGGAAATGATCTTGCGTCCGATTTCGTTGATGAACTACGGCTCAAGCGAGCTGGCACGATCACGCGGCGTGTCCCGCCGCTTTGGTGAGTTCGCCGCACTATTTGTTAGAGCTTTTTCCGTTGCCATTTGAAAGATCATATTTCTCTTGTGACTGAAGCACCTGCTCGATATTTTGTTCAGACCAGATACGAATATCTTCCAATACTTTAATCAGCGTGGTGCCAAGAAAAGTGAGTGAATATTCTACCTTGGGCGGAACAGTCGGGTATATTTTCCGGTTTACCAGGCCATCACGCTCCAACCCTCTCAGCGTTTGAGTCAGCATTTTTTGGGAAATTCCGCCTATTTCTCTGCGCAGCTCTCCAAACCGTTTTGTGTCATGCATTAATGAGCCAATAACCAGAACCGTCCATTTATCCGCTATGCGGTCGAGTACAAGCCTGGTAGGGCAGTTTTCGTTGTATACATCCCATTTAGCCAATGAGCTACATTCCTTCAGTGGTTTACTTTTGGTAACTACGGCACTTTTCAGTGCCTTCTTGCGAATGGTTACCGATTATGAATATTATCTTTACGGCTTCAATAACTCAACTATAGCGAGGTGAAAATTGCGTAATCAAAATCCCATTTACTTATTTCTGTTTTTTATTATTTTTTTGGTATTTGGAGGAAATAGTATGGCCAGCGATATTCAGAAAACAAATGAAGGGCTCATCGCCAGGTTTGCTGATAAGGTCTTTGTAAAAAAAGACTTATCAGGGCTAAACAAGTATATGCATCAAGACTATATACAACATAATCCGCTGGTGGAGCAGGGGATTGATGGTTTCAGGGGCTTCTTTCAAAACTGGTTTTCCGGTGTTCCAGATTTCAGTTACTCATTGAAAAAAATTATTTCCAATGAAGACCATGTATGGGTCTACGGCACTTACTCAGGAACGCATAAAGGTGAATGGCTGGGTATATCTGCAACCAACAAAAGCTATCGTTTTGATGCTGTTGATATATTTCGTATTGAAGATGGCAGGCTGGCTGAACATTGGGATGTTCTTGATATTTACGGTTTATTCAAGCAGCTTGGCGTTATTAAATAGGTCTATGCCAATCCCCGAAAGCGCCGTAAACTTCTCAAACCCTATATTGGCGGGGCCAACAGTGGCGCTGTTAGGTGAGGTGAAAAATGACTGTATCGATTGGTTTAAAATTGCCAGACTGATGCGAGGCGGTCATTTTTCACTGGTCTACGCCTGTCCAAAAGAGATGCGGTTAACCTGCGGTTTACTGTACTATGGGCTGCGAAAAATGCAGACAGCGGTGAGGCCGTGTTAAGAAATCCCTGTGTGATGTTCGATAACGTTGAAAGATTTTAGTGGGCTTCTGTATAGGTAAATACTTTCATTGTATTTACTCCACTGTTTCGATGTTTAGATCGTATGCAGCTTAGGGTTGATCGATAAATTATTGCTCCAATTTGACAGTGTGTCGTGTCATTGCGTTGATGGAAAAGCTATAAATACAAAAATAACAATTATTGTTCGAGCAATCCTTACCAGTGCCAGTACCTCAGTTTTTTTCGCGTTGAAATCCGCTGTCCGAAATTCAGTGGTTTGGGTTTTAATTTTCCGTAATCATTTTTCAAAAATGCTTCTGTGGCATTCAGTACCCGCTCACTGGAGCGTCCGTCGCGATAAGGATGTAGCCAGTCAGCGTATTTACGTATTTCAGACATCAGTTCCGGCGACAGGGTGAGTGCTGAGTCAATAGCACTTTCCAGTTCACTGGCTTCCTGGATATTTAATAAATGCGGTCCTGGATTACGATGGCGGCAAGTGACTACCGGCTTGTCTTGTAACATAAATTCAAAGACGACAGACGAAGTATCGGAGACCATTACATCCGCAGCTTTGAGCAAGGGAATAATGTTGTCTGTCTCTATAAAGCTGAGGTTCGATCCCTCTAATGCTTTATAGCTGTCCACAATAGCAGGAGGCATTTTGGGATGCAGGTTCACCAGCCAGTGCCAGCGACCTTCGTTGGCCAGTTGTGCAATCGTATCGTGTAGTCGTGGTGCGGCGGTGAGTCGGCGACTGAAGGTGGAGGTGTAAAGCACAATGGGTTTTTTGATGCCCAGTTGTTTGCGCAGGCCGGTTTGCTTGTCGGTTTGAAACAGTGGGTCAATTTTGGGCCAGCCGGTTTCCACGGCCCGGAAATAACCGTGTTGCTGTGCCAGTTGTTGAAATTTGGGTGTGGTGCTGGAGCCTTGTGTGCAGTACAGATCAAAGTCGCCACGAATACGAAAGTGTCCTATTTGTTCATCACGTTTTTCGGCATTGAAGCCATGAAACAGTTGTACTTTGGCTCCGGGGAAAAAGTAGGGCACCCAGTTGCTGGTAACGAATACCGCATCAGCCCGGTAGTCCATGACCTCTTTGGCTGTTTTTAATTGTTGTTCATCATTGTGTAGATATTCATCACTTACGCCGTGAACAAACCAGGCTGCTTCGTCTCCGCGCGCACGAATGGCGGCTTGCATTGGCCGGACAATGGAGTAGCCGTAGAGTTTGCTGACAAAAAACAGATAGCGCATCAGTTAAGTTTCAGTTGTGGAAAAATCCTGATGATTTCGTCAGCGGCACGTTTGCTTGCGAGGCCATCCAGTTGATCAAACATAATGTGATTGGCTTCGGCGCGCTGGGTTTGTTTGGCGTCAGGGTTGGTGAGGCATTGTTGGATGGCTTTATCGAGTGCATTGATATGCTCAATTTGCAGACTGAAGTCGCGGATCATTTTATGTACATGGGGCACAGTACGCTTTCCTTCCGGCATTTTGAAGGTGATCATGGGTTTGTCCAATGCACAACATTCGGCAAGGATGGAGCTGGCATCACCAATGCAGACATCAGCAATCATGATGTGAGGAAGAATGTCGTGGCTGCCCAGGTAATGTACGCCGGGTGTATTACGAATATTGTCGATGTGTTCGGTGGCGGTCCAGGGGTGTACGGTAACCAGCACATTATAGCGTTGTGCCAGTGGCGCAAGTTTATGAGCCCATTGGCTGACGGCGGAAAGCCCGGATTTATCCCAGGTGGCGGTCAACAAAATTGTTTTTTTGTTGGTGTTGAGCTTGAGGTTCCGATGGATTGCGGCCAATGTGTTTGCATTAATGCTGCCATCAAAGGCTGGGTCCAGTTTGGGATAGCCGATGGCCACACCGCAGTGAATGCCTGCGTCTTCTGCTTGTTTTACTTCGGTGCTGCTGGTCATAAAAAAACGATCCAGCAGGTTGTAACTGTCCGGGTTGGCAAAGGGCTTGAAATGATATGCGCCATGACGCATGCCTATTTTTTTGATGCTTGTTGCCGGAAAGCGATAGGCTGCCTGGCGACACATGATCACGCCTTCAGGAAAGCTGGGAAGACGTGAGGCGGTTACGCCTATGCTGGCCAGTTCCTGCTGGGCTTTGCGGTTTTTAGCCACCACGGGTAACGGTTTCAGGTGTTTCTGGATGGGGGCGAAGATTTGATGATCCAGAGTATTGGCGCAATAGAGCACCACATCTTCGGTTTTCCCCAGCCGGTGTTTAATGTGCCAGGCCAGGGTGTACGGAAGTTTGAACAGGTAATAGGCGGGAACCATGTTTGGTGAAGTTCTTTGATCAGGTCGTATTTACGGTCAGGTTGCGCGGGCGGTGTCAGCGACGATTTTTATAACCGATAGCGTGTAGCTGCCGATGGCCACTTTGATTTTGTTCATTCACTGCTCCAGTGGATGTGTATTCGGTGAGGATAGCTGAAAAAAGGGGCCATTATCGCTATATCGCCGTATGGTTGCAATCAACTTCTATGGTTCCATTTTGTTTTTCCGGGAGCGGCTAAATGGTCCTGACGTGTACAATGGAGGCGGGTTGTATCCTGATAAAACAGCCTGTAGGCGTTCAGTCTGTCATTGTTGAGTTAACATGCTGATACCACGCTTGAAACATCAGGATCGTCCAGAGCTTTGAATAACTTTTATTGTTACGCTGGCAATCCTGCCATAACTGCCGTACGGGTTTTGTGTTAAATATACCGTCGTTGTCCAGGCGTTCTTCAGACAACAGATCCTCCGCCCAGTCTTTGAGAGGTCCGTTAATCCAGTGTTGTACCGGTGACCCAAATCCCTGTTTTGGTCTGTCTGTCAACGTTGTGGGTACATACCTTTCGAGCACTTTGCGCAATACATGTTTACTTTTGCCTGCTCTCATCTTGAGGTCGGCCGGGAGACTCCAGGCGAATTCTACAATGCGATAATCAAGGATGGGATTTCGTACCTCCAGGCTCGCTGCCATGCTGGCACGGTCCACTTTTACCAGTACATCATCTGTCAGGAAACTGGTGAAATCCAGCAGCATCATTTCTGCTTCAGGGCTGGACAGACCAAGCGATTTAATGCGTGCAATATTTTCAAGCACAGGACTACAGCTGTTTTTTATCAGCCGCTCCGGGTTGATAAACTTGCATACCCGGCTTTGATAAAGATCCAGAATATGGTTTGCGCGTATGGTTGCAATGTGTTTGAGCAATTTACATTCTAACTGTGCCAGACCACTGGCCGCGACCACAAGCTGACTCAGTGATGCTCGAATAAAATTCGGCAGGTTGCGATTCAGATGCCATAATTTTCTGTTACTCAAATAACGCTTATATCCATAAAATAATTCATCACCACCATCACCGGTCAACGCTACGGTGACTTTTCTTTTTGCCAGCCTGGAAACAATGCAAGTGGGTATTTGTGACGAGTCACCAAAGGGCTCATCAAAGATATGCGGTATTTTTGGCAGAATATTTAGTGCGTCAGTTCCACTGACATATAATTCCGTATGATCCGTATTCAGGTGCATGGCAATTTTTTTGGCGGCTGCGGTTTCAGATTTATTGCAGCCCAAAAAACCAATCGAAAAACTCTTTACCGGGTTATTGCTTTGAGCCTGGGCAATGGCCGTTACTGTGGATGAGTCAATTCCACCGGACAGCAATACCCCCACGGGGACATCCGATATCATGCGCATCCTGACAGAATCACATAGCAAATCATCCAGTATTTGAATGGCATCATGCTCAGTGCCAATGAACGGGGTGTCCATGCATGATTTTGCCACGGTGTAAGCTGACCAGTATTCAATAACGTTCTGATGGGTTGCTGAATCCCTCATAAGATCTTCAGGTGTTACTGATATCATACAGCCCTGCGGCAATTTATAGATATTTTTATATATTGAATAAGGTGCAGGGACATAGTTGTATTGTAAATACAGAGACAATGCATCGGGGTTAATTGTTTTGTTGAACGATGGATGCCTGGTCAGGGCTTTAAGCTCAGAGGCAAAAATAAACTGGTGGCCAGCTCTGCCATAATAGAGAGGCTTTTTACCGATGCGGTCTCTTGCCAGCGTCAGTGTTTTTTTCTTTTTATCCCAAAGCGCAAAGGCAAACATACCATTAAAGCGTTGCAGCGATTTCTCAATGCCCCAATACGAAATAGCTGCCAGCAAAACTTCCGTGTCCGAATGTCCGGAAAATGTTGCACCAAGATCCTCAAGCTGTAGCCGCAAGTCGGGGAAATTATAAATCTCACCATTGAATGCCACAACATATCGGGTGCATGCCGAATGCATTGGTTGATGGCCACATGCAGATAAGTCCTGAATAGATAATCTTCTGTGGGCCAATGCCACGCCAGCTTTGTCAGCCCAGACACCATTATCATCAGGACCGCGATGAATGAGAGCGCTGGCCATTGAGTGAGCAATGCCTTTCAATGAGGCGGCTGTTTCATTACCTGGGAATCGTGACAGGATTCCAGCTAATCCGCACATATTGCCGAGACAATAATAAATGACAGTATACAGAGCGGTATTTGGCGGGGTTGGATATGATGCCCCTGGCATATATTAATAACTGCCGGTTTTTTATGTGGCGGATAATTGGTTCTGTATTCACCTTTTTGTAAAGGTATCATTTGATTATTCATCTGCAAATTTCAACAAGTTGCGACTGGTCATTAAATGGAAAAATCATCAAAACAAGAGTTGATGCCAATAGTGTAAAAAACGATAGCTGTTGGTACATGTGAGTCTCTTGCAGGGTGTTGTGAAACTTGTTTATATCAACGTAATCTTTCACTAAAGGAAAGTTGCGTTTCAATATTTCATGTACTCTAGCAGTGAGGTATTAACCTTTCCATTACTATTTAGTAATGTTTATGTATTTCTTGTGTCGAGGCATCATTAATACAGAACGTAAGATATAAATCTTTTAAAGAGATATAAAGATAAAAAGGTATGTTGTGAAGTTTTTTCAAGACAATCCTGGTTTTTAAGCATGATCAGATCATAGTGAGAAACGTTAAAGTTATGTGTGGCTGCTTGGCGGTGCTGACTTGAGGGTGAGTGTTACAAAGCCCATATTTTTTATTGATAGAAGAAGGGTTGTTTATCATTTGAGTGAGTCATCACGGATGTATATGCCCCTGATATTTGAATGTGAATTGAAGATTGGGGCTGAATAATAAAAAACCTAAGATAAAGATACAGAGAGTGCAAAGGGTTTTTAAGGTGACGAAAAAAGAGATAACAATATTTTTTTGACTTACGGTATTAAAAATACGAGACGCTCTTTTTTATTTTTTTGAGGAATCAGCCAACAGGTAATCTGCGATAACGCTAGGGTAGCTTGAAAAACTCATACTAGACTGCGGGTTTGTTCAATGCGATGAATTCAAACAGGGCTGCGGAAGCATTACTGATTATAGCCGGTCAGTGCTGGCCATGAAGGGCGGCAGCTGGTAATCGCTGATATCGGCAATAAACATGTCATGGGCATTGCACCCGGTTTCCAGTTTGCGCCGCTGTGTCTGGTAACGACTCTTGATGCAGGGAGGGTTTGTCTGGCGCAGGCAGCATGTCCGGGTCGGGGTTTTAATATCGGAATTGAGCCTGTGCTATCATCCGCCCGATTGTTTGAGAAACAGATGCCCCGATGATGACCTGGAAAACAAGAACCTGATATGAGCATAAAAAATCTTCCTGATACCACCCGTGCAAAGCTTCTGGTTGTGGGTGACATCATGCTTGACCGCTATTGGAGTGGTGGCACTTCGCGTATCTCTCCTGAAGCTCCGGTGCCCGTGGTAAAGGTGGAAGGCTGTGAAGAGCGTGTGGGTGGTGCGGCCAATGTGGCACTGAATATTGCTGCGCTGGGCGCGCAGGTGTCCCTGGGCGGTATTGTCGGTGCAGACGAAGCGGCACAAACGCTGGATAGATTGCTGACCAGCAGTGACATTCGCAGCCAATTATTACGCCGCAATGACTGCACTACCATCACCAAGCTGCGAGTGATGAGCCGTCATCAACAGCTTATTCGCCTGGATTTTGAAGATCACTCGCAAGCCAGTGGTGCAGGTGAGCTGGCAGAAAAAACAGCAGCCAGTTTCGATGGCATCGATGTACTGGTGCTCTCTGATTACAACAAAGGCTCCCTCAATGCGGTGCATGACATTATTCGTGCTGCACGCGAAGCCAGGTTGCCCGTGCTGGTAGACCCTAAAGGTAACGACTTTGCTAAATACAAAGGCGCAACGTTGTTGACCCCCAATCTTGGCGAGTTCGAGGCAGTGGTGGGCCATTGCGTGGACGATGACGAACTGGTGGCCAAAGGTGAGGCGCTGCGCGACAAGCTGGAATTAGAAGCGATTTTGATTACCCGCAGTGAGTGTGGCATGACGTTGCTGGTGCAGGGCGAAGCCCCATTGCATTTACCCACCCGTGCGCGGGAAGTATTTGATGTCACCGGCGCGGGTGATACGGTGATCGGCGTATTCGCCGCCATGCTGGCTGCGGGTGAAAGCATGGCCAATGCCGCCACCCTGGCCAATGCCGCCGCCGGTGTGGTGGTGGGCAAGCTGGGTGCTGCAACAGTGTCTGTGCAGGAGTTGGACGTCACTATTCATGAGCAAGGCAGCGTGCAGCGTGGTGTTACCCATGAAGCGGATCTGTTGGATCTTGTCGCCGAAGTACGCGCCCGTGGTGAAACCGTCGTGATGACCAACGGTTGTTTCGATTTGTTGCATCCCGGCCATATCACTTATTTGGAAGAAGCCGCTGCGCTGGGTGATTACTTGATCATTGCCGTTAACGATGACGACTCTGTGAAAAACCTAAAAGGTAAAGGCCGTCCCATCAATGCACTTGAAGATCGTATGCACATGCTGGCCGCACTGTCCTGTGTGGACTGGGTGGTGCCGTTTTCCGAAGACACGCCGGAGCGTTTGATCTGCCATGTGTTGCCCAGCGTGCTGGTGAAGGGTGGTGATTATCTCCCGGAACACATTGCTGGCCACGATTGTGTGGTGGACAACGGTGGCGAAGTGAAGGTGCTGAGCTTTAAGGCGGGTTATTCATCCACCGGAATGATTCAACGTATTTGTGACCTGGGAAACAAAAAATAAGGGACGTTATTTCATGCCTGTTTCTGAATAGCCAATACGTCTCAAGACATCCATGCGGCAGTTTTATTTTTACCTAACCGCTGAGCAGCTGATTCAGTTTCCTAATAACATCTTCCACCAAAATTCGCTCCATTGCCTCCGCATTGCGTACCCGTTGTCCCCACGGTACTTCATCAACATTTTTATCCATCTCTGCTTGCAATGCCTCCGGGTATTTATTCACTACCCATTGCTGGCTCAAATACGGTCCGGTACGTTGCGGGTTGGAGGTGACGTATAGTCCGACGACGGGTGTACCAACGGTGGTGGCCATGTGCGCAGGGCCGGAGTCAGGGGAAATGAGTACGCTGGCGCGTTGAATAATGGCGAGTAACTGTTTCAGATTGGTCTGACCAATGAGGTTGATCGGGGTATGTTTGCTCAGTGCGCTGATCTTTTCACCGTAGTCTTTTTCCAGCGAACCGGGGCCGCCGGTGAGCACTACGGTCATGCCGTGTTTTTCGGCGGCGTAGTCGGCAATTTGTGCGTAACCTTCGGTGTGCCAGTTGCGCCAGTTACGGGCGCGGTTGCTGGAGCAGGGACTGATGGCCAGCACGGGTCGGCCATCCGGCAGCCGGGCCTGCACAAATTCCTGTGCCTCGGCGGGAACGGGAATGTCCCAGTGTGGGGTAAGGTCGCTGACCCCCATTGCTTCGGCAAAGCCAAATAAGCCATCCATCACATGTTGCCGTGGTTTTTCGGCAATACGTGCGCTGGTAAATAGCCATTGGTAGTCTTTGGCGCGGGCCTTATCGAAACCCAGTTTGATGTCGGCGGGGATTAACAGGCTGGCAATGCTGGCGCGAATGGAAATCTGCATTTGCAACAGGACATCGAAATGCTGGTCTTTGTGCCGTTGTTGCAGTGTTTGCCGCAATTCTGCATAAGCGCGCCAGCCGCGACTTTTGTCAAAGATGATAAACTCAATGTCTGGCAGGTCGCCTACCAGAGTGGCTTCGAGTTTGCCAATGATCCAGGTAATGCGGGTCGTTGGCCACTGACGCTGAATACTGCGCACTACCGGTACGGTGTGACAGATGTCACCCACCGCCGAGAGACGTAGAATACACACGCTATTAGGTGCGGCGGTAAAGGGCAAAATTGGGGTGGGCAACGGCATCTTATTCTTTAGTCGAGTGAATTACATGAATCCTACCGAAAAGCACGATGGGGCGCAGCACGTTCTGTACGATGCCGATCAATTGAGCGATATAAAACCGATGATGTTTGATCCGCTTGCCTTGCAGCAGGCAGGATTGGTGCAAGGCAGTGCCGAAGGACGAGGCACCACGCACTTCATTGAACTGGACGGCAAACCCTGTGTGTTGCGTCATTATCGACGCGGCGGGCTGGCGCGGTTGTTAGGTGATTGTTATTTGCGCCGCGCCCTGTCACAAACACGAGCCTGGCGTGAATGGCATTTGTTAGCGAATCTGTCAGCACAAGGGCTGCCCGTGCCTCAACCTGTTGCAGCACAAGTGATCACCCGCGGATTGTTTTACCGGGCTGATCTTGTGATGCAAAGACTGGGAGGCACCTGCTCTTTGAGTCAGGCTTTGAAAGGCGATTCCGCGTTGCCCGGGAAACAGTGGAAAGCGATTGGCCAGTGCATTCGGCGTTTCCACGCTGCGGGTGTTTATCATGCAGACCTTAATGCGCACAATATTTTGTTGGGGGCTGACGAAAGGGTGTGGCTCATCGATTTCGACAGAGGGGAAATCCGCCCGTCCGCCAATGATTGGCAACAGGCTAATCTGGCGCGCCTGAGACGCTCGCTGGATAAGCTGTTGACTTTGCAACAGGCCTCACACCAGGTGTTTCATTTTACAAATACGGACTGGCAACAGCTTATGCTGGGCTGGGAGGCTACCCCAATATCCGTTTCATTGACCCATTGATTTGGTCGGATATGTCATTAAATACAGTTAGACAAAATCTAAACTTCTCGTGTAAAATGTGGACTCAGTCTAAAACAGGGGCGAATTTTTCGTAACCCTGTCATTGAACACAAGAGGAGATTGTTGTGAACGTTTTGTTGAAATCCGTGTTACCGATTTTTTTCGGCGTCACGCTGACGGTTTTATCTGTAACTGCTTCAGCTTTTGAGGTTCTGCCGGAGGTCGCTCCGGCCCCCGCTGATAACCCGACCACGCCTGCCAAAGTGGAGCTGGGTAAACAATTGTATTTTGATCAACGCTTGTCAGTGAATGGCACTGTGTCCTGCAATTCCTGCCACAGTGTGATGGCCAACGGCACCGATAACCGTCCGGTATCCGTAGGCGTGTTCGACAAACGGGGAGGTCGTTCGGCACCCACAGTATGGAATGCGGCTTTTCTTTCGACCCAGTTTTGGGATGGCCGTGCCGCCAGTCTGGAAGATCAGGCCAAGGGACCCATTCTTGCCGGTGTGGAAATGGGAATGCCGAGTGAAGCAGCCGTAGTCGCACGGTTGAAACAGATTCCGGGTTATGTCACACAGTTCAAAGCAGTATTTGGAGGTAAGGATTCTCTTACTTACGACAATGTTGCTCGCGCCATTGCTGCTTTCGAGCGCACGTTGATTACGCCCAATTCCCCGGTGGACCGTCATCTGAAAGGTGACAAGTCGGCGCTATCGGCCGCAGCTAAACGAGGTATGACGCTGATGGAAAAAGTGGGCTGTACTTCCTGTCACACGGGCCCGAATTATTCCGGCCCGGCCAGCTTGCCTGTGGGCAAGGGTTTCTTCCAGAGGTTTCCCAGCTTTCCCAGCAAGTACGACAAGCAATATGACCTGAAAGCTGATCTGGGCCGCTACGAAGTGACCCAGGCCGCTGCGGACAAACACATGTGGCGGGTTCCCACTTTGCGCAACGTGGCGCTTACCGCCCCGTATTTTCACAATGGCTCAGTGCCGACTCTGGATGAGGCTGTGCGTGTAATGGCGAAGAGTCAGCTTAATAAAGTGCTGACGGATGCCGAGGTATCTGACATCGTGGCCTTCCTTGACGGTCTCAATGGTGAGTTCCCAACAATTACCATGCCGCGTCTGCCAGAAACGCCGAATGGTACGTTGCTGGAAGAATAGTCCGGGTTATCAAAAATGCATGGCCGGGTCATCGAAAGGTGGCCCGGCTATTTATAGTCAGCTCTCATATTCGTTATTATTATGCGTTGATTTTTTTATCTCTTCTTCAAGAACCTGGATAGCACCACTGATTCTCAGCATAGTCTTCTGTACATTTATCCGTTTATTATCCAGTTCAGCCAGCGTTTTCTTTCCATTTTCAAATTCAACACTCAATTCTTTGAGACGCTGTTCTAATTGGTTTTGCATTATCAATTACCACACTTTTTTAACTGGTTTGGGATACGTTCCCGTCAAATATCAAATTCGCTGACCGGTTTTAACCCGGCGCTGGTTGATAGCACTCACCTCGAAGATAATCTCCTTGTCAGAAATTGTACCGCTAACCGTGGTCGGGGCGCTGGTAAGGCCAATATCCCGAAGCGTAAATTTCCACACTTTTCCCTCTGACCAGGCATTGCCCGCGTAGACAACTTCACCTGTCGTTCTTGTAACAATAATATCGATACCAGATTCTGACAAGTTTGTCATAACAATATTGCGCACAGTGCTGATGGATTCTTCAGGGCTGCGTATAGCCACTATGCCACTTATCTGAGAACGGCTTTTCAGATTTTTCAGAAGAGCGCCGGGCTTGAATTCATCGTTCAGGAATAATGTATTTCTGGTTTTTCCGCATGTTATCTCGAAGCCAACATCATTACTTAGCTTAAGGCCGAAAGTGTTGTCTCTCAAAGACTGAATGTTTTCCCGTAATTTTTTTTTGCTCAGGGGGCTTGATTGCAGTTTTATCCATTGAGCACCAAGTGCCTCTTTGATTTTTTCTGAATCTATAGAGGCACTCTTGATGCGATAGCCAATAAAAAGTCTGGCAAATGTCAGTGTGTGTTGAAAGCCGGGGTCGTTATTTGCAGAAAGGGAATCTAATGCCTTTATGCTTTTTTCAGTGCCGATACGTCCCATTGCCTTGATGATTTCACGCTGCAAGTGGCCACCGGTTTTTCCCAGTGCCTGAATGAGTGTTTTTTCACTTTCTTTATCTGCGAACTTTCCCAGGCCGGAAGCCGCGGCGATACGTGTTGCATTTAATTCAGTTGAGTCCAACAGTATTTTTGCGAGCACCTCTGAAAAAACACGACCTTTTGCAACCTGAATAAAGGCATTGACCGCACGTTTACGATTGACAGGTGATTTACCCTTTTCTTTATTGGAAAGTATTTTTGTCAGTGTATCGATCTCATTTTTATCCAGACTCAGGTTTCCATTAATGCAATCCAATGCCTGATCAGAAACAATCCTGGTCAACTTGGGTGATAAAGCAATCATGACTTTCTCCTTTTAACAGTTGGAAACGGAACAATGGTCTTTCATTGTGCTTCCCTGGTTGTTGGTAAGGTTCAGGCTGGTGGCGTTAATTGAGCCTATTCCATCACCATCAGAATCATCTCCCATCAAGTTGGTGATATCACCCGCGTGAGACAGCCCAAGATAATGTCCAACTTCATGGCCAAGGAGTATGCCGGTCATAAGGTCACTGCCAAGCAGTTCCAAAACGGAACCAGTGCGTCCTTTGGCGTCCTTATCACAGGGGCCATCGACGTTACTCCAGCCGCTGGCATCAGTAACGTTAGTGACAAAAAATACATCCAGTCCATCATTAGGGCCGGAATAGTCCTCTGTTAAGTCTGTCGCTTCACTGCCATCAACGACCGTATATCCACCTGCTTCACTGCTGGGAATATAACGCCAATAGAGTTTGCGAATGCCGAAGTTTTGTTGTGCATAAATACCCCGGGCCACATCAATTGCCGCCTGCATGCGCTGGGTGTCAGCCTGTGTAAACTCACCGGAAAAATCCGGTTCGTGGCCCACCAAAAACAGGCAGAGGTTACAACTGGGACCTTGAATCAGTTTAATATGATTTTTGAGCGACAGATCCCGGTTCATCGTTCCCCAGATATAGCCATACACATCCCGGCGAATAGAAAAACTACCGGACAAATCCAAACAATTTTCCGCCACACTTCTTACGCTAGTCACAGAATATTCTCCTTTAACGTCGTTATGTTGAATATTTGATTATCGCTTGCGTTACTGTAGAGCGACCAATACAGGAATAAGACCGGTGCCATGCTCAAGAGGCGCCAATGCTTTTCCAATGACAGCACCGAAAGCTTTTTGGGTGTCGTCAGCTTTCATGGCGTGTCCCGGAATATTTGCCGTTGTGAGCAAGTCACCAATGTGGATTGAGTTATTTTCAGCGGTAACCAGACAGTAGACTTTCCCCATCATGGCTATGGGACTGCGATTACTTTCCCCTGCCTGCTTATCCAGCACGAGTCCAGGTTTGTAATGTCCAGCACCTGAAATAATGCCGACTACACGTTTATCGTAGGCAACGTCACTAGGTTGTAATAAGCCATCTTCGTCCAACACCATAACACTGCCTGGGGTGGCGTCCACTGATTCGGCAATGGTGAATTCTTCAGCAACATCCGCATTTCGTAATGTAATATCACCCGCGTTGGCGTCCAGGTGAATTGACGCTTCAGCGGTATCATGATTGTCTGTGGCTGAACTCGAAAACAGTAAAATATCTCCATCGGTACCATTGCCACCCATCCAGAGATTTCCACCATCGCCATCGAAATGGAACGTGGCATCACCGGTATCGTGGTTGTTGCTGGCATTGGCAGGAAAAATCATCAGATCACCGTCTTTCCCGTTGCCACCCATCCAAAGATTTCCACCATCGCCATCGAAATGGAACGTGGCATCACCAGTATCGTGATTGTCGCGGGCATTGGCAGGAAAAATCATCAGGTCGCCGTCTTTACCATTGCCACCCATCCAGAGATTTCCACCATTGCCATCGAAATGGAACGTGGCATCACCAGTATCGTGATTGTCGCTGGCATTGGCAGGGAAGATCATCAGATCGCCGTCTTTACCATTGCCACCCATCCAGAGATTTCCACCATTGCCATCAAAGTGGAACGTGGCATCACCAGTATCGTGGTTGTTGCTGGCATTGGCAGGAAAAATCATCAGGTCGCCGTCTTTCCCGTTACCTCCCATCCAGAGATTTCCACCGTCACCATCAAAGTGGAAAGTAGCATCACCGGTATCATTATTGCTGCTGGCATTGGCGGGGAAAATCACTAAATCGCCGTCTTTGCCATTGCCGCCCATCCAGAGGTTTCCGCCATTAGCATCTAAATGAAAGGTGCTGGAACTGTCATTGTTGAGATCGCCTTCCGATGGAAACAGCAGGACATCACCATCTACACCATTCCCACCCAGCCTCATGTTTCCGCTGGTGCCACTGAGTGCAGCTTTGCTTGCATCGTCATCCAGAATTACGTCATCTATACGAATGCTCATCGTTCGATCCTCCAATTTTCTGGTTTAAAGGAATAATTATTTTGTGAGCCCGAAATAAGCTGATAATTACCAGTTCTGTCACTAATTTAAAAAATTACGGACATGGTCTTTTACTCATGCTATTTCCATTATCCATATATCACGCTTTAATCGAGCGGATATTTCATCGGAAGCTTGGGGTTCTTACGCTTCCCAAGTATTGTGTGTGCAGTTACTTCTTTGAAGCCTGCTCGAACTTAAACTATTTTTGGAAGGAAATATGTGAAAAATTCACGTCTGAAAAACGTTGTTGCGACAGTGAATTAATGGGGAGTAGATAACAATGTTATGAATATTTTTTTAGATTTTCTGATTTTTAGCATTTAACTCACAAAGTCTGGAAATAATTTGCAGGTAATCATTCAGCACAGAGTCCTGTTTCAATAATATCTGTTCTGCTTTTTTACCAAAAACAGCAGCGCTTTGCGGGCATGCCAACCAATCACTTAAGGTCTCGCGCAACGCTTGTTCATCCGTTACCTGTTTTGCACCGCCAGCCTGCAATAACAGCTGAGTTTCTTCGATGAAATTCGTCATGTTTGGCCCGAAGATGATGGGTTTGCCCAGTCGTGCGGGTTCCAAAATATTATGGCCGCCGCGAGGGACAAGTGAACCGCCCATAAATATGTATTCCGCACTCATCATAAAACTTTCCAGTTCACCCAATGTGTCAGCGAGATAAATTTGGGTGTCGGCATTGATGGCATCATTGCGACTGCGTACAGCAATGGCTTGATTTGAATATTGTTTGTGGAGTTGTTTGAGAATATCGGTCCGGCGCTGGGGGTGGCGAGGGGCGATAACCAATAGTCGCCCTTGTGTTTGTTGTGCCATTTTCTTCCAGATGCGGGCAAGTTGCTGTTCTTCGTTATCATGTGTGGAGGCGGCGAGTACATAAGGGCGGCCAAGGTCGATAGCTTGTATTTCGGCAGCATTATTGCTGTTAGCCCATTTGATATTACCGAGTAAATGTACTTTGTCCGCAGGTGCGCCTAACTGAATATAAGCGCCAGCATCATCTGCTGAGCGTGCCAAAATGGCATCAACATTTGTCAGGGTAATGGCATAAAGTTTTTTTATCCAGGCTGCCGTATCACGGCTGCGTGAGGAAAGTCGTCCGTTGACGATAATCAACGGAATATTTTGCTGGGCAATGTTTGCAAATAAATTGGGCCACAGTTCCGTTTCCATGATCAATGCGGCACGGGGTTTTACTGCCCGCAAAAAACGCTGTGTTGCACCGGGCCAGTCCATGGGCAAATAAATATGTTGCACGTCCGCTGGCAGACGTTGTTGCGCGAGTGCGGCACCCGTGGGCGTGACTGTGGTGATGATTATGGGAATATGCGGAAAGCGTTCCCGCAGAGCCGCTATTAATGGTTTGGCAGCGATGAGTTCACCCACCGAGGCGGCATGGAGCCATAACGGGGCATCTGTGTGCCGTGGCAGGCGGACGCCGAGCCGCTGCCAGAATAAACGCCGTTCTCCGGCACGCATGGCCTGCCAGGCATTAAACAGTAGAATAAGTGGCGCGAGCAGGCGCAGCAGCAGGCGATAACGAAACAGTCCTTTGTTCGTCACGGTTGTTTATCGCCTGTGCTTTGTGTTGCTTCGCGGCGTTGACGGTCACGTTCACGGGTGCGTTTTTTGTCGGCCCAGTCATACAGGCCGGG
>Ga0256839_1003107_pt1 | contig 17517 bp, 15 predicted proteins | sample 354166metaG_FD_185968 | JGI IMG/M metagenome (GOLD analysis project Ga0256839, IMG submission 185968) | Hydrothermal vent microbial communities from Mid Atlantic Ridge, Atlantic Ocean - 354-166 | ecosystem: Environmental > Aquatic > Marine > Hydrothermal vents | place: Atlantic Ocean: Mid... | reverse complement strand
GCATTAGCAATTAATAGACCACCCATATCGTATACTTTACTAGCAGCTTCAAACTCTCGAAGCATTCTAAAATCATCACTTAACTCAAGCACGAGAAATCTCCTCTAATAACCCCACAGCTTTATTATGAATGTACACTATCTCTGTATATGACTCAAACAAATGTTCTACCACAGCATTCATAAATAAAAAATTTGACAAAGCTCTTTTCACAAATACTCTTATTTCGTTTAAATCATCTGTATTGTTATACCGAGATAGCAAGATCTCCCTAATAGATACATCTGTATACGATGGCATGCTCCTCATGATCTCAACTAGCTGAACCAGGTTATTTCCAAAGCCCTCAGGCATTAATGTTAAGATTTCATTAACGTCTTTTATTCGATTGTTTATAAAATTGTATTCTTCTGCCGCTAGCATAGGAACATCTATATTCACTGGAACATGTTGATCCACTAGTTTAGAAAATCCATCCATAGAATCATTTTTAATAATCGAAAACATGTAATTAGCGTATTCGTCATTTTCTAATTCTTTATAACTAATAGCTACTTTTTCAAAGGGAGTATATCCGGAAATAACTGAATCACATTTAAGATGCCAGTTCTCCATATCACTACGACTAAGACCGCTCTTTAGTACATTAATAAAATCAGAATATAGCTTAATAAAATCTTTGAATAATGTATTCATTAAACTTGTTACTACATAGCTAAACGTTTTAGCGTATTTAATATTTGTAATAGCCATTACATCGGGATCACCAATATGATAACCTAGACCTCCGTAAATTAACGAACGTCTTGCCTGATCCGTAAGCACACCGTTAACATAACCCCATTTAGCAACATCGTTAACTTGTAAGGGAACTTTCTTGTGGACCAGCGGAGCAACTAAATCACCATCCATGTGTTTCATCTTAAAGACAGTTCTAAGAACTGTCTCTACGCTATTGGATAATGTGTAAACATATGGTTCTTCTGTGGTTTCTTTTAAGAACGCTATTTCTTCCGTATTAAGAGTTTGTATGGGACGATATTTCGGATTACTAATCGCTTCATATACGTCTATAAGGTCTTCCACAGTATAACCATTAGCTGCTTTTTCGATACCAACAAACAAGGTATCTAAGTCAGCAAGCATATTATATTTTGTATTTCTCATTCCAAACTCCGTTATTCAGTTTACCGGCAATTGAATCATAGTTAGACTGCGCCGCATTGTATGCGCCTTTTATTTGAGATTGTACGAAATTACCAATAATAGCAATGTTTTTAACTAATTGTGCTACAGCAGCAGACGCCTTTACTGCATCTTGGTCAGAAACGCCTGATTTACCTTTCTTAGCAACGGCCACACTTTTCTTAAGTCTTTTAGCATCCTTAGCTAATTCCTCTAACTTAGCATTGATAGGTTTGAACGTCTCTTCATGTCTCTTTTTATAATTATCAAATAACTTATCATAGACATTGATAAAGTCAGAGAACATATCTATCAAAGCTTTATCTCCATTACCATTTAAGTCAGACATAAATTCACTAGAAATCCCTCTACTATTTAATGTGTCTGTGTTTTTCTCAAACTTAAGAGACTTAATATATTTTTCACCATCTATTTGCTCGATATCTGCCTTAACAAAACTTACTATTCCAGAGTTGACTGGAGCAGATGTAAGTATAGTTATGTCCTTACTAACATTTGTACCAACAACTGGCTCGGATAAAACATCGTACAGAAGTTTTCCAGATATTTTTAACGTAGAGTAATCTATCTCAGCATTCTTAATAATATCGCTGGTTGTGTCGGCAAAGTAGCCGATAAAATCTAGGAAACCATCTTCGTTAAGTGTAAGGTTTCTTACATTAAGCTCGAAGTTCTTGGGGGAGAATTTTTCTCCAGGTACTACATTTGTAGAACATATTGTAAGAACACTCTTAATGAATCTTTCTAATTCTTCATCACCACAGCGTACATCATATGTGTCATTAATCTCTTTAACGGTCAAATCTCCGAGATTATCTTTTACATATTTTTCAAATTCTTTAAAAGCTGTTTTTATTTCTTTTGTCGTGTATTTATTATCAGTCGTTTTAGTAGAAAATATAGCTTTAAATACTGATACAATCCAATTAATAATATAGGATATCTGTCTAAGAATAGCGGCTATAACGGAACCGATACCTTCCATTGTTTCTTTAATTACTTCTTCTTTACTAGCAGCATCTGTAATATCACCAGCTGCTGGTGGTGGAAGTCTATAATCTACGTCTTCTATAATAGTATCTGCTATAGACTCGCAAGAAATACTGATTGCTTTAATGACGCCACTATCTATATTTCTATTCACGAGACCATCTTGTATCTGCTCAAGTGTTAGTAGCTGCATAGAATGTGTATTTAGTAGGACTATTATTTTATCTAACTCTGTATAACTGTTATCAATAGACACCGATTACTTCCTCGAAACTGAAGCTTGTTTAAAGAAATCTGTATAATTAAAGTCTTCGACATTTTCAGGACTTATATTACCAGATAGAAATTCTTCAAGGATCGCAGATAAATCACCACTTTGTTTTTGGGTTTTTTCTCTGGATTCTTTATAAGGTTTAATCATATCGTAAAACTCCGCCAGCGATATCAAATAATCAAAAGGTATTATGTGTTTTAAACGAGTAGACTGTATCATCTCTACCCATGCTGATAAATATTTTTCAATATGTTGTCCCATGATAACAGAAACATCCGGTTGTACCTGTACCGCATGACCATCGCTCCATATTTCCAATATCTTCTTCAACGGTATATAAACAGTGGTTACTCTTTCCAATACATTCGTTGGGTTTTTTATATCGCCGATATTTATCCCGACATAAGTCAACTCGGCTTCACTATAAATTGTAATCTCTGGGACGGTAACTTTATATACCGTGTTCTCGACAAGATCTCTCAAGTTCTTTAACTTATAAAAAATAGAATTTTCATCTACAGATTGTACTGATCTTTTATTAACTACATTATGGGTTTGTTGATTCATCGAAGCTGTCCTTTGATCAAAGTAAAAAGAATAGGTATATAATAGAATTGTTCTAATAGACCCCAGTCCCTATACCGCTGTGCGACCATTAATAGTTTTTCAGAATCACACTTACCGGTGGATATAAAATCTCTCGTAAGTTGCTCAAACAAAGTTAACTCACCATTACCAGTATAAAATTCTTTTCTAAAAACATAAAACTCATCCTCAGTTACGAGTGGAATATGTCGAGGATCTGTGGGTGATTGAAATAGATGACTTAAATCTCTACCATACGAAGAAACTTCATTTAAAGCCAACGGTTCAGCTTCTAAACAAGTGTTATCGTAGGCTAATGTCGGATTATTTTCGATGGGATAAATGATATAATCTACCCACCCATAACGCATCATATTTGTATACCGGTATCCCTGTAATCTACCTACTGACAGCTGACCCATAATACTATCGCAGTGGTATAACATCCGTATATCGTGGTATTTTAAAGCAGTCCATATCGTAGGACGACGCATACAATGGTCATGGTTATTTTCCAATAGATTAATATTGGCTATTTCAGGTATCTCCATAACATTATTAGTACCTACGATATATTCAGCTATATAGTTATCAAAATACCTTCCGTTTTCTTGTTTAGGTAGTAATAACGTATTGGACTCGCGCTCTATAAATAAACGCATATACCAATCCATTAAACCTTTCTTAATAACATATAAATCTTTAATACAATCTAATTCTGTGCCAGGTATTGTTTTCTTCGACTCATCGGAATAATAAAATTCTCTTAATACCTTTTCATTAAGAGAAGCAAGTTCATTGGCACCAGCTGTATTATCCGTAAATAGTACAAGTGTGTAATCTATCACGTATAAAGAAGATAAATTATAACTCCTCCTGGTAACAGATGTCACTGTAAATAAAGCGGGACGATTTCCTAACAACTCTACAGTAAACATATCTCCTGGGTTAGGAGGTACTTCTGCAATATAAACACTACTGCCTTCTAAAACGGAAACATTATTTGTATCCGTGCTACCACCACCGATAGGATCGATAACTCTAAATACCAGATTATGAATAAGTTCATAATGTTGGATAGTAGGACTGTAGTTACTGTCATGCTGTTGAGCAGGATCGTCAGCACCCAATATCTGCCTATAATACTCAACAGACCACGGTTGTCCGCCTATATAGTTTATAAGGGACTTTACCTCGTGCTCATCCTGAGTTACACAAGAAGAAACATGATCAGGTATTGTTGCCTCTTCTTGAGTAGGAGTCTCCTCCGGATTCGTTATTCTAACAATTGCCATTTTTTAATCCAACTTATAAGAAAAAATAGATAACGTTTGTACTGTTTTCATTACACTTCTAGCACACAACACATCCGCCTTCGTTAAAGTATTATTACCACGTCTATGCCATCCTTCTCCGATAGTATATCTTTCATTATCCCTATATCGTTCTTCAAAGAAGTTACTCATAACTGGATCATTTTGTGATAATCTATCACGTGCGCCAAGACTTAATACACAGAAATCAGTAGCAACACATAGACATATTCTATATGTTTTCCTAATATTTAAATCCTTTGTAGCTTCTATTAATAATGTATTATCAATACTTAATATAGAGTCCTCTATAAACCTATCGTCCTCCAACAACTTTACATAAAGAACAGACTCATAGTGTTTTGTGATATATTGGTGCTCTCCTGATGCTAACCATGTTTTAATAACATCATTAAAAGTAAGAGGATCGATATCATCCAAGGTCATTAGTGTTCGAAGATCATCTGGCCTAATACTACACAGAAAACTGGCGATTATCTTATAATCCGGAATCCTATCTCGAACATCAACTTTATCAAACCATGGTATTCTTGGATATTTATGTGTGTTCAACCTTGTAATAATTTGGTTTTCAAAGGTCTCCACACTCGCCATAAAGCGATCACGCATTGCTTTATGAATATCAGTATCTCTGATTAAACTTCTGTCTAATATATATTTCAAAGGCAATAACTGATTGTGTACCATAATAGGATATCGAACATATATATTAGTAGGCTTTTGATAAGTAATCTTATAAGTAAATGTGGTACTCCATTTACCATTTTCAGATTCTTTAGGACTATTATTCAATACCTCAATATCCCATGTACCATAAACACGAAGTTGTTGTTCTTTTATAAACACGTCTCTAAACGTACCTGTAAGGTCACTACCCCAGACTAACCTGCCATCCGATAGATACCTAAGGTATTCATAGAAGTCTCTCCCGTAACCTCCCTGTGTTTCTTCCAGCTCATGTATCTTATATATTAGATCATATAGCGGAGCAGGCATGATAAACTTATATTCAATATCATGTAAAGTGGAAGTCATTCCCTGAGCTATTTGTCTTCTAATTGTATTCTTCCAAAGAATAATTTCGTCCCTGGATGCGGTAGTAAGTTCTATATTCAGATTCAGTGTGGTATCTATATATACAGGTCTAGCCAAAAAACCTATTTCCGGATCACTAGCAAAAGGTCTATGTTCCTTTTGAAAGGTAGCTACTGTAGAAATATTCTCCATTTCAAATTCTTCATTCCATGTCACCCACAGTCTCTTAAATTCTGGGTCTGTTACTACAGCATCATCTCCCCCATAACCTTTCATAATGTTCTTTCCAAGAGATGATTCTATCTTTATCTTAGCTTCATTTCCTAATCCAGTTTGTTCTAAAAACTCTCTTAGGACTGTCGTCATTACTTGTCTACTAACTGTTTTTTCTAACCCATGTATAGGCATCGTAACAGAAGGCATGTGAAAATCTCTTAATTAGTCAAAGAATTAAAAACAAGAAAAAAAAATACTACTCACACCCCGAAGGATGTGAGTAGTACAGGTCGGCTATAACTTACTTATTCGAAGACAGAGCCTGAATAATTCCTTCAAGATCGGAAAGTCTCTTACTCAACTCCTCGTCCTTTTTGCCTAGCTCTTCTTCCAGTTCCTTGATCCGGTCCTCCATATCCGTTTTTCCAGAACCCAACTTCTCCAGACGCTCCTTTTCCTTTTCCATACCTTCTTTGTATTCTTCGAGAATATCTTTTGTGAAAGAAGGAGTTTGTCTTGCCTTGATTTGTCCATCGATGACCGTCATGGCAGTAGCGATGAAGTCCAGACGATCCTCTTCTGGAACGATCATATATGCGGATGGAGGAAGAAGGATTTTCTTCTTCTCGCCATAAGTGTATATGATACCGTCTTCAGGCATGGTATAGTTGGTGTTCTTGATGATGTATACCTGGGCATCATCTATGTGGATGTCTGTCCTTACTGTTGACTTTACACGTGTATCATCCTTGTCACGTTTATTATAAGCCACGACCGGTAGGTCGATGGTCGATGTTGTCATAGCATCCTTCTTTGGGTGGTCTACGACATTGTGGCTTGTATTTGATTCGGACCCCCCATTCATGAATTGGCAGCCGAATAAAGCTTCAAATCCAGTACTAGCAGTAATATTGTTTGTTTCATTTGACATAATAGTATCATCCATAGAATAGCTGTTAGTATAGGTAATTAGGAATTAATTACCTTTGACTTCAGTATGTATATATGTCAATGAAATTTTTTAATTTGGGTAAAAAATACGCTCGCTGGCTTCAGCCAGCGAGCGCATCTACGTACCGATTTCTTAACTAGTCTTTATATTGGCTCAAAGACAATTTGATATATTTACCTACAGCATCTGTAAACTGAAGAGAACCAACCATATTAGCACTAGCTGCTTTACTAACGCCATTAATGATTTTAGATGCCTTCATAAGGGTATTGCTATCCTTTTCAGTTGCCTTTTTCTCCAATCCGATAGCTGTTTTTTGAAGCTTCGAAATATCTTTCTTAACATCCTTATCAAACAACTCTAGCGCACCAATGGAATTTTTGCACCCTTGTTCCATTTCAGTTGGTTTCAAAACCACCACAGTATCTATTTCTTTTTTAGTAGTCGGTGTTATAACAGTTACTTGAGGAGCATTAGTTGATGTTCCAGTTGTGGATTCCTTAACCAAATACACCTTGGTCGGTGTAAGTCCAACTATCTTACCCTTAACTACCTTTTTTGCTTCATTACCAACTTTATATTCTAATGCTTTCTTATTTGCTAAATCATATGCTTTTTCTACAGATTTGATGATATTGGCCATATCATCGGAAGTGGCACCAGACTTATATTCATTAATAGCATCCGAACCATCGACAATAGCGTTAAGCATGTCGATACAACCAGTTCCAGCATGGTGTGCAGCCATTAACCAGTCACTTGTTACCTTTTTAGAAGACGAAAGTTCGGTTATCAAGGCGCCAAACGCTTTAGCTATACTTTTATTATCAACTTCTTTCTCATCAGGAGTGTCAGAGGAAAGATTTTTTACTTTATCCAACATTTTTTCAAACGCTTTAATACGACCAGAAGCGTTGTTCATCATTTTACCAATAAGGTCTTTAATAAACTGGATAACCTTTTGGATAGCGGCTTTAACAGCACCATATGCTTTACGGGCCATGTCCGAAGCACCTTCCATAGTGGTTTCCAAGTGTGCCTTTGGATCACTTTCGATATCTTCGAAAGAAAGACCAGTATAGCGAGTTGGAATACCCAGTGTGGTTGCAATAGTCTCTACAGACAATTGAATAGCTGCAACAGCACTTGTGCTAGTATCTTCTTTTACCTGCTCGCCAAGTTCCTTAATGGATTCCAGGCTATCAATAGCTTCAAAAGCTGTGCTGATATCACTGGTATAAGTATCGATATCGTTGGCCAGCTCAAGAGTTTCTTGATCAAGATCAAAAGCATTTTCTTCAAGGGCTACAGAGGAAGAATCTTCCTTCAGCTCTACTTCATTAAACAGGATTGTACTCATAACTTAAGTTACTCCAAATTAAAAAATCAAATATTTGATATTAAATAAATGCCATAACAAAATAACATTATTTAAACTTAAAAAAACAAACAAAAAAGTCAAATTATTTCGAGATGACTTCTTCTCAGAATATATTATTCTTTTAACACTCCAGTACCTTGAACAGGAGGAACAATACATTCCAAAACAAATGAAAGGAGTTGTGGTCCTCTCAACTTAATTGTATCAGAATAAATAGGTTTACTTGATAATAAATTCATTATCTGTTTATTAAAAGGTACATTAGTACAACCCCCTACTGCGGGATATTGTTTTCCTCCGGTACCAAGTAATAGAGTTTGACGATAGTTCGTTAAATCCCTATATTCACCAGTAGATACAATGTGGTAAAGATCTTCTAGAAAGTGTTTCTGGATAGATCCCACGCCACCTGATAATTCTTTATTAATAAAACAAATAACACACCCACCTGTAATCTTCTTTAAAGTCCTTACTGCTTCTGATACCCATTTTTCTGTATGTACTTCTTTATTAGAAATAATATCAGCGACTTCTTCTGACCCATAATATGTATATTCTTCTAACAAAATTGTCTGTTTTCTTGCACCATCAGCTATCTTATCAGTTAAAGTCATAAAGACTTTATTTTCATAATCAGGTAGCAGAAAACCAGATAAAGTCCTAATCATTACTCAAACCTACGTTTTCTTCCATTTTACCAATACGGTATTCTGTTTTCGATACCTGTTCTCTATAGTACTTCAATTGTTTTTCTACAGCAGGGGATGGTGTGTCTTCTTCAAGATACATAATCTTTAATTCAAGTTGTTGTTTTCTACTTTTCATTATTTCGTAGTATGCCGCTTTAAGCTCCGCATACATCATGCCAATTCTATAAAAAGGACTACCTATAAAACCACTAACGTTATCTGTTTCTTTGATAAGTCGTGACTTTGATTTAATATCAATAGTGATAAGATTCTTATCATTCGGATCAATAACAATATCCGGAACTTTCTTGATCTCTTTAAGATAATCTTTACTAAGTCCTACATACGCCTGGAGTAACCTAATATACACTGGAAGTGTTTGAATAATATAGTCTTCCTCTCTCTTACTGACTTTTGAAGTTAGCAATGTTTTTTCAATCAATGCTTTATCCAGCATATAGTCATAAAGCGTTACAGTAAATTTAGCTATAAACAATAAGTGTTCGATTGATCTCAAGACAGCGGCGTCGCGAATACTTGAAGTGTTCTTATTGATAATATCTGGAAACTCATCAACTACTACGTTAGTTAATGTGGGAACAATAAAAGAACAATCCTGTAGGTTATTTTTAAATACTTTTAACATTTCTGATACGCTATCGCCAGAAAAACCTTTATGTGTTCTTCGAATGATATTGACGAGACGATCGATATCTTTCGTTTTGAATGCTGGATTCTTACTGACACCCAAAAACATAGTAGTGGATGGAAGAACAACATCATTTAGAGACTGTTCTACTTTCTGTAGATCATCCAGGATATCTGTTTTCTTTATCCCTGAAAAGAGATTAATTATATAATCTTTAAGTTGCATTAGAATACCACCCCTGAATTACTGGAAAAGCTTTTCAACATTTTCATCAAATCGGCACTACTATCCTTATTAGATACTGATTTGAGCATATCATACCCGATATCACTATGTGTGTCCATATCACGAGTATAGAAAGTAGCACGTTCCCACTCCCTATCCATTACACATAACATTACTACAAAGTTCCTGGAAAACAAACGATCTCGATATTTCTTCTTTTGCAGACTCCCTCCTACTTCTTTTTCAATACTCTTTAGGTCTTGTTCTGTAATAACCACCATGTTATAAAACGCACCATATCCTTTTGCGCCAGTCTTACCATATCGAAGAATAGCTTGATTGACTTTATTCGATACTTCAGAATAAAGACCAGTTTTATCCTTCATCATCAAACGCTGGTGTTCTTTAACAAGATCTTGGTTAAAAATAAAATCCTTAAAGAATGAGATATTGCCAGCACGGAGATCGTCGATTCTATTAAAGAGACTATGTCGCATTTTAGTCACACCAAGAATACCTTCAATAACATCCGCTGGTGCTGAAGCTGGAGAAAGTCTTACCATAACTGGGATAGTTACTCTAGCATCACTTTTCTTTGGTGTTATCTTTAACTGCAATATTTTAGCTAGTGCTAGGTGACTAAGGTCTTTATATAATTCTGGACCAAAATCTTGTTTTCTTTTTCCAGTTTTGATATCTTCGACAGAAACATCTTTTAAACCGTATTCTTCTAATGAATATATAGATTTTTCCAAGTGATGAAATTCTTCCAATACAACCCCACCTATGTTGGAAGTATTAACTCGTTTAATGCTGGCTAGATCTTTTAATGTGTTTTTTGTCTTAACATCAATGACATCGCCCAACATTGTAAATGCCTGTAAGTAATACATAGAAAATGTATTAAGCATTACAGTTAAAACATCTTTAGTATGTTCATCTGTCTTAAGTTGTGGACTAATAACAACCCTTGGGTCGACCAGCAAAGGTTGTATGGTATCTACTATTGATTTTAAACCAGTACCAAATTTCTGGTTTTCATTATCTTTATATTCTATTACTTTATCATGATCAACATCATATCCTATAAGACTAGATACTAATCTGACAATGCCTGGAAGTGTACTAAATTCCATCAGTGATCCTCTTGGGAAAATTATAAAACAATTTATGTATAAAACATTCTCACTGAATTAGAATTACTTGATATAATTAGGAATCCGCCCATGCCTGATCCATTTATTCCCATAAGTTTAGAAGACTATTTTACAACAACAGCCCAAGGGTCTGTTGAAAAAGCGTTAACAAATACCGTCTATGGAATCAATCATAGATTAATAAACCCAAGGCTAGAACAAAATAAAGATCACACTGGTATGGTCTTTATTACAAGACCGCAGCTTAATCTTAGCAGTGGTAACTTAAGAGCTGTTAGAAAGTATTACAAACTACTTAATAATGATCCAAAAAGTGTAGAAAGAATGATACGAGTAACTCTAGATCCTAGTCTACCGTATGATCTATATGGTGGAGGTGAGATTACCTCATCGTTAGTTGATCCATTACAGGCTTTTATACCATTGGTAACTAACACAGCTAAAAGTGTATCTGGTTGGCCAGATATAGCTATACCTACCTACGTTTCTCCGGCAGGTAATTATAAACAACAATATAGTCAAGTCGATGGTATTAGTGAGAACTATGAAGCATGGACTACTGATATCAGTTTCAAAAATACAGGAATGAATATATTACTCTATATGTTTTATATATGGAGTACTTACCAAACCTATGTGTTCGAAGGGAAACTATTACCTTATCCAAACGCAATACGATACAATTATATAGACTATATGACAAGAATATATAGAGTAGTCTTGGACAAAACACAAAGTCGTGTTACTATGATAGCTGCTAGTGGGGTAAGTTATCCCATTAATGCTCCGCTTGGTATGTTCTTTGATTTTAATTCGGATACTCCATATAACCAACAAATAAAAGAATTCACTATTCGGTTTCAATCACTTGGCGCTATTTATATGGACGATATTTTGGTCTATGAGTTTAATAAAACTGTATCTACTTTTAATAAAAATATGACAGATGACGTTAGAGAACAAGCTATGGTAAAATTGACTGGAAGATGGGCAGATGTGTTTAATAACAGAGGATATCCTCGTATTGATCCAGATACTATGGCATTTGAATGGTGGGTACCTAGAGATATTTTTGAAACAAAAGAGTTAATTGTTCTTGGGAGTGGGTTGTGAGTGAAATTATAAATGCGTCTGGGTTTTATTCTGAATTAAAAGCTTTAATAGACCCAGTAAGAACTAATCCTACAGAGATACAGACAACAATATTAAATTACTTAGAACAGATAACAAATGGGGAAATAGATCTTGTAGATCCTACCAATCCTTTTATATTTTTGTTAGAAGCGTCTTCTGTTACTGCCAGCAGTATTATGGATGGGTATATAGATGGTATACGAAAGCAATATCCGAGATTAAGCACTACTTATGATGATCTATACCATCATATGTCTGATATAGATTATATTGGTCGCTTTTCTATACCAGCTAAAGCTAATATTACCTTTGTTCTGTTTAGAAACGATATTGTCACAAAGGGTGTTTATAATAGCACAGAACAAGCACACACATTTATTATACCCAGGTATACAAAATGTATTGTACATGATATTCCATTCATGATACTACATCCTATTATTGTAAAAGAATATGATAACGGATCTATTGTAGTTACCCGTGACTTATCTGTAGAAAATCCTTTAGACTATGGTACGAGAGCTGTAGTGCCATATACTATTAACAAAGTAAACGAGAATGAGAGCTGGGTATACTTCACGGTACCAGGTGTACAAGTCGATATAAGTTCTAACGAATTCATTATTAATAATGGAAGTAATTTTAAACAAAATATCTCTTATTTAGATAATTTTGTATATGCAGAAGCGCACGGATACGATGGTACTAACTGGAATAAATTAAAAACTACACATAGTGATCTCGTCTACGATGTTACAGACCCGACAGTTTTATTTAAAGTAACAGAAAATGTATTAGAGGTAAAGATCCCTCCTGCTTACCTGACACCTAATACTATAGGTCAATTATTAAGAATTGATTTATACAATAGTAAGGGGAAGATAAGTATGGAATTAGGAGAATTGCCTATAAAGGATTGGTCAAGAAAAGTAGTAGTAGTAGATAGTGTCAGAGACAGTAGTCCGGAAACTGCTGCTACAAACACAGTCACTCTAGGTACATTTAGCTATGATAGAGTAGACGGTGGCAGAAATATGTTATCGTACGAAGAATTACGAACTAGATTATTCCAGAATGTTCTTGGTCCTATGAACCAACCCATAACGTTATTTCAAATACAAGAGTATGTTAATAGGGACGGTTATGATATCGTAGAAGGTATTGATATTATATCTTCCAGGAAATACATGGGATTAAAGGATTTACCACAACCCGAAATTATCGGTGTGTCCACAGGATCTATTACCACAATAGCATCTGTAGGGATCACAGATAGGGATATTGTTAATGTTGATGATCTCGGCATAACATCTCTGGATACAGATCTTAGCAAACGTATTATTTATCACAATAATAACAGATATAGTATTTTAAACGATACGATCTTTATAGAAGAAAACGATATTATCAAACCAATGACAAAAGCTGAATACGATGCCATTATAGCTCTACCAAAGGAAGAACGAGTGACAAGTCTAAAGGATAAGAACTATTGGTATAATCCGTTCTATTATATACTTCATAGAGACGCTAATGAGCTAACTACTAAAGTATATGACTTAGACGAACCAAATATTAACTTTGTAAACTGGATTAACAGGAATGAGAATTCCACAGCGGTGGTGTCCACAGCTAGTTATAGTATTGAAAAAACAAACACATCTTATATAATTCGTATAACTACTATTAGTGATGACAATTATAAAAATGCCAGTGATAGAGAAGCTCAATTGGTCTATACAAATAAGGGAGGTGGAAAAAGTTATATCAATTCCAGCTCAACATCAACAACACCCGATAATGAATTTATATTTGAATTTATACTTAATATAAACCATGACATTACCAAAGATGATGAAATTATATTTACAAATATGTATGTCGGTAGTAGTGTAGCTAATAGTAACGAAATTCCTATTCATGCAACCTTGTCTCTGTATTATACAACAACTGATCCATCTGTTGTTACCAGTGGCAGTAGTATGGATTCTGAGATTGGTTCTGCTATACTCCCAATTGGTTCTAGAGCAATCGTACGGGAAGACTTAGATATCACGTTCGGAGAACATTTGGAATGGTTGTGGAAAAGGTCTAAGCTATACTATCATGAAACCATTTATAAAAGATATCTTACAGATGTATACGCTACCTATAGTAGGGACATATATGATAGAGACCCTATAACCGGAGCTATCTTTACAGTTAGTTCTACTTGTAACTCTGTAACATATCTTAAGATACATAATAAAGGTGATCCGATCCTTGATGATGATGGAAATCCTATACTACTACATAGTGCTGGAGATGTAGTATTAAACGCATCTGGGGATCCCATAGTAGATTATACTAAGGGAATTTCTATGGAAATGGATCTTATATTATCAGAAGCGGTATTTCATTTCGCTACATCTACACCATATAAGAAATATAAAAATAAAATCAAACATGTGATAAAAGAACGTGTTTTAAAAGATATGACGCGTTTCAATGAAGACACTATCGAAAAAACAGAAATACTTTATGGTAGTAAAAAGACGCATGGAAGTATTTATACAAAAATAAATGGTGTCAGTACTAAGTCGAATAGTAGAAAGAAGTTTAGAATAATAATATATGTGGCAGATACCATATTGATAGATGATAGTGTCAGAGAAAGCATAAGTGATAAAATAATTGCCGCGATTGATAGGAATACTGCTAATGGTGTGATTGATATGGAAGAAATTAGATTCATTATTAATGAGGTGGGTGCTATTTCTAAAGGAATAGAAATTTATCTCGATGATAATAAATTTACAGGCACTATGGAATCAGAGAAGAAAGGTGAGAGGTTTGCCATCAAAAGACAACCTATACTAACACAAGATGGAGAAATATCAGTAACCACAGATGTTGATATAAAATACATAACTGTGATTTCGTAAAGCTATATACCATCCGCAGTCAAACGACTGCGGATGGTAGTAGTATCAGCTATATTTTCTTACAACAATCTGCATAAGAATTTTTAAATGTTTTCTAACAACAAGATGATTATCAACCATATTCATCATTTCCAATAAATCACTATCTGTTTTATTTCTTTCCCATTCGGATAACGTATCCTGTATTCCGATAGTTACATTTCTGAGAGTATTAATGAAATCTTTAACAGATCCATCCAGGAAGATATTAACAAGTTCTTGCTCTATTCCGTAGGAGGATGTAGAAAATAATTCATCAAGATTATAATTTCCAGCAGACAAGTTAGTAACTAAGTTATGTAATATAGAGTATATTACTTCAGTATCTTCATCTATACAGCGGTGAAATTCAACAAGTTGTTCTTTATACTTATTTATTTCTCCAGCATTATAAGTCTCTCGTTCTAATTTTTCAGTTACTCTATCATTACTAGACTTTAAAAACTCAGTTACTTGTAATTCAGAAGCTTGTAGTGTCTGAAGAGTCGGTTGTTCTCTTAAAGAAGTCTGTAACTTTATCAATAACTCTTTCCCGACATTATATTTCTCTTTATCTTTCTTCTTTAATTCAGAAGCTATCCATGTGGTGACATACAGCATTCCTGTTTGTACTTGACCGGCTTCTGGATAAAGATCAGGATTAATACTAACACCAATGTCTTCTAATTCAATAGCCAGACTCCTATGAAGTCCATTTTCCTTTTTTACCAAATTATCTAATGTTTTTAATCTGACTATATTTTCATCTATGGCTTGTTTCTTTTGTAGTAACTCTTGCAGCTCAGACACTTATTTTACCGATAGGATAAATTTACGTATTGCCTTATAGGATGATCTATAAGCCACCTCTGCTTTCTCTATAGCTTCAGCATCTTCCGGAGATAGTGCTGTAGTTATGGAAAACATTATATCTCCCCAAGTACCATCATTATTAAGATTACGTGTTCTGGGATTAATGATGCCACATCGGAAATTATGTATGTTTCGACATACGGCGTAAACATACTCCATTTTTATAGGATACGCGTCATTAATCATATTAACAACGCGTTTAATCTTCGGATAATCCCTGGTCCAAGCATAATCTACCACTGTTTCGGAACTAATAACGATTAGTTCTTCTGCAAGTACTTGCGCCAAAGCTATCAAAGCTACCTTTGGTGCGTTATTAAGACATGTCAATGTCTCTAGTTCTTTATTTATTGGATTAATCTCAATATTGTTCATCGGAATTCCATGGAAATTTTGTTTGAGTCTCACATAATTTATACTGCCCGTAGCGAAGTACTACAGGCAGTATATTTTAGCTATCTAACACATCTTTTAATTTGATCTTAGATATCCTTAATTCATTAGCTGTTAATTCTTCCACATACTTATATAATTGTTCTGATTTCCTAGAGGCTCTTCCTTTAGCAGATAGTATGTTAAAGAAATTTACTAGCATCGGTTGTTGTCCAAAATTAGTAGGTTTAAACAACATTAAAGAATCGAAGTAATCAATAGTAGATAATATCCTTCGTCTTTCTTCACTGGTTAACTCTTTTTTCTTATACTTTAAAGAAAGCACCAATTCTGTTCTCATCCTTCTAATACGTTCTTTGGCGCTAGGATAGGTAAAGTCTTGAAACATATAGTTCATAAGAAATACTTTCAAAACCCACACTACTGGAAAAAAGAATATAAATCCTAAGATCAATGAAAATAAAATATCATTAAGAATAATAAATAACCGATATTGGAAGATATTTGGAAGACCTCCGATCTTATCCAAAGCTTCTATAATTTCTCTTTCTAGTCCAAATCTAGCCACAAATTGATCCGCTACTACCTCAGATGTCTCTAACCAATTACGCGCATCATTTACTTCCTTTTTATAATAATTAGCAGCAGACACAGTTAGTCTGGTCATTACCCGCATATTGAGTTTTCCTTTTTCCTTTTGATACTTTATTAATTCATCCTCTTTTAATTCTTTAGCAAGCTTAATAATTAGTTTCTTACCATTATCTGTTTTCTTATATTCATCAAAAGCTTCATAAATAACATTGGTGCGTTTCTTTATCTTTCCCGCGTATTCATAGTAAGTAAAGACATGACCAATTTCATGGAGAAGAATAGCTGTAGCTTCTTCTGGTTTTAAGTCCCAGCCATATATACTTTCTCCTGTATTTTGATCCATCCTATTGGAAGAAAATATATAATCATAAGGCATTAACATAATACCAGTTAATACATTCTCTAAACCAATTATTTTTGCATTCTTGATATCGACCGTATATCCTTTAGATCTTAATATCTTTATCAACTTCAATCGGTCTTCTTTTTGTATTTTTCGTTCGGCAGGAAATGTATAGAAATCATCCTCTGTACCGTTTTGTAACGGTATACCTAATACTGGTTTGACGATATATACACCGGGACCCCACCCGCTATATTTTTCATTAAAAACGAGTTTAATGCCAAATCTTTTTAATATAAGATCTCTGACTTCTTTTACCAAATCAGAAAATGATTCTTTTAATATTACTTGGTCTCTTATCTTAGTATGTAGTTGGTTTAATTGTTCTACTACAACTGTATCTGTCTGAAAGTCGATAGCTTCTTCATTAAAGAGTATGTTTGACATAGACGGTCCGTATAAAAAAAATAATAGTCAGGAGATTAAATACTACCCACAGTCATCTGACTGTGGGTAGCATAGAGTGTGGTAGTTTAATCCCACCA
>Ga0256839_1003106_pt1 | contig 17520 bp, 15 predicted proteins | sample 354166metaG_FD_185968 | JGI IMG/M metagenome (GOLD analysis project Ga0256839, IMG submission 185968) | Hydrothermal vent microbial communities from Mid Atlantic Ridge, Atlantic Ocean - 354-166 | ecosystem: Environmental > Aquatic > Marine > Hydrothermal vents | place: Atlantic Ocean: Mid... | reverse complement strand
CTATCGGTGATGGCGCTTGAAGCGCACGGGCTAATCCCCGACCAGGGGGAGGTTGTGGTAACCGGTGCCAGTGGCGGGGTGGGCAGCCTGGCTGTCGCCATCCTGGCGCATCTGGGGTACGACGTAGTGGCCTCTACCGGCAAGGCGGAAGCGCATGAATTGTTGCAGGCGCTGGGAGCTTCTCGAGTAATTGATCGGCAGGAGCTGGGGCAGGGGCCCAGACGACCGCTTGACTCCGGTCGCTGGGCAGGAGCCGTCGATACGGTGGGCGGTCCGACGCTGGCCGCCCTGCTCAGCCAGATCAAACGCCACGGAAGCGTGGCCGCCTGCGGCCTGGCCCAGAGCCATGAATTTACGACTACCGTTTTTCCATTTATTTTGCGCGGCGTAAACCTGCTGGGCATCGACTCGAACACCTGCCCCCAGGAACAGCGACGCCGGGCCTGGCATCGCCTGACGCACGACCTCCCCAAAGATGCCCTGCATCGGGTCACGCGTGTGATTCCACTCTCGGAGGTGCCGCAATGGAGCGAAGCCATGCTGGCTGGCAAAACGCAGGGACGCCTTGTGGTGGACGTGCAGGCATAGCCGTGACGCGCTCTTTCTGGCAACGACGCCATCAGGTAGCCGATCGTGTGGCCGACGTCGCAATTGTGGGCGGTGGCATTATTGGATGTGCCACAGCCTTCTGGTTGCACCGGCTTTGCCCTCATTTGCGACTGATACTGCTCGAAGCCAGGGCCCTGGCTGAAGGGGCCAGCGGGCGTAATGCCGGGTTTATTCTGCCTGGTGCCTCGGCCGACTTCTTAAAGGACTGCAGTCGCTATGGCGAAGCGCGAACGCGTAGGCTCTGGCAGTTCACCCGGGAGAATCGCAACCTACTGCTTCGCGAACTGGATCCCGCGGCTTTTGACTGGGAAGATAGTGGGGCGCTGATCGTGGCCGGCTCGGCTGAAGAGGAAAAGCGACTACAGGAGGCGGTCGCGCTACTCCGAAGTGACGGTATTCCGGTCATTTTTCTGACCGCCGCCGAGGTCAACCGACGTCTGCAGGCGCGGGGATACCGGGGCGGGCTGTACTTGCCAGAAGGCGGCTGTCTGGATCCAGTGGCGCTGGTGCGCCACCTGGCTGCCCGAAGCGAAGCGACTGTGCTGACGCACCATCCCGTGCTGGCCCTTTCTCCCTGTAGTGGCGGTGTGCTCCTGGAGACCCCCTACGGAGTGGTACGGGCCGGACAGGTACTGCTGGCGCTCAATGCGTATCTGCCCCGACTGCTGCCGGAAACGGCCGCCTATGTGCGCCCTGTGCGCGCGCAAATGCTGGCTACCGAACCCGCCAGGCCACGCTGGGTGCCATGTCCGGTCTATTCGCACGACGGCTTCTTCTATCTGCGCCAGCTATCTGACGGGACTCTGCTGGTAGGGGGAGCACGGCATCTGCATCTTGAAGAAGAGGTAGGCTACGAGGATGTTACCACGGAAGCCTTGCAGGCCGATCTGGAGCGCTATTTGCACGCCTACTTTCCGCAAAGTGAGGGATTGCAGGTGCACTGTCGCTGGAGCGGAACGATGGGCTTTTCGCCGGATGGTCTGCCTGTGGTCAGTCAGATCTCTGGTCTGGATGGCAGTTACTGGGCAGCGGGCTTTACCGGACACGGCATGGGGTACGGCTTCCGCATGGGACGGTTGCTGGCTGAACTTCTGCTGGGGCGTCCGTGCCCCGAAGGGTACGACCTGTTTGCCTGCAACGGAAGGCCTGCCTTCACGCTGGAAACTACGCCGTGAAGTGCGCCGATGGCACCGGGTATTATGCGCTGCTGGAATAAGCCGTTAGTCGTGCTGGTGCTTATTTTTGGAGTGACCGGTTCGCTTCACGCAATGCGGAGGAGATATGCGTCTTTTCCTGACATGCTTGTGCTGGTTTGGCCTGAGTCTGGCGACGCAGGCGCAGACAGCTTTTCAGGGGAGCGTCTATTTGCTGGCAGGCATTCCTCAGGGAGCCTTTCGGGAAAACGTCGACAACGCCGGCTTTGGACTGGACTTTGATATTGGCTGGCGCTTGCTGAACGCACCGGTATTCCTGGGGGCGGAGGCTGGTTTTATGATCTACGGGGTGGAGCGTCGGCAGGAGCCCTTCAGCCTGACCATTCCGGATGTGACGGTAAGCGTAGAAACCATCAACAACATGGCCATGGGGCACCTGCTGATGCGCTTGCAACCCAGCCTGGATCGACTCTGGCCTTTTGTGGAGGGGCTGATCGGCGGTCGCTACTTTTATACGCGCACCACGATCAAAAGCGAGCAGCAAGAGGAAATTGCAGCGTCTACCAATTATGAGGATGTGGCACTCAGTTACGGCTATGGAGCTGGATTGGAAATTGAGCTTTATCGGAAGCCTGTCGCAAGGCGTTTACAGCGATTTTTGATTCATCTGGGTGGACGCTATCTCTATGGATCGGAGGCCGAATATCTGCGCAGGGGTTCTATCCGGCGTGAAGGTGGGCAGGTCGTGTACGACGTATACCGGTCGCGGACGAATGTGCTGATCTGGCGCTTCGGGGTGACGTTTCACTTCTGAACGTTTCAGTACCAGATCAGCCCTTCTTGGGGGTCGCCCAGGGACATTGCCTGGCGGTGTGTATAGCGCCAGGCGGTCCACCAGGCCAGCAAGGCATCTACGTCGTGCCAACTGGTGGGCGGTTCGGCACAGGGATGGGGCAGTAGTGGTAGCAGGTCGCGGGCAAAAGATTCCGGGAAGTCGCGTCGGTAGCGGGCCTGCAGGTTTTCGGGCAGGCGGCGCTGGACGACCAGTCGGGGATAGGTCTCCAGTACGGTACTGCCTCGGTGTTGCAGGTGATGAGCCAGGGTGATAGCACGGGCGGTCAGGCCACCCAGAAACAGAGGCGACATGGCTCCGGCCAGGCGGTCGGCGGTGCGGAAGAAAAAGTCGGGCGTTTCGTCGGTATCCGGGTGGCAATAAGCGCGGGGCAGGCTCAGGGGCGCATCGATAGCGACAAGGCGGGGGGGTTGTGGTAGGAGCAACTGGGCCAGCCAGGCGTCGGCGTCGGTCTGGCGCGGGCAGGCGCGCAGATGCAGGCGTCCATCGCGGCCGTTCCAGGCGAGCACGGTGGTGCCAGCAGTGCGTGCCCCGAAGTCGAGGCCGCAGAGGCTGTCGGGAGCAGGCGAGGGCATGGCATTTCTGTAGCTGATTCCGTAAGCTACACGATAAGTTTGCCGCAACCTGTGGGTCAAGCTGCCATGAGATCCGTTATTGCAATAGTCGTTCTGCTGGTAGGAAGCCCCATACAGGCTCAGTTGCTACCGGATTCGCTCTGGAAACGCTACGAAGCGGCGGCTCAGCGCATTATCACGGCAGCGCTGGCGGATAGTAGTGCTTTCGAACGCCTGGCATACTTGGTCGACACTTTTGGTCCACGCTTCAGCGGTACACCCCAACTGGAACGGGCGATCGACTGGATACTGGAAAGTATGCGCCAGGACGGGCTGGAAAATGTTCGCGGTGATACGGTAATGGTACCACGCTGGGTTCGAGGGCACGAGGCCCTGGAATTGCGGCATCCTTACCGGAAAAAGCTGGCTGTGCTGGGACTGGGTGGCAGCATTGCCACGCCACCGGACGGCATTGAGGCAGAAGTCCTGGTGGTGCGTTCGTTTGATGAGCTGGAGGCGCGTCGTGATGAGGCGCGCGGGCGTATCGTGGTCTTCAACGTGCCGTTTACAACGTATGGGGAGACGGTACGCTATCGCGTAATGGGGGCCGTAGCTGCTGCGCGGGCCGGTGCGGTCGCCAGCCTGGTGCGTTCGGTAACCCCACATTCGCTCTATACGCCTCATACGGGCAGTATGCGCTATGAACAGGGAGTGCCGCGTATACCGCACGCCGCTCTTACCGTCGAAGATGCCGAACTGCTTCAACGTTTGCAAGATCGAGGGCAGCGCCCTCGACTCTGGCTTTATATGGAAGCGCAGACGTTGCCCGATGTGCCTTCCCGCAACGTTATTGCTGAACTGGTGGGGCGGGAACGTCCGGAAGAGATTGTTGTGGTAGGCGGACACATCGATTCCTGGGACGTCGGACAGGGAGCCATAGACGATGCCGGGGGATGCGTGGCCGCCTGGGAGGCCGTTCGGCTACTGAAGCGGCTGGGCCTGCGACCTCGTCGTACCATTCGGGTGGTGCTCTGGACCAACGAGGAAAACGGTCTTCGGGGAGCCCTGGCCTATCGGGATCGCTACCGTGAGGAACTGGATCGGCATGTGCTGGCGATTGAATCGGATGCCGGCGTATTCAAACCCGAAGGATTCGGGTTTTCTGGATCCCCTGAAGCGCTGGCGATCGTTCGCGCAGTTGCCCGACTCCTGCGACCGATCGAAGCCGATCGCATCTGGGAAGGCGGAGGAGGAGCCGACATTGCGCCGTTAATGCGTGCAGGTGTTCCCGGTATGGGCTTGCGTGTGGATGGCACGCGCTACTTCTGGTATCATCACACGGAGGCCGACACGATCGATAAGCTGGATCCACATGCATTGAACCTTTGCATTGCGGCGCTGGCCGTTATGGCCTACGTGGTGGCCGAGCTGCCCTCCCCTCTGCCACGGCGTGTGCGCTCAGAAGGCGGAAGCTGAAATTTCGGTCAAAGGCATGGTGCTTGCCTTGTCGACTTAATCCTCACCGCTTTGTAACCGATACTTGAGATAGCCTTAGCGGACCGCCAAGCAGTTACGGACGATGAGTGCCCCCCATCAGCAGGCCCCTGCCAGGAGCAGTGCAGATGTAGAACCGATGCGCACGTTTTTAAACGAATTACTGGCTGCCCTTCAGAAGTTACAGTTGCAGTTGCAAAAACTGCCACCGGCGGAAGAAAACACCGAGACGCTTCCGGTTGTGCAGCGCATGCAGGTAGCCGACGCGCACTGGGTAGCGACGCTGGTGGAGATGCGATCGATTTGCCCGGGACGTCTGTTGGTGATGGAGGCCCGCCATCATCAGCCGGACTGGAGGCGGCTTTTGCAATTGCGTCGCCAGCCGCTGCTAGCCAACGTGCCCCTGCTGGTTGTCCTTGAAAAGGACGATCCCCAGGCCATTACCGAAGCCTACCGGATGGGAGCCGATGCCTGCCTGATACGGCCTGTGCATCCGGCGCAACTGCTGGGAATGGCGCTGTATCTGCTCCGGCAGGGACGGCGTCGCGCGGCATGAGGGCTTGTAGGGTTGGCTGGTGTAGGATGAGCATTCAGTGTTCCAGATAGGTAGAAGTGCGCAGGATGCGTCGATAGAGCTCCAGCAATTCTACACCTTCGCGTGGACGCAGCGCGCCTATACGGACTTTTTCCTGAATAAGGTAGTTCATACGACGCTCTAACTCATTAGGGTAGTATTGAACCTGGGTCAGTTCTTCTTCGACAGTGGCGCCTGGTAGAATCAGTTCAATATAAAAGTTGCCCGGTTCGTCCTCGTCAAGATAGATGTGCGCTTCGGTAACGCGGCCGAACAGGTTGTGCTGGTCGCCCATGATGTCCTGGTAGGCGCCCATCAGGAAAAAGCCCAAGTAGTATGGCTCGTTGGGGCGCAGCGGATGCAGCTCCAGCGTGTGTTTTTCGCCCTGAGGCGTGACAAAATCGCGGACCTGCCCATCGGAGTCGCAGGTCAGGTCGATCAGGATGCCGCGACGGGTAGGGGGCTCGTCCAGGCGATGAATGGGCATGATTGGAAAATGCTGGCCGATTGCCCAGTGATCGATCAGAGAGCGAAAAACGGAGAAGTTGCACAGGTAATGGTCGGCCAGTTGTGTAGGAAGCTGGTGAAGTTTAGCGGGTAGCTCTCCTGTGTTTTCGGCAAGGCGTTCGCAAAGGCGAGTACAGGCGGCCCAGTAAAGCTGTTCGGCCTCTGCTTTCTGCTCCAGCGACAGGGCACCTTCGCGAAAGGTACGGTTGATCTGATGGCGAAGTACTTCCAGTGCTTCGTACGTAGGCTGTAACGGCTCAGTGGCGGCTGCTTCGTAGAGCTGACGCAGTTCCTCCAGTAGGGGATGCGTGCTGCCATTGGCCCAGGCGGGCAGTTCGTATTGGCGCGAGCGGGTGTCGAGCACTTCGGTGATAAAAACCGAATGGTAGGCAGTCAGCGCCCGACCGCTTTCAGAGATCAGGACCGGCGGCGGTACCCCTTCCTCCTTGCAGATCTTTAAAACCGTAGTAACGACGGCTCGGGCATAGTCAGACAGGGTGTAGTCGATGCTACCCGGGGCCTTCGGATTACCTGCTTCGTAGGTGATACCCAAGCCGCCCCCGATATCCAGATAGGTGACGCCCAGGCCGCGTTTGCGCAGGCGTGCATAGATGCGCGTGGCCTCCGCAGCGGCTTCCTGAATGTGGGCCAGATGGGCGATCTGACTGCCCAGGTGAAAATGCAGGAGCTGGAGGGATAACCCGGAATGGCCATCGCTGATGTGATCGAGCAGGCCCAGCAGTTCTGAGAGCGACAGGCCAAACTTGGAGGTTTCTCCCCCGGACTCTGACCACAGCCCGGCCCCCGTGGCCGAAAGGCGCAGGCGCACGCCAAAGATGGTTGGTAAGCTGGCCGAGGGCAGCCGGGGATCGTCCAACACCTCCAGCAATAGTCTGAATTCAGCCATGCGCTCGATCACCGGGATCACCTTTTTACCAAGGCGTTGTCCGGCCAGGATGAGCTGCATCATAGACCGGTCTTTGACCCCATTGCAGATCAGCAGCATATCGTCCCGCTCCAGGTAGGGCAGCGTGGCCAACAGCTCTGACTTGGAGCCGCACTCCAGGCCAAACGCATAAGGTCTGCCGGCCTCAAGGATTTCTTCAACAACTTCGCGAAGCTGGTTTACTTTGATAGGATAGACGCCCCGATATGTGTTGGCATATCCTGTTTCAGCGATGGCTCGACGGAAGGCCCGGTTGAGCTGGGTAACCCGTGTGCGGAGTAAGTCCTGAAAACGCACCAGAAAAGGCGGGTGTATGTCCTGGGTACGCAGGCGTTCGACAACTTCAAACAGATCGATAGAGGGACCTTCCGGTCCCAGCGGACGAACGGCTACATGGCCAGCTTCGTTGACGTGGAAGTACCCCGCGCCCCACGCCGGCACATGGTAGAGCGCTTCGGCCGCCTGTGGCGTCCAGGTTTCCGTGTCGACCGATAGGTGCTGAACCGCGTCCAAGGGCACCTCAGCGTTTGCGTGCGAATCGTGGTCCGAACGCAGGGTATCTTCGGATGGTTTCGCGATAGCGAGGCTCGCCTGCTTTTTCAAAACGGCGTAGACGTGAATACCTCGTCAGGGGGACGTATCTGCCGGACGGGGCGAATGCCTTCGGCAGAAAAGCCAAACAGATCATCCGGCGAAAAGATGCGCCGAAAGTCGGCCGGAGTGAAGAACGGCTCGAATTTGCGGGCAAATTCGTCCAGGCGACGCAGGTAATAGGCGGCGTTTTCGTCCGGATGGTTCGGATCCCATTCTTCGGCCAGGCGGCAGTGCTCGTAGGCAGCCACGTTGGGATGGGTTCCTGTGATGTAGTAGCTGATGCGATCCCCCTTGCGCACGGGGCGTCCGGCTTCGTACAGGCGGCGTGCCAGCTCGTAGGCAGCAGCGCGTGGGCGACGTCCGGCTGCTACATCCTCCAGGTAATTTTCAAGGGAGTCTTTCAACGTTTCCGTACGGGCAAAGTCGTGCACGCTCTCCCAGTCATGTTGCAGGATGCGCATGCGATAGCGCAGGTAGAGTTCATGTAGTCCCTGAACATCTTCTTCCAGCAAGCGCGCAATGGCTTCTCGGACAAACTGACGTCCAAACCGCTCTACAGAGCGGGAAATAAGCGAGGAGCCTTTGAATTTCAGGCTGCCGTCGTACCCCAGCAGGGCATAGTTTTTCTTTTTGTAGGAGAGCATTTTTTTGAAACGTCCTTCGAAGCTTACCCGGATACCGGAGGGAAGGGCGGTGTTGAGCTGCTCGACGAAGGCGCGTTCAGCAGCTTCACCTTGGACACCGGGTGGCGGTACAAAGAGTACCCCATCGGTATCTACCTCGACCACCTGGCCGCCAGCCTGCTGAATGGTCTGGATAAGCTGGCGCAGTACTTCCTGCCCGGTGGCGGCCACGCGATTGGCTGCCTCAAAATCGTTGAACACGGCCAGTGAGAAGCCCAGCATGCCATAGAAGGAGTTGATCAGAATCTTGTAGGAGCTCTGGCGGGCGTCGAGTTCGCGGCGTATCGCTTCAGAGGAAGCTTCGCGCATCTGTCGTTTGGTTTCCAGGCGCAGTTCGGTCAGCCGACGCAGCAACTGTTGGAACAGGCCCAGCCGATCGGTACGTGGTTGAATCATATAGGTGAGCATGATTGATGGGTAAAGGCTTTCGACATCGGCATAGACGATAGGGCCGACCACGCCGGTTACGAAGACGTCCGTGTAGCCGCCCAGCGCCTGGCTGCCCCACTGCGGATGCGGTATGCTATGGCGCCGCCGCAAGTATTCGCGCACCATGAGCGCTTCGATTTTGGCTGCTGGTCCCGTGCGGGCTACCTGGCCATAGGGCATCGGCACCATCTGCGTCAGATAAAAAGCGGAGCCCGACAGCATCCGGGCCAGGCGTTCCGTTTCGATCGCATCGTCGAGTACATAGGCGCGCACGCGCTCCGGATCTTCGATCCAGGTGCGGGACAGCTCGGTGCCTGTAATGTAGGTGCGATTGCGAACCGAAAGGCCAAAGTAACGGGCCACCGTCTTCAACGTATAGTCAGGCAGGTCCCGCTTGAATACATCGAAGGCCAGCACCTGAAAGTACACATCGATTACATGCCGACCGGCAATTTCAAAAGCTGTGTAGTCCACCGTGCGCTCCGCAAAGCGAATGCTTGCCGGGAAGGTGCGCGGTTCGCTACCGTCGCGGCCCAGTTGCAGCGGAATGCCGTAGCGCTGGCAACGTCGCTGCAGGTAGGGTAGATCGAAAGCAAGCAGGTTGTAGCCTTCCAGTACGTCGGGATCCCGCGTGCGCAGTATGTCCAGAAACTGGCGTAGCAGGGCTGCTTCAGAGCCCGCCTCCCGCACGTCCAGCACGCGATGCCAGCCGCGGTTATCGTGCAGGGCAATGAGTACGATCTGGTCCTCGGGGCGGTCGGCATTGGGAAAGCCTGACGTAGTGTAAACCTCAATGTCGAGCTGCAGGCGGTGGAGCTCATCGAGCGTCATTCCCTTAAAGCAGGTGCGGCCGGACTGCATCAGGTACTGCTGCGCCGGCGCGTTGATCAGATAAAGGGGCGGAGGTTCGCGGCCGGCGGCTGCCTGCTCGATGTGTCGAATGGCAGCCCGATAGGCGGTCCAACTCTCGAAGACAACGAGATAGCGAAAGTGCTCGTGGCCCTGCAATGGCTGAAAGCGAAAGCGCTGGCGTGGAAATCCGCCCAGCAAACGAATATCAGAAAGCAGGAAGAAGGGATAAAACGGCTGTTCTTCAATGCGCAGCGAGCCGTCTTCGCTCCGCCAGTACAGGCGCACGCGGGCGGGCGTGTCGATATCGCCGTCCAACAACGGTTGCACATCTAATAACCGCGGAGCCGGATCGCGTCCGAACAGGGCAACATCTTCGTAGGGGATGACAGTCTCTGTCATGTTCTCCGGGTATTTTCTGACCGATCGACGCCAGCCAGGTCCTGAAAGCTGCTTGTGCCCAACGCGTAGCGGCTGGCTGCTACCCCGTCTTCTTGTAAAACTTGAACAAAAGGATATACCGCATGGAGCGGGGGGCGGTTCTGGGTTGCGGGGATACGTATCTTAAAGGTATGAATCGTCTTGAAGTCGTAGCGCTCAGTAAGCGTTTTGGGTTCCGCCGACTGTTTGAGGGGCTTTCGTTTACGATCACGGCGGGACAGACGTTGGCGGTGACGGGCCCAAACGGTTCTGGTAAGTCGACGCTGCTTCGGATGCTGGCTGGCGTGCTGCGTCCGACGAGGGGGGAGGTGCGGTTGCAGGTTGGCGGTCGCTGGATTGAGGCGGACGATCGCCCGTTTTATGTAGGGCTGGCGGCGCCTTATCTGCAGCTCTATGAGGGATTTACGGCGCGTGAAAACCTGGCTTTTCTGGCCCGTGCACGTGGACTGGCCGATGGTGATCGACGGGTTGCGTACTGGTTGGAGCGCATCGGGTTGCAGGCGTTTGCCGATGAGCCCGTAGCCATTTTTTCGTCCGGGATGCGTCAGCGACTTCGGCTGGCGGCAGCCCTGCTGGCCGATCCGCCGCTCTGGTTGCTGGACGAACCGCGTTCGAATCTGGACGAGGCCGGCCGTCGCCTGGTTGAAGCGCTACTTGAAGAAGCCCGAGAAAAGGGGCGACTGGTTGTTCTTGCCACCAACGATGTCGACGAAGCGGCCACCTGTATGCAGCAGATAGATCTGCGAGCGTTCCGTTAATGATCATGCAGCCAGGCCCAGCGTGACTAACGTAACGCTACCGACACGGGCGCTGTGGAGGGCCTGGGCCGCCCAGGCCGCCGTAGCACCGGTGGTCAGCAGATCGTCCACGAGCAGCACATGGCGTCCGACCACGCGCTCCGGATAAGGCGCCACAAAGGCCCGGGCTACATTGGCGCGTCGGGTTTCCCGGCTCAGATGGGTCTGGCTTTGGGTTGGCCGTATCCGCATTAGCAATTCAGGAGCCACGGGACGTGCCAGTACATCGCCGATGCCCCGGGCCAACCAGGCACTCTGGTTGTAGCCCCGTTCCAGATAACGACGGCGGTGCAGGGGAATGGGTACAATCACGTCAATTGCCGGCCACTCCGTTCGAAAGGTCTCGCCGATCAGGCGTCCCAGTCGTCGGCCATAGACCGGACGGTTTCCGTACTTCAGGGCATGGTGCAGGGGGCGGAAGGGACTCGTTGCGGTTTCGTACCACAAGCTGTAGGCTGCCCGAAAGCAACCTATCGCTTCGGGAAGCTGATGCAGACGGCGTAGTGCTTCGCCAGGTGGCACGCGACGGAGCATACGCAGACAACGGGTGCAAAGCGGTAGGGTGGGATGCGTCGAACGGACTCCGCAGTGCAGACAGTACCATGGGTACACCAGCGATCGCAGGGCATGACCCAGGCGATACAACGCCTCCCTGTAAGAATCCCGTAAAACAAACATGGTCATGGAAAAAGAGTTCGCATACGCCTCTAAAAAGTTGTATACTTTACAGCACACGTGCAAGCGTGCGCCTGCGATCGAACTGGAGAACCAACAGGAGGGGCAATATGGCCAGTCGTAAGCGTCGTGGTATGATTATCAAGAATACGAATGATGTACCCGTTGAAATTCCCATGAATACCCGTACAATTCAACTCAAGCCGGGCGAAGAGGCCCTTGTAACGGCGGAAGAGGTGCGCGATCCGGTGTTGCGTGAGAAGCTTCAGGTGCGTGCCGTATCCATCGTGCGGCCGACTACCGAGCAAGAAGAAGAGATGCTCCGGCAGCAACTGGCGCAGCAGAACAACTGAAAAAAAGTCATAGGGTAAATGCTGAATATTCTGGCCCTGGAGCCCTGGTACGGAGGATCCCACCGGAATTTTCTGGACGGGTTGATTCGCCATAGCCGGCATCGGTTTCATGCGGTAACGATGGCGCCACGCTATCGGCGCTGGCGCATGCATGGTGGTGCCGTTACCATGGCCCGTAAGGCGTTGCAGGCCTGGGAAGAAGGCTTCCGGCCTGACGTAATTTTTGCCACGAACATGGTTAACCTCCCCGCCTTTCTTTCACTGACGCGGAGTCGGCTGGCCCATGTACCTGTCATTCTGTACTTTCATGAAAATGCATTGACCTATCCGTTGCCTGAAGGTAAAGAACGGGATCCGGCATTCGGCTATATCAACTACCTGTCATGTCTGGCGGCTGATCGGGTCTTGTTTAACACACGCTTCCATATGGAAGCATTTCTGGAGGCCCTCCCGCTTCTGCTACGGGCCTTTCCGGACTATACACACCTGGATGCCGTGCAGGAGATTCGGGCCAAGGCTTCGGTGCTTTATCCGGGCATTGATCTGTCGGCGCATGATCAGTACGCAGGTGATCGACGGCCCCGCTACTGGGGCCCCGGTATGCCGCCTCCCATCATCCTGTGGAATCAGCGGTGGGAATATGACAAGGCGCCGGAGGTCTTTCTGCGCGTGATGAATCGGCTGGATGATGCCGGCCATCGCTTCCGGCTTATTCTGGCCGGTGAGCGTTTCGAGGAGCAACCGTACGAGCTGGATAAAGCCTTCGAGCGCTACGCCGATCGCATTTTGCACTATGGCTATGCCGAGGATTTCGAGGAATATAGTCGATTGCTTCATCGGGCTGATATTATTGTCTCGACGGCCCGCCATGAGTTTTTTGGCGTGGCCGTACTGGAGGCGATTTACTGCGGGTGTCATCCACTGTTGCCCGATCGACTGAGCTATCCGGAACTGATTCCTGAACCGCTGCACCGACCGCTGCTGCACGCACCTACGCTGTACGAGGACGAAGAAGCGCTTTATCAGGTGCTTGCGGCATTGTTGAAAGGCGAGGAACGACCGCTTCCGCCGGAGCGGCTTCGGGAGATCCCGGTCCACCTTGATTGGAGGCAGCATGTGACAGCTTACGATCAGCTCTTTGAAGCGGTAGCTGGCGCAGAGCCTGCCCGTTCAGGCGCCTCCATGGCGGTTTCGGCTTAAACCGATGCACAAAGGGGAAGGGGGCGTTGTTTTCAATTATTGGAGGCCTGCGCCAACAGAAGGGCCTCCGGGGGTGGAGGTTCTCCTTCGACGGCATAGGGGTGTGCGTCTGTGTCGGTGGTGAAAAGCAAAAGCACCGTCTGGCGAGGGTCATAGTGATCGAGCTGGTCCAGCAACCATTGTAGCGAGGGCAGTTCCTGAGCAGGTGCCAGTACTTCCTGAGGGGCATAGGCCAGGCGATGGATCATAAAGCCATGACGAAGGGCCTCGCTGCGGGGTGGTATCGCTTCGCCTACGATGAGCACTCCTTTACCGGCCTGTCGGTAGCCACTCAGGGAAGCCGCCGCCAGCTCCTCCCAGTGCGTCAGGATAAACTGATGGTGTGAGGTCTCCAGCGCTTCGTCCTGGTAGGCTTCGGCGGGCGTACGAATGACAAAGCGCCGGCCGGCTTCGTCCAGATGTTCAGTAATGCGATCGGGCATGTAGTAGGTAAAGGACGGGGCGGTGGGACATACGCGTCCGGCTGTTCGTCAGTCCATATTTTCCACGATCGCCTGTCCGAACTCACTGGTCCGGAGCAGCGTGGCGCCTTCCATGAGGCGGTGAAAGTCGTAGGTAACGCGCTTCTGCGCGATCGTCCGTTCGATACCCCGGATGATCAGATCGGCTGCTTCGTGCCAGCCCATGTAGCGGAGCATCATTTCTCCCGAGAGGATGACCGAGCTGGGATTGACCTTATCCTGGCCGGCGTACTTGGGCGCCGTACCATGGGTAGCCTCAAAGACGGCATGTCCGGTCTCATAGTTGATGTTGGCGCCCGGTGCGATCCCGATACCCCCCACCTGAGCGGCCAGCGCGTCGGAGATGTAGTCACCGTTCAGGTTCATTGTGGCGATCACGTCATATTCGGCCGGTCGGGTCAGGATCTGTTGCAGAAACGCATCGGCAATGACGTCTTTGATAACAATTTCCCGCCCATCGTGTTCAAGCACATGCCAGGGGCCGCCATCAAGCGGACGGGCGCCAAATTCCTCGCGGGCCAGTTCATAGCCCCACTCCCGGAAGGCGCCTTCCGTGAATTTCATGATATTGCCCTTGTGCACGAGCGTGACGCTTTTGCGGCCGCGCTCGATGGCATAGCGAAGGGCGGCGCGTACCAGCCGCCGGGTGCCCTCTCGCGAGATCGGCTTGATCCCGATGCCGCTGGTCTCCGGGAACCGGATCTTCTGAACGCCCAGTTCCTCCTGCAGGAAACGAATGAGTTTTTTGACCTCGGACGAGCCGGCTGGAAATTCAATGCCCGCGTAGACGTCTTCCGAGTTTTCTCGGAAGATCACCATATCGACCAGCTCGGGATGCTTGACCGGTGAGGGAACGCCCGGGAAGTAGCGTACCGGTCGCACACAGGCGTACAGATCGAGCTGCTGACGGAGTGCTACATTCAGCGAGCGAATGCCGCCCCCTACAGGGGTAGTCAGGGGGCCTTTGATGGCCACCAAGTAATAGTCAATGGCTTTCAGCGTATCTTCGGGGAGCCAGGTGCCGAGCTGTCTGTGGGCTTTCTCGCCGGCAAAGACCTCAAACCAGACGATCCGACGGCGGCCACCATAGGCTTTTTCCACAGCGGCATCGAACACCAGCTTAGCGGCCCGCCAGATGTCGGGACCAGTGCCGTCCCCCTCGATGAAAGGAATGATCGGTTGGTCTGGCACCTCCAGCGTACCATCTGCGCGCTTTTGAATGCGTGCTCCTTCGGATGGAGGCGTCAGATGTTCAAACGCCGGCGCTTCTGCGGGTATCGGTTGAGCCATAATGTCTGTGAAGTTGGGTTTCAGGAAGCTCGCGCTTAAATTAACACAAACAGGTCCTTTTCATCTCATAAAAATAGCGAAAAACCAGGGCCGCCCGGTCATGGTTGGGGGGGACGTAACTCCTGTGCACGGATTGTGTAGCGCCAGCGTTCCTGTCCTTGGGCATCATAGGCCGTGATGGTCAGTACGCGGTCAGTTCGGGGGCCGGAGAAAGTGAGCAGGACCACGTTGCGTTCCTGTAGCAGCGTTCCTTCAATACGTAGTGGATTTTCTTCGGTCAGGTTGGAAGGACCTGCTGTGAGTGGAGAGGCAGTGATTTCGTAGAGTGGATAAAAATTGTCGGGCTGGTAGCGCATCAGCTCGGTATGATGGCGGTCGCCGCTGAGAAATACCACGCCTGCAATGCGTCGTCGCATGATCTCCCGGAGCAGTCGCTCATAGTCTCTTGGGAAGTGGGCAGCGACCGATTCAAAGCGGGTGAACCGATTGAGGATCTGGTTGCCGTTGGCAATGATCTTAAACGGAGCATTGCTGTAGGTGAGGGCATCAATGAGCCACTGAAGCTGGGCTTCGCCCCACATAGTTTTGGTGGAGTCGTTCGGGGCGTCGTTAGGGCTTCGATAGAAGCGATCGTCCAGCAGGAAGAAGTCCACATCGCCCCAGGTGAACTGGGTGAAAACACCGGGAGTGCCGGGCAGGCCATAGGATGGGTTGGCCCAGTACTGTTGAAAGAGCCGAAGGGCAACCCCTTTCAGGGTATAGCTTCGGTCCGCATTGTTGGGTCCATAGTCATGATCATCCCAGATGGCGTAGTGATGGGTCGTGGCCAGCAATTCCTGTAGCAGGGGATGGCTCCGGGTATGTGCGTAGCGGTAAGACATCATAGGTGGACTGCCAAAGTCTGCTTCCCGCAGGTAGGTGTTATCGCCCAGCCAGATCATGACATCGGGTTTAAGGCGCGTCAGGTGCGTAAGAATTTGAAAGTCGCCGCCATAGGGGCGGCCAGGACGGTCGTAAGGTGCATCGTTCACGTAGAAACAGGAGGCTGCGGCTACGGTGAAAGTTGGGGGATCGGTGCGCCACTGCCAGAGGGGCTGGGTCTGAAAACGCGGCTGGTAGGGGAGCGTCAGGATCGTGTCGTTAAGCACGACATCATAGACGTAGCGGCGCCCTGGCTCCAGGTAAGGGATGGAAATGTGCACGGTGTAGTCCGTTTCCGGGCCGGCGAAGTACGGCGGGGTGATGCGGGCGCTGTCTTCGGGCTGGCCTTCTTCACGGTAAAGGAGCTGCACCTGCGCAGGCGCCCGCGTTTGCAACCAGACCACCACCTCGCGCTGTGTGGCATAGCCGTTCATGGGACCCGAACGTAGCAGCTCGGCCACAGGGAGTGTCTCGGGCAGGCGTGCAGGTACCTGGGCTGTAGCCGAAGTCGCCAGCAGCAACAGGCCGATCCACCGACAGATTGTCGCTTGCATGGTCTCCCGCTGAATTTTGTGGTCAGACTCCCGCCAAAGGTACGAAAGCCGCCAATAAAAAACGGGGCGTGCAACCGCCCCGCTTTGGCTGCTCAACCTCACACGCCTCATTCAAGGAAGAAGCGTACCGGGGTGAGCTGGTGGATCGGCTCGGTTTCGCGCTGTCCGTAGAAATAGAACGTTGCCGTTTCAGGATCCCACCCGACCAGGCCGATCAGCTTATGTTTCAGGATAAAGTCGGCACCGAACTGAACATGGCCGATCTGCTGCATGGACTGCGGATCCACCAGCACAAAGTGCATTTTGCGTTTTTTCTGATGGCGCCAACTGATCGTAACCCGTGTTCCTTCGACGGTAGGTTCATACGGACCGGTTTCAAGAATGACCATCAGGCCGAGCTGGGTGCGCCAGACGCCCCGATTAATGGACTGGGTAAAGACGTACGGTGCCACCTCGGGTGCATACGGGGCGGGTCCGCCCTTGTAGGGCGCGACAGAAAACTCCGGCACCTTCAAGGGAAAGGTTTCGATCTCGAAGGTGCGTACGTCCAGACGCGCAATGGCTACTTCCGCCGGGGGCGCAAAGTAGACGTAGGGACCCTGAGCGGCTAAATGGAGCGTGTTATCCCAGATTGAGAGCACTGCGTTTTCGTAGGCCCATTTGCCCACCGGGCGAACATACATGTTGCGATCCAGGTCAAAGAGGCTGAGAAAGTTCTCTTCACGGAGATTGTGGGTAAATACCACAAGATTGTAATCAGGAAGCCATTCGAAATCGTGCGCATTCAGGGAAAAGCCGGTGATAGTTCGCAATAAACGTCGAGAGGGAGCATGGAACACTTGAAACTTCAGAGCTTCCGTATCCCATACCCATACGGTATCTTGATAATCCCGTAGATTTTCGGGCTGTCTGAACTCTCCAGGTCCTTCGCCACTACTCCCTAAAATGTATACTGGTTGACCGCGAAGATCAAACAGAAAAATAGCATCTGGAGATCTTGTAGATACCCACAGAAGTGTGTCTATAAGTGTAACGTCATTTATTGCTCGGAAGTAAAAACCAGGGCGCTCCTGCAGCAAAATAGGTTGCTCGACGACAAAATGCAGATGCTCTTGCTGCTGGGCTCGAGCTGAAAAGCTCGAATCCAGCAACAAGAGCGTCATTATTGATATGGATATGTAGCGCATCTGATCTGTTTGATTATTCTGGTTTCATGTTTTTAAGAAAAGACAACAGTCCCTGTGCAATACTGATCGGATCACATTTGTAGTCGCCTCCTGTTTGGCACGTTGCCTCGAGTTCAATATTGTCCAGCTTCAAAGCTCCTTTATACGTGACAGTCCAGATGCTACAATCCAGTCTTGGAATGCCGTCGCTGCAGTCTTCGGCCAGCAGGGCGCACAGGGGTTGCTCGACAGGGACGCCCACCATCGATTTTTCTGCCGGCTGTCCGCCGCCCAGAAGAAACGGCAGCAGACCGAGAAGCATCCAGCCTTTCATGGCACCGACCTGGTTTTGTTGA
>Ga0256839_1003105_pt1 | contig 17537 bp, 21 predicted proteins | sample 354166metaG_FD_185968 | JGI IMG/M metagenome (GOLD analysis project Ga0256839, IMG submission 185968) | Hydrothermal vent microbial communities from Mid Atlantic Ridge, Atlantic Ocean - 354-166 | ecosystem: Environmental > Aquatic > Marine > Hydrothermal vents | place: Atlantic Ocean: Mid... | reverse complement strand
TCACAGGGCGCTCAGGGCTGGAGACGCCTGGCACCTGAACTCGCACTGTGTCCTGCTGCCAACCGATGTCCGGATTGACGAATCGCACCACGATCTCATCGGCCAGCTTCTCGGTCACATAGTCAACCTTGAACGATCCAGCAACGATGTTGCTCATACCAAAAACGGCCGTCTCAGGCTGACCATCGGCATCCCAGATTACTGACAACTTACCGTTTGCCCAGGTAAACGTGGCGCGGCCACAACGGGCGATTGCCGCCAGCACATCGGCGCAGGACATATTGCGGTCCACCACCAAATTGCACGTCAGCCCCTTGGCCTCACACCACGTGTGCCATTCCTGTAACGCAACCACGTCGATGCGTGAGTCTGGGACAAGGGCGCCAAACAGACGATCACCATTAGCATCTATCTGACCACGCGCGAACCAGAGAAACCAGCTGGCCGGATTGCTCGTAGGCCCAAAATCCCAGCTCGTACCCGTCCAGTCACGGATCCATCCCTCAGCCACGGCGTTGAATTTTTGCAGCACTCCGCTCAGATTCGCGGACGCCCTGACCTTCAGGGCGACGCGTTTTTGCCCGGAATAATCAGTGTCATCAGGCTGATACGTGCGCAATGTCGTCCAAGTGAAGTCGTTGACTACGTTGTCATTCCGCTCGACTGCCCCGCCCTGCCAGTGCTTGACTCTGATCTCATACTGCCCGCGCGGGACATTCCATTTATATGTCTTTCTTACCGGCTTTCTTGTGCCGTTATCGATAAACGTGGAATCCTGCTTTGAATATTGATCCTGCGGCGGAGCTGGATCCCATGCTGATAATCCTATCAGCTCGCTAAAAGGTCGCCAGCGCCAAGTGATAGTAGTTTCAGGCCAGAATTCTCCAGCTGGTATTCTGGCATATACATCGCCATCTACATGTTCATTCGGATCCGTGCTGCCGTAATTAAACTGGGCCCAATCGCCATCTGAACGATACGTCCCAGCAGACCAGTAATGCGTGTATTGACTGTTCGGCACATAACCATTGACGGCCGGCAACCATACCGAATCCCCAACCTGCCTGTACTCGATCTGGAATGCCGCGCGGATCGTCACTAGACCAGAATCGCCTAGCGCAAACAGCGAGCCAACCAGATCGACACTCAATCTCACAGCACTAACTGATGACGTGCGCGTGACCCACACATCCGGCTCGAGTTTCGCGCCCACGTCCATCGAATCGACGTTGGACGGAAAATCCTTCACCGATCCATCATCGCCAGAAACAATGAATTCGGCATCCCCAAAATCGGACAGCAGAGTATCGCCGATGCGCAGCTCACTAAGGCGCATTTCCGTCAGGCCGAAATTGAATATCTGGTAGAGATACTGATCCTCGTCCTCATATTCGGTATAGGGTTGGGAGGAGAGATCAGGGAACACCCGGTGCCTGCCAATCAGTAATGGCATTGGCTCATGTGGCCGCACCCGGTTGCTGCCGCCACTCAGCGCATAGGTCGGGCTGGCCTTATCGGTCTGGCCAAGATTGGCCAGCTCCGGTTGGGGAACCGGTACCAGACTGTTGACCACAGCCATGCCACCCATCATGACTGCCGCCGATACCGCCGCGAATTGCCATGTCCCGGCAGTGAGACCAAAGGCGGCGCCTGGCACAAACATCGCCGCCGCGATCACCGCAATGGTCAGGATCGTACGTTTCGGATCAGATCCGCCACCACCATCCTGCACGATAGCGCGCAGATTAATGATCGACCCGTGCCGCGGCACCGTCATTGCCCACGCCTCGCGTGGCACCACCTCGCCGTCCAGCGTCAGGACCACAGGCTGATTGCCGAGCTGCACTCCGACGCGGTCGATATAAGTCGCGATGCTCTCGCCGGCCTCGAACGGCTCGACGATCACCCGCCGGTCGGCGGAGGCCAGGAATGGATGCGGGGAATAGACCAGCTGGGTGCCGGTGGTCTCGGTCTGATCTATCGCCACCGGTAATACCCCTCAGCAATCAGGTAGTAGCGCGGCAGGTCGCGCAACCGGTGCAGGCACACAGATCCACCGCCCGCCGCCGGACCGGCCTGCATGGCGTGCAGCACATAGGCCACGCCGCCGATCTCGCAATAGACGCCCACATGACTCAGCCGCCCGCGGCAGCGCATCAGCACGGCATCGCCCTCGGTTGGCCTATCCACCGGCACGGCGTAATCATCTGCCAAGGCATCGATCTGAGCCGAGCTTCCGAACGGCCCCTCACGTCGATCGCCAGGCAGTCGGATGTCCCGGCCAAATACCTCGCGCTGCACCCGCACCGCCAGCGCCGCGCAGTCGTTCTCGCCCGGCACATAGGGCTCGCCCACGTATTGTCGTGTCCAGTGATTGACTTTCGGGATCGTCATCAGAAGATCCCCGGTTGCGTCGCCGGCGTATACAGTTTGGCCACCGCCGGCCGGTCCAGCAAATTGTCGAAACCCAACTCACCGGACACCTCCATCACGTCCGCCGAGACATTGGTCAGGTCCATCGTCACCTCCCACTCCACCACGTCCGGCGCCGAGCGCAGCACCTGGATCATGCGCACCGTTGCCTCGCGGCCGCCGCCTGAGGACTCCAGCCAGGTCATCAGATCACGGCCCACGTTGTCGATGGCCAGCCGGGCCCGGGCCGCGCCCTGTTCCAGGTCGTCCGGCAGCACGGCGCGGAACGCCATCGCCGTGAACGTGTTGCCCTGGTGCACAAGATCCTGCGTATCATTTACCACCCGGATCGGTACGGCCAGATCCACGTGATCGATCTCCAGCAGGATCAGAATCGGATCCTGTCCGCTGGTGGCGTTTATCTCGGTCTTTGCGGCGGTGGAATAGCTGCGCGGCATGAATTACTCCCAGGTCTCGATGGTGAATGTGACGTCCCACAGCCGCAACGCCTTGTCGCGCGGCGTGCCACCCTGGAACGTCCCGGCGACGATGCGCGCCTGCTTGAGCACACCGTCCACCGGGTCCGTCCAGTCGAACCAGTCCGCGCCGTGGCTGATGCTGGTGCGGTACCAGGCCATGAAATTCTGGTAATCGGTCTTAGAGTCCAGGGCATACCTCACCGTCCGCTGGATCATCTGCCGGCTGGCGCGGCGGCGCTGCTTGGGCGGCCCCTTCTCCATCTGCGTGCGCACCACCACGGATTGCGGCTGCTCGGCAAGCGGGTCGCGGTACAGCTTTGCATAACTGGGAAAGGCGGCCATCAGACACTCCGCTGCAGATTGAAGGCCCGGCTGAGACCCTGTGTCATGGGCCCGCCGCGGCGCAGGTCATCGAGCACAACGGACACCACCATGCCGTCGGGCGATAGTGACACCTGCGCGTCCTCGGCCCGCACCTCATTCGAGCCGCGATTGATCACCTCCACGCGCACGTTGCCACCGCCCTGGCCCTGGTTGTAGCGATGCCGAGGATCATTGCGCGTAATCACCTCCTCGCCACGCTGCAGGATCGCCGGCACCTCGTCACCGGCGATGCCGCCAGAGTGATAGCGCGGCGCGCTAGCAAACACCGCCGTGGGCACCGTGCGGGTAGTCCCGGCCTCACCGGCGATGCCACCGGTGTGATTGACGCTGGCTGTCGTGGTGCCAAAGCCGGGCACACCCATTGCACTGAGCAGCGGCTTGGTGATGGCCTGATAAATAACAATGCGCGCCAGATCGTTGATGATGGCGTTGGCCAGATCGGCGAAATTCGCCTTGCCTGTGGTCACCATATCCGCCAGGGTATTGGTGAACTGGTCGCCCCAGCCGCGCGCGGCGGCCTCGAGACGGGCGAAATTGTCCGCGCCTGCCGTGCCGATATTATCGAGGCCGGCAATGGCGCGGGCCTCCTGGTCGTCCAGGTCCTCGAATTGCTGCTCGATCAAATCAAACGCTTTGTCCCACTCATCGCCCATATCAGCAACGGCGGCGCCAAAATCGTTGACCTTCGTCACCGGCAGATCGAATTCTGCGTTGAATCGGTCCATCTCGGCAAAGATGCGCTCGGCCTCACGGTCCAGACGCGCATCTTCCATCGCCGCACGCACACGGGCGAAATAGGCCGCCACTTTCTGCTCTACGCCATCATCGCCGCCATCATCGGGGAAAAGTGCGTCCGGGATCGACGGCAGATCCTCCGTCACCAGTATGCCCTGCTCGCGTAGCTCCTGGAGCCTCGCCTTGGCCTCGTCCTGGCCGCTGGTAAACCACTCGGCGAAGCCGATCTTTCCGCTACTATAGGCATCCCACCAGTCCGCGGTGGTCTTGGAGTCGGAAACAAATTTGGACAGCGCGCCAAGCAGCAGCACACCCTTTTTCCCGCCGAGCAGCGCACCGATGATGCCGACCTCCTGCGCCCAGGACGGCAGGCGCGTGTAGCCGTCCCAGATGTCGCCCGCCAGATCCTTGATGGCGCCGATAGGCACCTGCAGGGTATCCACCAGGCCCGCCGTGCCGGTCGCCACGGACTCCATCGTGTCGAACAACGCCTGCCCCCATTCCTCGGCGGTCTGCTGGCTGATATCCAGTTCGGTGGACAACTCGCGCAGCAACGGCCCGGCCGCGTAGGCCAGCGCCTCGCCCATGCGCTCCCTGGCGTCACCCCAGGCATTGGCAAATTGTTTGATCCCACCCGTCGAGGTCGCCGCCAGGGCACTGTTCATGCCGCCGACCTGCGCCTCGATCTCGGAGAGGATCAGCCGGAAATCCTTGGTCTCCTTTGCCGTATCCGAAAGGGTGATGCCCATGCGGGAAAGCTCGCCCGTCATGCCCATCGAGGCCTTGCCCAGCAGGTTGGCTGCGCTCACCGTGTCGCCGCCCATCTTGGCCGCCACGTCCGCCATGATGCGGGTGGTGCGCGGCAGCAGGTCGTCGGTGATCTGGGAATAGGTGGTAAGGAACGATTGCCCCTTGATGATAGCCTCGTCGCCGATGATGCCGTCGCGCTGGATCTCGGCGGCCAGTGACTGCAGCTGCTCGGACAGGCCAGCGGTCGTGCGGCCCATCGACTCGATGGAGGCCTCCAATGCCGCCACTGCCTGCTCCTGGGACTCGAATGCGGACACCAGATTCTGCGCGCCGCGCAGGCTGAGGTAGGCGGCGGCGGTCGTCATCAGGGTGCGGCCAAGGCCCTTGTAGACCGTGCCCAGGCGCTTGCCGGTATCGGCGGCCCGCTTGCCACTCTTCGCCAGGGCGTCCTGGCCTCTGGATGCTGAGCGCGAGGCCTTGTCTGTCTTCTTCGCTTCTCCGGCGAACCGCCGCAGCTCATCGCTACCTGCATCGATGACCTCGACCAGGCCCTTGCCGTCGCCGGTGAGTCTAACTGCCAGTGTCAGATCGTCAGCCATCATGCCCCGCTGCATCAAATTCGACCGCTGCATACTCCATTGTCTGGATATCCTGCAGCAGACTGTCGTCGGGCCAGCGGCCCAGGGAGTCCATCAGCACCCGCACGGCACCATAGTCGAGCCCCGCCAGGCGGCCGCTGGGTGTGTGCCGCCATTGGCTCTGCAGGCGCAGAAAGAGCCGTACTGTGTCGTGATTGCCCGGATAGACAATCATGGCCTCCGGAGACTGCGCATCGGCCCAGGCGGCCAGCACCTCTGGCGGCGCGCCAAAGGCCTGCAGGTCTGCCTCCACCTGCTCATCGCCGCCATGCCCGGCGCGGGTCTCGGTGACCCAGTGCCGGGCGGCGGCGGTCAGTTTCCCAGCCGCGCCCCGGTGTAGCCGGCCACATAGGCGCGGATGATGGCCGTGCGCAGGTAGGCCCGCTTGGTCATGGCGGTGCGCACACCGGACGAAAAGGGCAGCGGCTGCTTGTCCGCATCGCGCACGCCGCTCCAGCCCACCAGCACACGCTCGACGATCGCCGAGTCGCCCTCGCGCGCCAGCTCGTCATACTCGTCCTGATCGACAAGCAGAAACTCCGCCGTGAACTCGCTCTTACCGTGCTTGGGGTGGTTGACCTTGACCGTGGTATTGAACGTCAGGCCGCTTTCATCTGGCGCAAAATCGAACATACTATCTCCAGTTATTTGACCGTGATCTTGGTTTCGTCGTTGCCCACATTAGGGATCACATTGAGGCCCATCTGCAGGGTGGTGAAACTGTCCGTCTCACCATACTGCGGATTGACCAGCTGCACCTGCGGGTGATCGATCTGCACGATGTTACCGGCCGTCGTGCCCTGTACCACCTGCATGGCCGCCAGGGTCTCCGCCGTCACATCGGCGAAAAAGTCCTTGTCGATGATCGCCGGGGCCTCGATGGTCACCGAGCCGTCCGGCGTGCGGTCGACCACCTGCACGTCCTCCACGCCCACCAGGTCGCGGTGCACCACCTCGTTCTTATGGTCGTAGCTGAGCTGCGCCAGCTTGGCCGCGTAGCCGTGCAGGCTGAACGTGGTGTTGGCGTTGCCGACATGCACAGGCTTGACGAACGCGCCGAAGACCGGCGTCGGGAATACCGCGTCGCTAGGCGGCGCGAACAGGCCGATAAACGTGAAATGCAGATAGGGATAGCCCTTGGCGTTGAGCCGGTATCCCCAGCTGCCGCGTGCGCCCAGCAGCGGATGCTTGTTGCTGCCGACGTGGAAATACTGGGTCACCGACTCCTCGTTGGCGTCCACCGGGTCGTACTGCACGTCCACGCCGGCGGTGATGGTCTCGGCCATCGCGCAGCCACGCATCACCGGGCCCCAGGCCGGGGCGGTGCCGGCCGCGCCGGCGCCCGCCATCTCCACGTCGTACTCCACCTTGACCCGTTTGCCGACGATGGCCGCCACCTCGCCGCCCAGGCCCTTGCCGACCAGGTCACGGTTGATGGAGTCCACCTCCAGCGGGGTGATGGACAGATTGCTCACCTGGATGGCGTTGGCCGCACCCGTCGGCACGGCGTCGGTGCCATAGGTGGTCTCGATCTTCGCCAGGATGACTCGCTTGCGCCATTTGAGTGCCATGTGTCACCTCACTTCTTTTTCGGGCTGGTCTTGCGCGCAACGGGCGCAGGGTCTAGGGGTTTGCCGTCCTTGTCGCGCGCCCGGTTGCCCTCGGGGTGATCCCGGGTGCCCTCGATGCGCACGCGCTTGCCATCCTTCATCTCGTACCTGCCGCCACCGGTCATGATCGTTCCTCCTATATATAGTTACCGGGTCACTCAAGGTGTCGTGTATTCAGCCCCAGGCGCACGCCGTGACACAGCACGCCGGCAAACATGTAGGGCCCAGAGTCCTCCAGCTGGATGCCGGACTCGTTGTCCACCACCGTAGTGTCCACCGTGCCGCCCAGCTCCTCGTCGGCGTCGAACGCCGCGGTGATCGCATCCACCAGCTCGTCCATTGTCTGCTCTGTCTGGCTCTCGTCGGCCAAAGCAAGAAAGCCGCGGATCTGCCAGCGGGTGGTGACCACGTAACGCCCCAGAGTGGTGGAGCTGCGGCGCTGCCGTACCCGGCGCACGTGCCAGCCACGCAGCTGGCCCTGCCAGACGTAGAGCGCCTTCAGCGCGCTGGCCTTGCTGGCGTAGCGCTCGTAGACATGCACCCGCCCAATATCCGGGATGCCGCCCAGCACATTGGCGATGGCGGTGCGCACCGTGGTGCTCTGGCTCATGAGCCGCCACCCAGGCCCTGCACGATGCGCTCACGCGCCGCGCTATACATCAGCTCTACCTGTCCGCGCGTGGCGCCGAACGCGCGGTGGAACATGCCCACCGCCAGGGTGCCGCGTGCGGCGATCTTGCGCGCGATGCGCAGGGCCACGCCGTAGCTGTCCTTCTCCGGCACGTCCAGCTTGCGTTCCACCCAATCGCGCAGCGGCTCGATGGGTGGGAAGTGCGGCTTGGTGCCCAGCTCCACCGGCAGGGCATGGGCCACCGAGGTGCCTACCGCGCCGAGCACATTGTCAGCCATCACCCGTGGCTGCCGGGCCGCGATGCTGCCGCGCAGGCCACCGGCTCCGCCGACGCCTACGGGCGTCAGATCCTTGATCTCACGCTCCAGCAGCAGCTCCGCCTCCCAGGTGGCGCGGGTCAGCTCCTCGGCCGTCAGCGCCGGCGCGCGCGCCCACAGCTCGCTGATGCGCTCCGCACCCTCGACCTTCACACCCATCACGAATGCGCTCACCGGTAGCGCCCCGAGTGCAGCAGCCGGTCACGTCCCCGGCTGTCCTTGCCGTCCAGGTCCACCACCACCCCGGCGGCCACGTTGCGCTTTGGGTCCATGCCCAGGGCGTCGTAGTAGCGCTTGCGCAAGCCCCTTGCACGGCTCGCAAACTCGCGCGCCTTGCTGGCGTGGTCCACGCTGTCGGCCTGGATGGTGCTGTCGGAGTCGCCGCTGTAATACGAGGCCAGCGCCTCGCACAGCACCGCCGCGGCGTAGCTGGCGACGGCCTCGCGGTCGCCAGCCGGGATAGTATCGGTGGTGTCGTCGAGCACCCGGCGCACGGTATAGCTGGCGCGCACGGTGTCGCCAGCGTCGAGCGTTATGCGCAGCAGAATCTGCTCGGCCACCGGTGAGGCATAGATGGTCCAGTCGGCACCAGAGAGATAGGACGGCGGGAATTCGCCCACCGGGTACTCCAGTGACTGCAGGGCGCTGAAATCGGCCTGCCAGCCAGCCGGATAGTCAAGGTAGCGGCCGCCAGCGGAAACAATGTCCTCCACCCGGGTGTCCGGCCGGTCGTTGCTGTAACGCGAAACGGCCAGCGCGATCGCATCGTCACGGTCCGCAGGCTGGATCTGTCCCGCATCATCGCGGACCAGGTTATCGACGAGTGTCTGGTAATCGATCAGCACAGTTCACCTAACTGAAAGAAGTGATAAAAAACGGCGCTTGGTGGGCCGCGCGCCGTTCACTGCTGAGGCCCTGGGAGGGGATGGTGCTGGCGGCTCCACCGCCAGCACCGGGCCGTACCACCGCCAGATGGATCGTTACACCACCACGGCCTTGTAGGCGCCGCGGTAGTCGAGCACGTTGCCGCCATAGACATGGCGGATCTTGTACGTGATCTGGTCGTTGCTGAACAGCGAGCCACTGGTGGGACTGTCCTGCACGAACAGCTCCGGCTCCTCGTTGCCGTTGAGGAAACCGACCTCGATGATGGGGATGTCGGCCTTGTCCGCCGTTACCGCCCAGTCGTTGGCGTCGGTCCAGTACCACACCGGGTGCACCTGCATGTTCATCGACTCGATGAAATCAGTGTCGTTGTTGGTGGCGCGGCGGAACAGATCGAACGCACTCTCCTCGAGATCCGCCGGTACCCACAAATGCATGGGCGGAATGCCCAGACGCTCGTTGCTGCCGGCCTCGGTCTGCTTGAGCATGGCCAGGCGGGCGGCTGCCAGGCTGGTGGCGTCCAGGGCCGCCGTGCCGAGATTGTTGTGGCCGGCGGCGAACCATGCCACGCCGTCGTAGATCAGCGGATTGTTGGCGATGAAATCCAGGACGAACTTGCCAAGCCCGATACGCGCCGCGCGGGACAGCTTGCGCGGGATGCGCTGGATGGCGCCCGCGTCGTTATTGGCGATCATCTCCAGGGAGACGGTCTCCGTGCCTCCACGCTTGCTGATCGCGTAGGTCGCCTTCTCGTCGCTGGGCGAGGCCAGGGCGGTGTAAGGGCCATTCTCGGCCACCGCCGGCAGTGCGCCGTAGCCGCCGAAGCGCGTGCGCTCCTGGGTGCGGAAATCATCCACAGACACCACATCGGCCAGGTGGCGCCAGACGTCGTACACCGTGGGGGTGTTGTAATCGCGCAGCATCGCCCGGGTGATGGAATCGCCCAGCACGTTGCTCCACGACGTGGAATCCAGCGCCTCGCGGAACCCGGTCTCGCCCAGCGCCTCGCGCAGGCGCACCGGGTCACAGTTGCGCAGGTCGCCGGTCACGTGGCGGTCGCCGGTGATCTCGATGTAACACTCGCGGAAGGATCGCGTAGTGCGGTGATTTTTGTGCTCGGGGTCGAAGAAGGCATCGAGCATGTCGGCGATCTTGTCCGCGCGGCTTTCGCCGCTGTTCTCGATGCGCGACACGTCGCCGAGGCCGGATACATGGCCGGCCTCGGCGAAGCTGGCCAGGTAGTCGCGCTCGGCCTCGATGGCCTCATCCACCTGCGCCTCCGTGAAGCGGTCCATCCCGTCGAACTGGCGGCGCAGCTTGTCCTTGGCCTTGGACGGCAGGGTACTCTCGGCGATGCGCACGCGCATCTCGGCGCGGGCCTCCACCATGCGGATGCGTTCATCCACCTGGTCCAGGCTCACCACGGTATCGGCCGTTGCAGCGGCGGCACCATTGCCGCCGCTGACTCCAGCTCGCTCGTCGTCGTGGGTATCCTGTGCCAGCGCCTCGCGGTAGGCCGTCTCCAGCGCCTCGTCATCATTGATGTCCAGCCCGTCAGGCAGGGCTCCCTTGTTGGCCATCTTGACGGCCTCGATCATGCGTTCGCGCAGTGCCATGTCTGCTGACTCCTCCGGATTGATTGCTTCTATGATATTGATGATTTGCCCGCCAGCGCCGGGCTCGATGATGAGATCAACACTGTTGACTCGGGTGATTTTCTGCGCCATGCGCTTGCCGCCCTTGGCCTTGGCGCGGCCCGCGGCGTCGATGGAAAAACCGAACAGGTCCGCCATCCCGCGCCGATAGGCCTCCAGCATCTTCGCCGGCACCTCGCCGCTGCTGGCCAGCAGCTCCAGGTCGGCCTGGATCTCGCCGCTGTCCTTGCCCTGGCCCTCGACGAACACGGGTGCGGAGATGCGGCCAATGAGCTGGCCGAACGACTTGCCTTTGCCCTTGAGGTGCTCCTCGTCGCTCTTGACGAATACACGCGCGCCTTCGAACAGTGGCACGGCCTCGCGCAGAACGGCGTCCGGGTAATAGTTGCGGTTGCCGGAGAGTCCGGCCTGGATCACCTTCACGCGCCAGCGCAGGCCCTGCTCGTCCTTCGCCTCGATGAACACGCCCTGGGCGCCCAGGCCATCGAGGCCGGCTGCCTCGCGCATGGCGACGGGAAGGAACTCGCGGGTCACCTCGACAGGCACGCCCAGGCTGACCTGGTTGTTGTCGTCGATACTGTAGGGATAGGCGACAAAACGCCCGTCAGTGCTGACGACGACACGGTCTGAGAAGATGGCCTCGACGGGCACGTAGGGATCTGGCTGGCCAGGCTGTAGCGTCGCCGCCAGGGTGCGGCGCACCAGGTTCATGACGTCGCGGAACTCGCCGGCTGCCGCTTCGCGCAGCGCGACCTCGCCGACAATGCCTTTTTTCGGTATAGGTTTGATCTTCACGGCGCTAGTTCTTTTCGCCGCGGAATTTGTGGCCGTCCTTGGTGACCACCACGACGTGGTCGCCATAGTCACGGTAGGCGAAGACGTCGCTTGGCTTGACCGGCACCTGTCGGGTCTTGCCGGTCGGCTGGCCGGTTTCCTTGTCCAGCACCGGCACCTCGCGGACAACGAGTTTTGCCGCCTCGGCGGCGGTCATTTCCTTTTTCGTCTGGTCGTTCTTCTGCTCTGCCACGGTGGCCTCCGCTTTGGATGATTGGTCCGAAATCAAGAAATCTGAGACCAACTTAACCAGCGCGAGGCGGGGCGGATATTAAACTACTTTAGTAATTCAGCGGGGATATTACTGATGGCGGGAACCAACAGAGAAAGCAAAAAAAATACTATAACAGCGATTGGGAAGCCGCCAATTCCTTTTTCATCCTGCTCTGCAGCTCCAGATCGCTGAACGGCTTTTTCCCCGGATTGGCCATGTCCCAGCTCTCCATATAGGGCAGGGACTCGCAGCCGCAATTGATGGTCTCGGCCGGCGGCGCCTTGGGGTCGCGGGGATACATCAGCTCCACCGGCCCTGTCTTTGCATAGAGCGTGAACGGCTTGCCGATCTCGCGGATCTGGCCATCGGCGGCATCGTGATGGAAGCGGGAATGCACCTTGCCGGAGCGCCGCCACTGTTTTTTCAGGCCGGGCAGATACTCGCTGGCCTGCACCTGGCGCGCATGGCTGGCGGTGGAGTAGGCCCGGCCAAGCTCGGTGCGGATGATGGTAATAGCCCTGGAGCGCCCGCCCTTTTCGATCATGCCGGCGATATTGGCGATGGCCTTGCCCTGGTCCTGCGCGCCGATGGCCACCAGGCCCAGCTCGGTGTTGATCCGGTCAGCCAGCTTCACGCCCACGTCGCGCATGCGGTCCGTCATAAAGGTGCGCATGGCCTGCAGCTGCGCCGTGTCCACCTCCGGGAGCAGGGCGGCGATGTCGATACCGCTGGCGGCCAGGGGCCTGTCCACCAGGTCCAGGCCCGCCTGCCAGGCCTCGCCGGCGCGCGCGGAGAGCCGCGCCGCCGCCTGGTTTCCCATCTCGGCCAGCGCCTGGCGAATGGACTGCTGTAATTGCGGCAGGTACCAGGCCTCGAACTCCGTCGGCGCGCCGGCCAGCGTGGCCTTGATTTTCTGCTCGGCCTCCTTCAGCAGCCGTGTCACCTCCGCCGCCGTCTCGCGCTGGATGCGCGTGCGCCGCCGCATCTGCAGGGTACGCTCCTTGCGGAACCGTTTGTTGCGCTGCCTGTCCTTCATGCGTTTTCGAAATCGGCAAACTTGTTGCAGTTAGCGCATAGCAGGCCATCGGCGCACACATAGAATAGCTGGCAGCCACAGCCGCACTCCCAGACTATGTCGTGCTCCTCCTGATGATTTTCGGCCACGGGGAAATCGATCACATCGGCCACGTCGGCTATGCTCCATCGCCTGCTGTCGGATCCTGGAACACGTCGGCCTCGGCCGCCTTCGCCACCTCGTCCAGCGCCGCGGCCAGTTCCTCCGCCACGTCGAACTCCACCCCCAGTTGTGCGGTGATCTTCTCGATCACCTGCAGGCCGCGCTGCTGCGTCATCAGTCCGCGGTCGATGGCCTGGGCCACGGCCATCGTCACCTGGCCGAGGGCGGCGGCGTACTTGGTGGTGTCGCGGCTCACCATTTCCGGGAACTGGGCGCTGATCTGATAGACGGGATCATTGAGATCAGGCTCACCACTGCCGTTGGCCAGCTCCCACTGGCGGATCACGTACTGGCCCAGGCTCACCAGGATATAGCCGAGATAGGTCTGCCGCATCGAAAACACCTTGAACGTCGGGTCGCCCATCTCCGCCGCCGCCGCGCGGTTGACGTCGCCGCCGCCGCCGTACCAATGCTCCGGCAGCGTGGCGCCGCCCATGATGTGATTGCGAAAGAGGCGTGCATTCTCGCTGCTGTCCTGTGATTTCAGGTCCGGCGTCACCGCCGTCCATTCCTCGGCGTCGTTGTGCACACGTACACTGCCGGGCTTCGGCGTGGCGATCTTGCGCGCCCGCTCATCGATCTCCTCAGGCGTGGCGCCGGTGAGCTTCACGTCCCAGAGGAACGCGCGCATAAAGTCGGCGCGGTCCAGCTCGCCGAATAAGAATTTGTCATAGGAATCCAGCCAGTCGATCTGTGATAACAGATCAGAGCGACCGCGGCGGCCGTTGCTCAGATCGTTGACGCAGAAATAGAAGGCGTCGCCGTCGGCAAACGTCTCGCGGATCGCCTGGGTGCGCTGGGTGAACAGATCGTCCTCGGCACCGTTGACGATTACCCGGTAGCGCCGCGCGACGCCCTTGGCATTCTTTGCCGTGACGATGCCGATGGGCTGCTCGCCGTTGTCCGGGTCGGTGACCACCGTCTCTATCAGGGCAGGGTCGAGATAACCCAGGCGCACATGACCACTTACCGGATTGACGAATGCCGGCCAGCACTGCTCGCCGAACAGCGACAGCTCTCTGGCTTTTTTCACCAGCTTCAGGTCCATCGCATTGATGGGATCGTTCCAGAATCTGTCGATTACCTCCTGCACGTTCTCGTCATCCGCCATCAGGCGCACGCCCTCGGCCAGCATATAGGCCAGGGGCAGCTCCACGATGCGGTTGGCCAGCAGGTTTGACTCCCACAGATAGAGCGCCAGCTCCTGCATGCGGGTCTGAGTGAGCGGGGCGAGATCGCGGTTGCTATTGCCCGTCAGCTTGCGCCACTGATCCTCGTCGTCATCGATGGTGGTGCCATAGGCCTCGCGCAACGGCACGACCTTGGCATCGAATTTCCGCTGGGCCTCGATGGCCTCGCGCAACACGGCGTCGCCCAGGGCCTCCGCAATGCGATATCTCACGTTATCGGCTGCTGCCGCCATATTTCACCTGTCCGTCAAAATCAAACCGTGGCTGAGCCACTTTATAAAGCCTTTATAAAGCCCAAATGCCGTTATGTCCGCATACACCCAGCGCCGCGCCAGTCTGAGCGCCGCACAGCGCCTCTCAGGCGGCCGGCAGTAATCGTGCGCAATTACGCCAGTTCGCGGCGCACGGTATATTCGTCCAACTGCCGGCTGCTGATCTTGTTGCCGGTGGCGTCAGTCACACGGTAACCAAACCGCATCCTCCCCGCATAGAGTTCACCGGCGGCAAACTGGTACTCGGCCACGCCGTTGGTTGCGGCGCCGACGATCGTCATATTGCGCTCCACCAGTATCCCGGCCTGGTCCTTCCAGCGGAGAGTCACGGTCGCGCCGGTGAGGTCGATGATCGCGCCATCGGCATTCCGGCACGTGATGCGCAGCACGCTACCGGTATCGCCGGCAACGAAGTCGTATCCGTCAGCCATTGGCCAGCTCGTTGCTCACAGGCACCGCCTTGCGCACCGTGCCCGTGTTGCCGCAGGCCGGGCAGCGGTACTCGTAGACCTCGCCGTCGTCGGGGATGGCGGCGATCTGCTCGCTGAGGTCGTGGCCGCAGCCGCGGCGGCCGAGGACGTGGTCGTCCGGCAGGCCGTCGAGTTCGGCCAGCTCGCGGTCCAGCTCGGCCAGCCTGGTCTCGTGCGGATGGCGCAGGTCCTCGCGCAGGTCCTGCATCCGTGCGCGGGTGGCCTGCTGCTGTCCGGTGATAATCTGCACGCGCTCGCCGACGGTCTCGACGGTGCCCTGGCAGGTGTAGGTGTTGGTGGTCATTGTGTCTATCTCCTGTTATGTGGCTGAATGCAGCGCCAACCGTATCAATTCATCCATGAACTTCGGCGGAGTAGCATTCGCCTCGTGTTTACTCAAAGTCGGCTTATTCCTTTCTTTGCCTCGCTGATCCTGAAAACCTACTTGGTGCGTTCCGTTCGGTCTGCTCCAGTCCAATTCTGGCGGCTCAGAGTTCCCGCGGTAATACAGCCACGTTCGTTTCCGTGCCCTATGCCCGTATGCTGATTGCCAGACCTCACACACCCATCCCACACCTGACCTGCCCCAGACGTTTTTTGGTGGGCGCTCCAGGTTGTAAACAGGCCAAGCCATTGAGAATGCCGGGTGTTCTACCACTCCTCCCCAGCAGTTCACCGCCGCCAGTGCTGCCGCAAAACAACCACCGTCATTAAGCGGTCTGTTGTGTTCTCCGCCCCACCTTGCGTAGTTTGCAACCCCAAGGTTGCCGTACCTTTGGCATGGCGGGTGAGCGACAACAGGGTATGGGCCGTTGTATAACCTGGCATCCCTATCTTCTGGCCATAAATCAACAATCTCCAATTCCGAGTAGCATCCATCATGCTGCACAAACAACGCCGCCACATAACTAGGCGCTAAACTCGGACATTCATTTCGCTGCGCTTCATTCATGCCGGTTAGCTCTCACGTTATGCACTGCTGCCGCTGATCTCGACGCTGAAGGTGTCCCACACCGCCACGGCGCCGGCGCCGCGGGTGAACTCGGCCCAGATACCGATGGCCTCGCCGGCCGCCAGGGTGCCGCCGGGGACGTTCTGCGCGATGCCATCGTCGACGAACGTAACGCTGGCCGGCACGGTCTTGCGGTCGGCCACGCTGGCGGTGTCGTCCTTGGCCGGCGCGGCGCCGATGCGGATGGAGGCCGAGGGATCGGCGGTGAGTTTGATCGCCGCGCTGTTGAGGGTGTCGATGGCGTGTTCGTTTTTGACGAACAATTTCTCGAATCGAACTGTCTGCGCCGCCTCCGAGCTGGCATCAAAAAACATCCGCCGCACGCTGGTCTTGCCCGGCGCGATAGTGGCCACGGTGGCGCCGCCGCCGGCCAGGCGGATTGTAATGGTGCCGGCGGGCGCGGCCGCCAGCGCCGCCTTGAGAAAATTTTTCAGCGTGGTGGTGAATGGCACCACGGTGGTGCCGTTGAGCGCCAGGGTCTCGCTGGCGATGGCGCTGCCGGGGTCGCGGCCTGTGATGGTCAGCGACATGGTGTCTGCGGCGTTGTCGCTGACCGCCTCCAGGGTGCCGTTGGCCGGCAGGTCGGTGAACTCGATCAGGCCGAGGGCGTTGATGGCGCCACCGCTGGCGGACACGTCGTCCTCCGGCATGTTGGCGGACTGGTAGGTTTTGAGGTCGCTGGCAAGCATGTCTGTGTCTCCTAGTGGAATGTGATGTCGGTGGCAACGACGGCGCCGAATTCGGCGTCTGCATCGACGCGCAGGGCGAACCAGGCGGTGCCCTCCTGGACGTTGAGGATGACGTTGACCGTCGAACCCTGCAGGGCCTCGATGGACACGTCCGCCGCCTGCGCGATGATGCGCAGGGCCTCGACGGGCAGCGTGGCCGTACCGGCCAGGGCGTGCAGGGACTCCAGTCCGGCGGTGGCGTCCGTGGTAATCGTGGCCAGCGCCTCGATGTGGCCGTCCGCGGTGCGGGCGACGTAGGCCAGGGACTCGATGTCGATGTCGATGCCGGCGGTGACGGCCTGCAGCGCCTCGGCGCTGATGGCGTGCTCGGCGCTAACTGCATATAGTGACTCCACGGCGATGGCCGGCGCGCGCGTGACGGCGCCCTGTGCCTCGATCGGGATCACTGCGGTGGCGACGATGGCCGCCGCGCCCAGGGCTTCGATGGACGCCTGCGCGGTGCGGCGGACATCGGCCAGGGCCTCGATGCCGGGCAGCACAGTTAGGTCGATGCCGGCCAGGGCCTCGGCCGCCGGCGCGGCCGTCTGCGCGTGCCGCATCAGCGCCTCGAATTGCTGTGCCGATATGCGATCGATGCCGGCCAGCGACTCATAGGCGGCCAGCGCCTGCGCGTCGATGCCGGCCAGGGCCTCGATGGGCAGATCGCGCGTGGCGGTGATGGCGGTGTAGCCCAGGGCCTCGATGGCCGGCGTAGCCGTCTGCTGGATGCCGGTCAGCGCCTCCACCGGTGCGGTGGACGACTGTGCCAGTTCGCGCAGGGCCTCGATGTGGTTGGTGACTGACTGAGCCGTTTCCCGCAGGGCCTCGATGGCGGGCGTGGCGGAGCGTATGACGATGCTGAGCGCCTCGACGCCGGGGGTGACGGTGGCGCTGATCGTCGTGCTGCCACCCGGAGGCCCATACGGCCCGCCGAGCGGATAGCGCCCGAGCTCTGCGCCGCCGAGCATTACACGGCCTCCAGCTGAGCCACTGCGGCGTCTGATATCTGCGCGCAGTCCTGCCAGGCAGTCGATGCCCTGATCTGCTCGATAGCAGGCCGTGCGATATCCTCGATGGCGACCAT
>Ga0256839_1003104_pt1 | contig 17539 bp, 15 predicted proteins | sample 354166metaG_FD_185968 | JGI IMG/M metagenome (GOLD analysis project Ga0256839, IMG submission 185968) | Hydrothermal vent microbial communities from Mid Atlantic Ridge, Atlantic Ocean - 354-166 | ecosystem: Environmental > Aquatic > Marine > Hydrothermal vents | place: Atlantic Ocean: Mid... | reverse complement strand
TCTGTCAAGCGCCTTCCACGCACGGTTATTGTCCTCGGCCTGGTCAGCTTCCTTAACGATCTGGCCTCTGAGATGGTAACCCCCCTTATTCCTATTTTTCTGGCCGGTAGTCTGGGAGCCGGTGCACTGGCTCTCGGAACCATCGAAGGTGTTGCCGATGCCGTTGCAAGCTTTCTGAAGCTTGGTTCGGGCCGGCTATCCGACGTACTCGGTGGGCGCAGAAAGGGCCTCACGCTGGCAGGTTACGCCATTTCCAACCTGGTTCGCCCCCTTATTGGTCTGGCCCAGCACTGGACCCAGGTCCTCGGGCTCCGAGCCCTTGATCGCCTGGGAAAAGGCGTACGCAATGCCCCCCGCGATGCCCTCATTGCCGATGTGACGCCGCCTGAGATGACCGGCCAGGCCTTCGGACTCCATCGGGCGCTGGATAACGGCGGTGCACTGGCAGGAGCGCTGGTAGCTGCCGCTATCCTGTACTGGACTCCTTTACCTATTCCTCGCGTGATTCTCCTATCGGCCATTCCCGGAAGTCTGGCTGTCTTACTTATCCTGGTGGGCGTTCAAGAACGTCAGCCTTCTCTCTCTTCTGCGAGCACCCCCATTCTTCCTGCCCTGCGATGGCGCAATCTGAGCACGTCTATGCGTCGATATTTGCTCATCGTAGCCCTTTTCACACTGGCGCGAGTCTCTGAGACCTTCATCGTGCTACGGGGACACGAGCTTCAGATGAGCACCATCGAGCTTCTGCTTTTATGGGCCTCACTCAATGGGGTAAAAGCGCTGGTAGGAACTCCCGGTGGAAAGCTGGCCGATCGGATGGAACGTGCCCGCTTCCTGGCGCTTGGATGGATGGCATTCGGGATAAGCTTTGCCATTATCGGCCAGGTTACGGGCGCAACGGGACTATGGATAAGCGTGCTCATCTTTGGCTTCTTTGTAGGAGCCACCGAAGGAGCTGAACGGGCACTGGTCAACGAATTTGCCTCACCCCGGGAGCGTGGAACAGCCTACGGATGGTACCACCTTACAAGCGGGCTTACAGCCGTAATCGCCGGCGTGGGGTTCGGAGCATTGTGGGACTTCTGGAAAGCATCTGCTGCCTTTGGTGTTGCAGGGGCATTAGCCCTGCTTGCAGGTTTCCTTCTCTACGGATACCTGCAACGGCTCTACACCAGCTCTTAGGCCTCTGGGGACGTTTCTCCTTCCCCGCTTATGGATTCACGCATGCGAGTATCGGCCTGAAGGTTGCGATAATGGTAGTAATCCATGACCCCCAGGTTGCCCTGTCGGAAGGCTTCGGCAATAGCCAGCGGAACGGTAGCTTCTGACTCAACCAGCTTGGCTTTCATTTCCTGAACACGTGCCTTCATTTCCTGCTCCAGAGCCACTGCTGCCGCTCTCCGCTCTTCCGCTTTAGCACGCGCAATTTTAAGGTCAGCTTCTGCCTGATCAATCTGAAGTTTAGCTCCGATATTTTCACCTACATCGACATCCGCAATATCGATGGAGAGGATCTCAAAGGCAGTACCGGCATCCAGTCCTTTGGTTAGCACTACTTTGGAAATGCGATCCGGATTTTCAAGCACGTCTTTATGAGTTTCCGAAGAGCCAATGGTAGAGACGATCCCCTCGCCCACACGTGCAATAATGGTTTCTTCTCCGGCACCACCCACCAGCCGCTCAATATTGGCGCGTACGGTTACACGTGCAATGGCTCGTACCTGAATACCATCCTTCGCTACAGCTGAAACAGGAGGCGTCTCAATAACCTTTGGATTCACAGAGACCTGTACAGCTTCCAGCACATCGCGGCCGGCCAGATCGATAGCCGCCGCTCGTTCAAAGGGCAGGCCAATATTGGCTTTGTCCGCCGAGATAAGCGCACGTACCACCTTCTGAACATGCCCACCGGCCAGATAGTGAGCTTCAAGCTGAGCCACATCCACATCGATACCGGCCTTATGAGCCGTAATCAAACTCTTAACCACTACGGCGGGCGGCACCTTGCGCAAACGCATCCCCAGCAAATCTCGGACGATATGCAAGCGTACTCCCGAGAAATAGGCTGTAACCCATAGCCCGATGGGGATATAGTAAACTAAAACAAAAAGAGCCAGAAGAATGACAACCAGGATGGTAATTCCTGTTGTCGTAAAAAGGGTTTCCATCAGAACCTCGTTTTACATGTGCTACATTTTCAGATAGTCCCCACTCTGTCCCCCCGTCTTGGCAACGAGATGAATATCGGCAATATGAATGTCCTTGGACACGGACTTACACATATCGTAAACGGTCAGCGCTGCCAGTGCTACGGCAGTAAGGGCCTCCATTTCTACACCAACCAGCCCTACGGTTTTCATGTACGCTCGAATATGAATAGCGTGCTCCTCCTCATCCAGCGAAAGTTCTACATCGATACCCTCCAGGGGAACAGGTCGAGCCAGCGGGATGAGTTCACTGGCTTTCTTGGCAGCCATGATACCCGCTAACTGGGCAACGGTCAATACGTCTCCTTTGGGAAGCTTCTGCTGTTGAATAAGCTCAAAGACTTCCGGACTGACCTGCACCTTTCCAACGGCAACCGCCGTCCGAGGTCCAGATGGCCGACCGCTGAGATCATCCATCTGCATGTGGCCATGTATATCGGCATGAGGAGATAGCATACTCATAGCTCCAACGTTTAATCGGCGGTCTCAAAATAGCGTTTTCGTCTACGTTCTGCAACGTTTTGAATGGCAGGAATGATTCCTTACCGTTGAGGCCACTGTACGGGAGAGGCCGTATGTCTGAATACAACTTCTCCCCCCAGTACGGTGGCATATACCTTTGTACGGAAAATATCCTGCTCAGGTACACGCATAATGTCCCGGTCCAGAATGAGAAAATCGGCCCACTTGCCCGGCTCAAGCGAACCCAGCTCGTGCTCCTGGAAAGCGGCATAGGCTGCATCCAGTGTGAAGGCTCTCAGCGCCTCCTCCCGGGTAAGTCGTTGATCGGGGTACCACCCGCCGGGCGGCCAGCCGGTTGTATCCTGCCGGGTAACGGCCGCATAGATACCCAGCATAGGATTGGCAGATTCCACCGGAAAGTCCGATCCAAAGGCTAATCGAACTCCCGCATCCAGAAAGCGGCGCCACGCATAGGCTCCTTTAATACGTTCAGGACCCAACCGATCTTCGGCCCAGTACATGTCACTGGTGGCATGGGTAGGCTGCATCGAAGCAATAACCCCCAGTCGGGCAAAACGCGGGATATCTTCCAGAGTCACAACCTGGGCATGTTCAATGCGATGGCGCCCTGCATGGTCAGGTACCTCCTGCATGGCCGCTTCATAGGCATCCAGCACAACGCGATTCCCTCGGTCACCGATGGCATGCGTATTGACCTGAAATCCACAGGACATTGCCTCCCGGACCATACGCGTGAAGACGTCAGGCTCGTAGCGAAGCAATCCGCGGTTACCCGGATCATCGCTGTAATCCTCCAGTAGAGCAGCCCCCCGGCTTCCCAATGCTCCATCGATATAGTATTTGACCGACCGCACAACCAGACGATCTTTATACATAAAGGGCCCCTTCCCACAGTAGGCTTCAAACGTGGGCCCCTGCCCTCCAATCATGGCATATACCCGAAGGGGAAAGGCTCCCTCATCAATAGCTTCCTGATACAGTTCAATGGTGGATTGATCGACGCCGGCATCATGCACACCGGTTAATCCAAACGCAACGGTCTCTTTCAACGCCAGCTGAAGGGCCTGTTTGCGCTCTTCCCGCGACGGTTCTGGAACAAGCTGATTGATGAGCTGCATGGCGGCATCAATAAAAATACCCGTAGGTTTTCCGGAAGCATCCCGTACGATCTTACCACCCTCCGGATCGGGCATATGCTGAAGCGTATCCCAGATGGGACGCATCGCGGCTTTATTGGCCCACCACGCATGGCCATCAATGCGCCGGAGCCACACCGGGCGATCGGGGAAATAGCGGTCCAGCACTTCATGCGTCGGGAAACGCTTCTCCGGCCAGTCGTTTTGGTCCCATCCTCTACCTAATAGCCAGGCTCCCTCCGGAAGGGAAGCTGCTCGCTCCTGCAAACGTGCAATCACTTCATCAAGGGATCGGGTACCTACCAGATCGACCTGTAGCCGACTCATGCCAAGTCCCATAAGATGAGCATGGGCATCGATAATTCCCGGAATGACGGTAAGCCCTTCTGCATCCACGCGGGGAGCAGAAGGATACTTCTTCAGGATTGCGTCCTGGCTTCCTACGGCCAGTATACGTCCATCAACGCCCACAGCCATCGCCTCTGCCTGAGGTTCCTCGTCATTCATCGTGTATATGGTGGCATGAGTAAGGACGTACTGCACATCGGCAGAAGAACGGCAGCCCACCATGGCGCCTGCCAGCAGAAACAACCCCATTATCACGACATAGGATGAATATGTCATATCTTATCCTGTATGTTTAAGGTATGTACGTTACTCGGTGGTGTTATGAAAGATACAGTAACCTGGACCTGTTTTACCACTCCGTTAGGAGATGCTTACATTGCTGCCACGGAAAGAGGTATCTGCCGGTTGACCCTGCCATCTGAAGGTCGCGAACATTTCATCGTATGGCTCCATCGGCATTTTGATCCGGAACACATCCACCCGCATCCTCTGCGTTCCCTCGAAGCCATCGAACAACTCGATGCCTACTTCCAGGGGTTTCGTACGCATTTTGCCCTTCATCTGGATCTCAGAGGGACCGATTTTCAGAAGAAAGTATGGCAGCAGCTTCTTCAGATCCCGTATGGTCACACGGTGACCTACCGTGAGCTTGCCGAACGCATTGGCATGCCGCGAGCTTATCAGGCGGTGGGAGCTGCCGTCGGACAGAATCCCGTACGGGTCATCGTTCCCTGCCACCGTGTGGTGGGGCAACAGGGGAGTTTAACCGGCTTTGCTTCGGGTATTCGTACCAAACGATGGCTTCTCCAGCACGAAGGTGCTCTGCTACTTTAAGAAGTCGCCGGCTTTCTCTCCAACCAGAGTGTAACCGGTCCGTGATTGACAAGATACACATCCATCATAGTCCCGAACACCCCGGTGGGTACCGGTTTGCCCAGATGCTTCGATAGCTCCCGCGTAAAGTACGCGTACAGCTGATTTGCCTTATCCGGAGGAGCTGCCTCTACAAAAGATGGACGATGCCCCTTTCTGGCATCACCATACAGCGTAAACTGAGAAACCACCAGTGCCTCACCATCAATATCCAGCAACGAACGGTTCATACGTCCCTCCTCATCGGGGAAGATGCGCAGGTAAGCACACTTTCTGGCAAGCCAGTCTGCTTCCTTCTCCGTATCGTCCCGGTGAACCCCCAGCAAAATAAGCATACCTGCTCCTATAGCTCCTACTACCCTGGCATCTACTTCAACACGGGCTTCTCGTACACGCTGCACCAGTGCAATCATTCACCCACTCGCTGTTTTTCTTTCGTATCTATATAGGCTATAACCTGCCGAAGTGCTCTACCCCGGTGACTTACCGCGTTCTTCTCCTCGGGAGTGAGCTCGGCAAACGTACGGCTGTACCCCTCCGGAATAAACACGGAATCGTATCCAAACCCCAGCTCTCCCCGCTCTTCCGTACCTATCACACCTTCACAGATACCCTCAAACGTGTGTACTCCCTCCTCGTCTATCAACACCACCACGGTCCGGAAGCGTGCTTTCCGGTTTGCCTTGGCTTCCATCTCCTGGAGCAGACGCCTGCGATTCTCGGCATCGGTAGCCGTGGGTCCTGCATAGCGCGCCGAAAACACACCCGGACGCCCATCCAGAGCATCGACTTCCAGACCTGTATCATCGGCAAGTACCGGCAGGCCGGTAATACGATGGACTACTTCCGCCTTTTTCAGAGCGTTACCCTCCAGCGTAGCCGCATCCTCGACAATTTCTGGTACCTCCGGAAAATCATCGAGTGTCCGTATGATGATGGGCCTTTCCTGAAGTAACTGCTTGATTTCAGCAACCTTTCCCCGATTCCGCGTGGCCAACACAAGCTCTTTCATAAGACTTCTTCGATGACTTCTCCTGGACGAATAAAGTAATAGATAAATTGCAGACTGTCCTGAGCAGGTGCCGCTGTATTATCGTATTTCAGGCGCCCATCAATCCAGATACGCATGCGTAAGTCGTCCGTCTCGGGTTCCAAGCGATAAGCCCGGAGGAAGAAGCGCTGGTAGCGCCGGATGTCATACGTACGGTCAAAATCAAGATATACGTTGCTGGTATCGACCGAGATAAAAGAGACTATAAGCGTATCCTTAACAGGGATCGAACCCGTTTCATCATACTCAATTTTGCGCTGAAGAACAAAGCGAAGCGATGTAACCAGACGCACAGGTGCTCCATCTCTGCCCTCCAGCTGAACACGAATTTCTGCAGGAGAGCGGCTACCCGGAAGCAGGCCACATCCTGCCAGAACTGTTATGCCCGCTACAAGTACGATAAGAATTCCGGTTCTCATGGCTTGTCGAATAATAAAAAGGGGGATTGTCCAGGCAATCCCCCTTCGTAGACTCCATTGGACGTTTCAATCTACTGGCCACCTCCAATAAGGGGGTTCGCCTGAATCTCCGTAATGGTAATCGGGAAGAATGTACCCGGTTTCTGCGCAGCTGTTCCTATGGATTGCCACTCAGGCGAGGGGACATCAAAACGATAGTGGTCAGCCAGGCGACGCCCCTGGAGGAAGAGGTACGTCTGCCGTGCGTGCTTGAGCATGTCCATAGCCGGAACCTGCCCGTTGTACTCCGTCAGGCCATCCATGGCACGCAGGGCATTGATATGCGCAGTAAACGCCCCTTCATTTCCAGAAGCCAGCGCTGCTTCTGCAAGAATCAGATGCATTTCCCGTGCTGAGGATACGGTGATATCCATATAGCGCTCGGCAGCTACCAGCTCGTTGATGGTTCGCTCCATAAAGGGATGAACCACCGGATCGATAATATCCTGGAAGGATACCGCTTTGACGCGCTTGTTATCGTCCGTAGGTTCGATATACGTATCCCCGAAACGAAGCTCCAGGCGGCTATTGACCTGGAAGCCGACGCTAACAGCACCATTGATCAGGTCAGGTGCGGAAGGATCAAAGTCAAGCTTAAAGGCAAAATCCTCACTCCCTATGAGCGCCAGGGCTGCCTGAGCATCAGCTACTGCACCGGCATCGTTGACCAGCGGATTAGCCGTATCCACATTTCCGGGACGAAGCTTGGCCCGCAGGGCTTTGTCGTATTTGGCCCGTGCCCGCAGGGTAAGAATGGCTTTTTGCATGGTTGCATCACCCATGCTCTCTGCAATGCTCAGTGCATTATCCAGATATCCCACAGCTTTATCATAAAGTGCGGGAATACCATCTCGCCCGATGGGAGGACCGGGTTCCTGTCGATCGGAGAAGGCGAAATCGTCGAACATGTCGGCGATGGTAACGTAGATAACTGCGCCATACAGATAGGCACGAGCAAGTTGCTTACGATCCCGGAGTTTCCCGTCTGATTGAAACTGTTCCAGGCGCTTGATCACATCATCTGCCCACCACCGTGCTTCGGCCACATAGGGAAAAGCGGCATCGGTAAACTCGTTGAACGGATCGTCTACGTTACCCAGGTCCAGCTGCCCCCATGCATCACGGGAACCCACCCACGTAAGCTCATCCGTTACGGTGCCGTAGGGAGCCATGATGGCTCCCACAGCACGGGTAACAGTTGCTTCAACGCCGTTGGCCATGGCTTCGGCAGCAGCCGGATTGTTCAGGTCATCTTCAACCAGGTTGTTCGGGTTGTTTACTTCGAGCAGGTTGCAAGCTCCCAGTGTCCAGCCCAGGATGAAAACACCTGCAACAGGAAGTATCCAGCGTGTCCAGAAATTCTTTTGCCAGTTCATCGTGCACACTCCGTTGGTTAGAATCCAAATCGAACGGTGAAGTAAAGGGTACGTGGCAGGGCAAATCCAAAGGCCTCCACGCTGTCAAGGAAGTTCTGTGACAACAAGCTACCACTTCCTCGACCCACAGCATTCATCTCCGGATCGACACCATCGTATTTGGTCCAGAGTGCCAGGTTACGAGCAGCTATGGTAAAGGAGAGGTTTCGCAGCCCCAGTCCCTGCACATGCTCCCGAGGTACATCATAGGTCAGACTGAGCTCACGCCACCGCACAAAATCAGCCGGTTTGATGGTATTCAGCCCGCTGAAGGGAGCAAGAGCAAGCATTTCATAGAGCCACTTTTCAAGTGCCGCCAGACGTACCTGCGGATCGTTCATGGGATCGCCATTGGCATCTACCCCTCCGGTAGCGTAATCCAGCTCCACTTTTGCCGAGTTGGGCATATTACGACCGATAACGGGGTTAGCCTGACGGAAAGCTCCCGTAAGGTTATTCACATAGAAGTTACCCGCTTTATACTCAAAGAGCGTGTAGAGCCGGAAGTGCTTCATGAAGCGAATCGTTCCACCAAACGACCCGGACCAATCGGGCTGTGGTTTACCCAGGAAGTGATCGTAGAGGTCACCATCACCGTCCTCATCAGCCAGAAGCACGACACTGGTTGTTCGGGGGAGATTTACGATCTGGAAACGTCCACCTCCTACCAGATCGTCCACTGTCAAGCTAGCAAGGTAAGCAAGGACCTCATCCCGAGAATCAGGTTGTCCGTCACCGTTAAAGTCTACAGGCAGATAGCCCGGCTCTACTTCAAGCAGCTTGGCACCGAAGTTGGTACCCGGAGCGTATCCCTCAATAATGAAGTTACGGTAACGGGGATAGCTACCTCCTACCTTAATGGGCGGCGCTCCTCCCATATCCGTTACTTTCTCCCAGAGGTATGCGGCATTGGCAAATACGTTAATGGAGACATTCTCTTTATCCAGCACGTTGCCATTAATGCCCAACTCTAAACCTTTACCTTTGAGCTCACCGATATTGGCCAGCTGGCGAGCACGGAAACCACCGGTTACCGGGAACTGCTTGGATACCAGTGCATCGGTAACGGTTCGATCCCAGTAGGTTGCTTCAAAGGCAATACGGTCCTCCCAGAGTCCCATCTCCGTACCAAACTCAAACTCGGTGGATACTTCCGGCTTGAGTTTGGGATTACCCAGGTTGGAGGGTGCAATACCAGGACCACTTACAGCGGAGAGGGAAGCGAAAGTAGTCTGGGCGTCAAAGGCCCCTGGCTGAAGTCCCGAACGTCCCAGTGCGGTCCGGAAACGCAGCGAGGATATAGGTCCGATGGGTTTCCAGAACGGCGCATCCGAGGCAATGAAGGAAAGTGACACTTTGGGGTAGAAGGCGGCTTTAAACTCACTACCGAAAGCGCTGTTGGCATCCAGGCGGCCACCTACAGTAAAGAACAGATAATCGTTAAATCCTATCTGCTCCTGTGCAAATACACCCAGGTTAACAACTTCAAGGAAGGATTCCAGTACAGCCTGTTCAGCAGCAGCACCCGCCACTTCCAGACCGGGGCCCGGGAACCGACGTCCGGAGACACTTTCCAGCACCTGGCGGCTGATAAAGCCCTGCCCACCAAAGATAAAGGTAGACTCCAGTGAAGGTGTAAAGCGTGTACGCAACGTACCTTTGAAGTCGCCCGTAAGCTCAAGGTTGTTGCGGTCGGTTACCCAGCGTGCACCCTGCGGATCGGCGCCGGAGAAGTTATCCAGCGTCCATCCAAAGGGCCGAAATTCTGAACTTACCTGATTGGTAACATCCACACCAAAAACGCCATCAAGTGTCAGGGCTTCGGTAGGTCGATAGTTTATACCTACACTACCGTTGAAACGATCGACGTTCTGCTTAACGGTCTGCTGCAATGTTTCGTTAACCGTGGCAAAGGCAGGAGCTCCTGTTTGGTTGTTATAGGCCACAAGCTCCGGTTTGCCCATCTGGGCCAGTGAGATAACCCCGTAGATATTATTGTTGGTCTGCAAGGTCTCAAAGTACCGACGGGTAAATCCGGTAGTAACCCGTAGTTGCAGTTTACTGCTCGGAAAAACGTTGATGTTGGCAGAAGCCTGTGTCTTACGATCGATGTCCTGCGCCAGGGTCTTGTATCCCGGGGGATACCATCGACCCTTCTTGGCTCCGAAGGGTCCGTCCTGTCCACTCCAGCGCAGGTTTGCAAAATAGGTTACACCAGGGCTGCCTCCACTGACTGAAGCAGAATATGCCTGGCTATACCCTGTTTCAAAAAGCTCATGGATAAAGTTGCGTTCTACAAGCTGATACGGACGAATATTGCCACCGTAGTATTTGGCCATAGTATCGGCCTGGGCCTGTGTTCGAGCCCAACCGGTGTTATTCGGATAGGCTTTTGGATACCAGGAAAGCCCCTGATCAACCTTAAAGCTGAACCGAGGCGGACCTACAGCCCCTCGCTTTGTAAAGATCTGGATAACACCGTTTGAAGCCTCCGTACCATAGAGTGTAGCTGCAGCAGCACCCTTCAGAATTTCTATACGCTCAATAGCCTCTGGATCCAGGTCATCCAGTCGAGACGGTGAACCACCACCGCCGGTGCCTACAAAACCACCAAATCCCCCACCACGGTCAACACGCACACCGTCAATGTAAACGATAGGCTCGTTACTCTGTGATAGACTGGCCGAACCACGAATACGAATACGTGCTCCTTCTCCCGTGAGTCCGCCCGAGGGCAATGCCGCTACACCCGGCTCTCGTGCAAGAAGTGCCTGAGAAAAGTTCTCAATAGGAGCCAGTTCCAGCGCAGCCGCATCGATAACCCCAATGGAATTACCCAGCTTTCGTACCTCTACCGGTCCACCCGTTCCGGTTACAACAACCTCTTCCAGATTTAACGCCGTTTCTCGGAGAGCAAAATTAACCTCAACGGTCTGTCCGTCTTCCACCGTTACAGACTGTGAGGCCGTCTTATATCCCAGAAATCGAGCTTCCAACGTATAGGTACCTGCAGGTACCCGCTCGATAATGTAGTTTCCATCGTAATCGGTCGCTGCACCTAACGAGAGTTCTTTAACAATAACGTTTACCCCCGGCAGGGGCTCTCTCGTATCGGCATCAATCACACGGCCCTTGATCGTGCCTTGTGCAAAAGCCAGTACCGGCAAGAGCAGAAAGACCGTAAGATACTGTAGTATTGATCTAAACATAATACGCCTCCGTGTTAGAGTCCGACAAACAATACAGTGGGTTAAGATTTGCCGAAGAAAAGAAGAAATGTCCAAAAAGTCAACCTTTTTCAACATCCGTAACGATAAAATCACGGCATACCTGCTACAAAAAAAGGGCGGATTGATAATATCCGCCCCCGAACGGTCTCGATAAAAGGCTGAAACGTATCTATATCTACGCTTCCTGGCTTTCTAAACGTTTGAGCACTTCAACTACTTTCTCCGCAGCTTCCTTTAGAAGTTGAGCGGTCTCAAGCTTGAGCCCACTTTCTTTAAGAATACGCAGTCCCTCTTCCGCGTTGGTTCCCTGAAGGCGTACAATAAGAGGCACATGGATTTCCACATTCTGGGCAGCCTGAACAATGCCCCTGGCCACACGGTCACAACGCACAATACCCCCGAAAATATTTACCAGAATAACCCGTACGTTCGGATCTTTAAGGATGATGCGAAATCCAGCTTCTACGGTCTCCGGACTGGCACCGCCGCCGACATCCAGGAAGTTGGCAGGTTCACCACCCACCAGCTTGATCATATCCATGGTAGCCATGGCCAGGCCGGCACCGTTAACCATACACCCTACATTGCCATCCAGCTTTATATAGTTCAACCCGTACTTACTGGCTTCCCACTCCAGGGGATCTTCTTCATAGGGATCCCGCATCTCTGCAATATCGGGATGGCGGAAGAGTGCATTATCGTCAAAGTTCATTTTGGCATCCAATGCCAGAATCTGGCCATCTTCAGTAAGCGCCAGAGGATTGATTTCGGCCAGTGAAGCATCGGTATCCTCGTATGCCCGATAAAGAGCCTGCACAAAGGCAACGACCTGCTTGAAAGCCTGACCGGACCGGAAACCAAGAGCATAGGCAATCTGCCGCGCCTGAAAGGGTCGCAAACCGATCAGCGGGTCCACCCACACCTTGAAGATTTTCTCCGGGGTCTGACGTGCAACTTCTTCAATTTCTACTCCCCCTTCGGTGGAAGCCATGATAACATTCATGTTCGCACCCCGGTCAAGCGTAACGCCCAGATAATACTCATGAGCAATATCCACGGCTTCGGCAACAAGAATACGTCGCACAAGCTGCCCTTCAGGACCGGTCTGAGGAGTCACCAGCCTCATGCCCAGCATCTTACGAGCTATCTCCTCAACTTCTTCCACGGAGCGAGCAAGCTTAACACCTCCTCCTTTGCCCCGGCCACCTGCATGGATCTGAGCTTTTACCACAAACAGGGAAGCTCCCTGCTCCTGAAGTTTCTTTGCCGCCTCTACGGCTTCTTCTACGGTCTCAGCTACAAATCCCGGTTGAACGGCCACACCGTATTTACTTAAAATCTCTTTAGCCTGATATTCATGAACTTTCATGATGTCACCCGTCGTGGTTCCAGATCAACACTGCTTAATACGTGTAAGTTACTAAAATGCACCGGAAACAGATCGAAAATTGTCGGAAGAACTCATGAGTGGCGTTGTATATGTTCCCGGGCAAGTAAAAGGGCCAGTGCGCTCTTCATGTCGTCAATCTCGGCACGCAGTACCATCTCAATAGCCTGCTCAAAGGGAATACGAAACGGTTCTACAAACTCTTCCACATCCGTTTCCTGTGTTCCCCTCTCCAGCTCCTCGGCGAGATAAAGATGAATAACCTCATTACTGTAACCGATGCAGGGTGAAAAACTACCCAGCGGGGTAAATCGTGAAGCCTTCCACCCTGTCTCTTCCTCAAGCTCTCTTCGCGCAACGGTCAGGGGGTCTTCTCCCGGAACATCCAGTTTACCTGCAGGCACTTCAATAAACACTTTCTGTGAAGGATACCGAAACTGCCGTAGCAAAAGAACCTCACCGTTATCAAAGAGAGGGACCACCGCCGAAGCACCTGGATGATCAATCCATTCTCGTATGGAGGTTTTGCCATCGGGCAGCTCTACCTCATCGCGATATACTTTGAGAAGCACTCCGTCAAAGACCTGCTCGCTCTTACGTGTTTTCTCTATCAAGCTCATAGGATGATCCATCTTCATGATACAACATGAAACCGGCGGCAGCCACTATAGCTGCCGTCTCAGCTCGCAATCGACGATAGCCCAGACGGATGAGTTCCCACTGATGCGCTCGCGCTTGAACTACTTCTTCTTCCGTAAACCCTCCTTCTGGACCAATAAGTACATGTACACATTCGGACTTCCGGGCTTGCTGGAGCCGAGGCAACAAGCCCTGCCCGGCTTGTTCATGTGCCATATATCGTTCCCCTTCAACCTGGGTTCGAAGCACCTCCTCCAACGATACAGGCTCTCGTAAGCGGGGCAACCGGCTTCTACCACACTGCTTCATGGCAGCAATAAGCACGCGCTGTAGCCGCGCACGCTTGAAGGTCTGCCGCTCTGTACGGTGCGTATACAGGGGAACAATCTCTCTTACACCTAATTCTACCGCCTTCTCCAATGCCCATTCAAAACGTGCCATGTGCTTGAGCAATGCCAGGCCAAGTGTAAGATGATACCTCGGCTCACCCACTTCCTTGCGATGCTCTACAATAGCTGCCTGCAGCGTATCCTTCCCCACCTCCAACACACGTACCCGATACCAGTTACCCTCTCCATCTACAACCACCAGCATATCTCCCGGCCGATGGCGCAAGACCCGTATGGCATGTCGGGCTTCCTCCGATGGCAACTCTACCAGACCATGATGCACATGCGAAGGAGGTGCATAAAAAGCTGTCGTTCGTGCATGCTTGCCCATCCTACAACCCTACCGCAAGTCTCACATGTATGTTGCCTCCGGCAAACCCATCCTGCGGATTTAACGCATAGGTAACCGTAGTAACCCCGATCGGCGTCTCATAACGGATACCTATCCCATATCCGAGTAACCAGCGCATCGAAGAAGATTGAACAGCTCCTACATCGGTAAAAAGATACGCAAAAGAACGTGAACCGAGCACATAGCGATATTCCACCAACCCCCGGAAAACAAACGATCCCCAGAATTGATCCTCGGCATATCCTCTCAGACTGGAAGCACCACCCAGAGGGAAATAATCCTCTATACCATACCGGTCTGCATACATATACCGAATATCAGTGCCCACTACCCCTACGCGTCGCGTTCCCAGAGGCAGAAAACCCCGGAAACGGCCTTCTACAGTCTGCTGACGCACAGTCTCTCCTCTCAGACGTTTACGCCGCGATTCTACATGCACAAAGCCCTGAACCCCTCGTGAAGGGTTTTCAGGATTATCAATATCTGCATACCGTACTTCTAAACCTGCCCCCTGGCTTCGAGAAGAAGACAGTGAATCGCGTCCCGAAACCTGGGCATTGCGTAACCGAAGTGAAAGGTATACACGCCACCGTGAGCTATTCCACCACCCACCTTTAAGCGTCAGGTCCTGTGTGCTGAAGGTAGAATCGCGCTGATACCCTTCGAAAGCAAGTCCCACCCCTACGGGTAACCCCAACAGGAATGGATCTTCCACCCGTATGTGCATACGGCTGACAAGTCCCGGTTGCCGTTGAAGTTGCATACGAAGGAAGCGTCCTCCCCCCAGCACATTTCGGAGCTCAAGATATCCCTGGCCGACAAACCCTCCCGGCTGGAGTCCAAACACCATATCAAACTGGCCAGGAGGTCGCTCCGTTACAGGTATCTGTATAACAGCGCCTGTGCGTTCATAAACCTGCAAGCGGGGCCTCCCCACCTCTAGAAACAAACCGCTGGAGAGTAAAGCTCCTCGGATGTATTCGGGATCATAGGAGGTTATCCAACGTCCGGGCTGCATACTCAGCATACGATAGAGGAGCTTCGGCGAAGTACGACGCGCTCCCGGAGCTTCCACACGTGCAAGAGGTACCCGTGGACCCGGCTTCACACGCAGTAACACGGTAAGACGCGAACTATCCCTGGAAAGATAGGTACCTGCTACCCGTACCTCCGCCAGCAGATATCCCTTCCGTTCCAGAACATGAAGCATAGCCTTCATACCCTGTCTTAAACGTGTGAGCCGAAGCACGCGGCCCTCCTCCAATCTCCAGATAGCCCGCACCTCCTTCGCCGACACTCCTTCAAGTCCATCTATCACCACACGATGCAGATAAATGCGTGGACCCGGCTGGATGTCTCCTGACGCATCAAGGCGTGCAAACCAGAACCCCTGATCACGCCATATATGCAGGGAATCACCTGCACCATGCCTGTCCGGTTGTACAACTCTCTGTGCCAGGCTCACGCTCGGGGGAATCAATCCCAGCATTAGCAGTATAAAGGCAACATGATAGCCCGATCGATAGTGGCATCCTATCCAAACATACATGAGCAATGATCCACTATATAATCGCTGGATTAACCGCACTTCTATTAGGACTCGGCAATGGGGACGTGATCATGCAAAAAGCTACGTCTGGACAGGATCTTCGTTCCTTCCCTCCCTCCGATACGCTTGTCTACCATGCCGCACCGGGCAAGACGTTGATCACGGTACTTCCAGATTCTGCCCATCACATCCCTGTTGTACAGTATAAGCCCGTACGTCTTCCGGCACTGAGCTGGCTGGTAGATCGGAGTTTTTTCTGGTATATTCGACCTCGGGATAAAGGCATCTACCACCTGCTTTTTATACGTCAGCTGAAAGATGCTTCCTCAGACACGCTGGTAGTCACGGTCTATGTACAGGATTAACGTGGAGCAACGTCCCTATTTTCAAAAGGATCTGCTTGCATGGTTTGATGCACACCGTCGGGAGATGCCCTGGCGGGATACACCCGATCCGTATCTGATCTGGGTTGCTGAGATCATGCTTCAACAAACGCGGGTTGATCAGGTACGTCCTTACTTTGAACGTTTCATCCGGCGTTTTCCCGATGTTCATACCCTTGCCCGGGCCTCTATAGACGATGTCCTGAAAGCATGGGAAGGCCTGGGCTACTACCGGAGAGCGCATTATCTTCATCAAGCAGCCCGCATTATTGTTGAACGCCACGGTGGAAGCATTCCCTCTGATCCCGAAGCACTGAGCAAACTTCCTGGTGTGGGCCCCTACACCCTTGCCGCTGTACTTTCCATCGCCTACCAGTACCCCATAGCCGCTGTAGATGGTAACGTCATACGTGTACTGACCCGTGCATTCGGAATCAGGGAAGATGTATCCCGGCAGGCAACACGCCAGAAGCTGCAGGATCTTGCCGGAACCCTCCTGCCCGAGCATCGTCCGGGCGATTTTAACCAGGCACTCATGGAACTGGGTGCCATGGTGTGCACGCCCACACAACCAGCCTGTACTTCCTGCCCGCTTCAACCTGTATGCAAAGCCTATCACGAAGGCACACCGACAGCCTACCCCGTGAAGAAAAAAACGGCACCCATTCCTCATATTCATGTTGCGATAGGTATTCTCTACGATACCGAGGGACGCATCCTCATCACCCGACGCCCCGAAGATGCCATGCTTGGTGGCTTATGGGAATTTCCGGGAGGAAAGGTGGAAGAGCATGAGTCTCCCGCAGAAGCCTGCAAACGAGAACTGAAGAAGGAATTGGGCATTGATGTTGAAGTCGGTCCTAAGATCGGCGAAGTGAAACATACCTACTCCCATTTTCGCATGACACTACATGCCTTTCACTGCAAGCCTGTGAAAGGAACACCCTGCACGACCGATGGGCGTCCCATGCGATGGGTTACCCCGAATGAAATGCATCGGTTAGCCTTTCCACGGGCTAATCAGAAAATCATTGAGAAACTAACTTCAACGTTGGCCTACATGCCTGCATCAAACATGGAGTATACCCTATGATGCGCTTCCTGACCGTTGTTTTTCTGCTATTACCGCTCCTTGCCTTCGGGCAACAATCCTCCCATTCGGCAGAGGATATTCAGCAACTTATCGAGCGTTACCGCCAGGAGGCCTATGTAGAAAAGCAAAAAGCCCTTGAGTGGGCACGTACACGTGGAATTCCCGCGAAACTCCGGCATGAGGAAGGTCCGGATTTCGAGCTTATCCGCATGCGCACTACCAGCTCACCGCTTTATTTCAAGACGCTCAATGCCCGTGCGGCACAGACTACCCGAACGGTTACGGTGTATCCCGATGGTCCTCTCGGACTGTCCCTCACCGGGCGTAATATGCGTGTTGGTATATGGGATTCCGGACATGTACGCCGCACGCATCAGGAACTAACAGGCCGGGTAACCTGGGGCGACGACGCCGACCTGAGCAATCATGCCACCCATGTAGGGGGAACGCTTATCGCCGCAGGCGTTCGGCCGGAAGCTCGCGGCATGGCCTATGAAGCACGCCTGATTTCCTACGACTGGAATGCGGATATCTCGGAGATGCTCC
>Ga0256839_1003103_pt1 | contig 17550 bp, 18 predicted proteins | sample 354166metaG_FD_185968 | JGI IMG/M metagenome (GOLD analysis project Ga0256839, IMG submission 185968) | Hydrothermal vent microbial communities from Mid Atlantic Ridge, Atlantic Ocean - 354-166 | ecosystem: Environmental > Aquatic > Marine > Hydrothermal vents | place: Atlantic Ocean: Mid... | reverse complement strand
ACGGGGCTATTTTAAAATCTGGCATGGTTTTGGTCTCTGTTCTTGAATCTTTCAAAAATATATTATGGCTCGGCGGCAACAACCACACGAGGCAAATTGTCAGGATCGGGGACTTTACCCTATTGGCGAGGATATTTCAGCCATACTTGACCATCAGCGAATGAAGCCCACATGATCATTTTAGAGAGGAATACGTGCCATGCGAGCCATCTTTCCATTTTTGCTGACATTTCAAACAGGCTTGGCGGCCCTGCTGGGGCTCGCGGCAGCAGGCACAACAGGGGCTTCGGATATCGACAAGGAGAAGCGCTGGGCAGAGCAACTGCAAGATCAGCTGGTCGTAGGCGAGCCATTACGGCTCACCGCAGGACAACAGGATTTTTTTGCCCTGTATACACCCGCCGTCGGCAAATTGCAGCGTGGCGGGGTTATCCTGCTACATGGGCTGGGCGCACATCCTGACTGGCCTGATGTCATTTCTCCCCTGCGCAAAGATCTGCCTGAAACAGGCTGGAGCACGCTCTCGATTCAGCTGCCCATACGTCCCAACGAAGCGGATTTTACGGATTATCCCCCCTTATTCCCCGCAGCCAACGTACGCATTTCCGCTGCCATTCGTTACCTGCAAAAACAGGGGTTGCGCAATATCGTATTGGTGGGACACAGCCTGGGTGCGGCCATGGGCGCCTATTTTCTGGCACAAAAAGCACCAGACAGCGAGGCTGTGCGCGCCTTTGTGGGCATCGGCATGGGTCACGCACCGGGTACGGTGGCACACACGCCGGGTACGGTGGCACACACGCCGGATACCCTGGCGAAAATCACAGTACCCGTGCTGGATTTATACGGGACACAGGATTTGCGCGGTGTGCTGGGCTCCACCAAAGCGAGAGCAGCCAGCCAGGTAAATAATGCCGACTACCGGCAGCTCGCCATCACAGGAGCCGATCATTTTTTTCGGGGACTGGAGGCGACGCTGATCAAGCGGGTATCAAGCTGGTTGAGTCGCACGGCACCCGGTACGGAAGCAGAAAATAAATCCGAAATGGTGCCCTAATTACCCAAGGTCTTACGCAGAGTAAGATTAATGCTATTCGATGACCAGTTGACTTCATTGAGTCTGGCCACACCAACACTACCATCGGAAAAGAAAATCCTGTCAATGCCAGGGTCGGTACGCCAGGATTGTACAACAATACTCACGCCCCATGTCCAATACGCACGAGAAGATACGTCCTGCCAGCCCAGCTCCAGTACCTGCCCCCAGCCATCTGCTCTGTGCTCAAAACTCACCGGATGAGCGAAGTCGCTACGCAGATTCCAGTTGGCCTGGGCAGAGTAACGCACCCGGTGAGCTTCCAGGCGGACAAATACCGTACCAGCGGCCTGCAAATCCAGAAAAATATCCGCCCCCAGCCAGGGACCATACCATTTTGCATCATAGGTTGAGTTGAGCCCGGCGAAGGGACCCAAAGGCATGTTGCCGCCGACACCCAGCACCGCCGCATTGGAGGAATCCCATACCACTTGATTACCGTTACGCATACGTAAATCCTGATAGTGCCAGGAGTAACCCACCATAGGAACAATCTGCCATTGGTCAGCTATGCCGGTAGAAAATATCGCGCCCAGCCCGGCGGACAAATCCAGCATCTGGCTACCATCCGCACTGTTACTCGAACGGGAAAATTCCAGACTGCGGTTATCACCCGCATAATCAGAATCCCTGTTCTGCCCATCCCACACCCAGCCGTAACTTGCCTGACCACGGAAATAGATGTTTGTATCATTGCTGCCTGACAATTCGCCTCGAAGCTGTGTAATACCCAAGTCTTTCCATTCCAGTTCGGAAAGAATATCAGGGCCACTATTCACCGCACGGATATTCCAGTCCAGTGAATCCACACGATACCCCAGACTCAATGATCCACTCGCCCGTTCAGCCGCAGCCAATACCGCACCCGAAGGAAGCCCCAACAATACAAACAGGAATGCATGACGTGAACGTACAGAAATCATTATTTAGTGCCCCGTGCCTCGCGTATTCGCTCATAGGCGGCACGGATTTCATGGGTTTTTTCTTCTGCCAGTTTCATCATTTCTTCCGGCAACCCTTTGGCTACCAGCTTGTCTGGATGATGCTGATTAGTCAGTTTGCGATAGGCACGTTTTACTTCGGCGTCGCTGGACTCGCTGGTCACATTGAGAATTGCATAAGCATCATCCAGCGAGACCTGTTCAACCCTGCCACCTTTGGCCGCGTGTTGCTCGGCACGTACCATGGCCTCCAGACGATCAAAATCAGCCGTTGAAAAACCCAGCACATCACAGATAACCAGCAGCAATCTTTTTTCGGCGGGGTTCAGCTCACCGTCCGCATAAGCCGCATGCAACTGAATCTCAATGAACATTTGTTGCAGATTACGTGCGCGTCGTGTCGCGTTATGAAAACGCGTCAACATGTCCTCCAGAACAAAATCGCTTTCTTTGCCTTTGGAAAAAAGTGCGATGGCTTCGTGACGTGCCTGTTCAGGCAACCCCATGCGCGCCATGACATGCCGCGCCAGGGCAATTTCCTCTTCAGAGACCCGTCCATCAGCCTTGGCCAGATGCCCCATCACGGAAAAGGTGGCTTCAAAAAAGGCACGCTGAATCTCTCCATGACTGAGACCACCCAGACCTGCTGAAAAATCACCACTGAAATTCGCCAGCCCGCGATCAAACTGATGTCCTAACAGGACTCCGATGAGTCCTCCGAAGAGGCCACCCATCATGTAACCCAGCACACCACCAATTAATTTACCCCAAAAATTCAAACACTTTCTCCCCGACTATGCGTTTTTTCTTTCAGTTGTTTAAAGTAGTCGGCGATGCGCGCTCACCCTTTTGGGGTACGTTACAGCCAACAGGCACGGTTATCAGGGACGAAGTATACCGTGAATACGGCAGAGGGTTCAGGCATGTCACCACACAGAAGTCGTGACAGAAGGGAAACCGTTTATTTTCGGTGATGAAAGTATGGTCAGACCTGAACGGAAAACGGGGTGCAAAGCACCCCGTTTTAAAAAACGTCTTTAGATGCTGGCAGCATCAATCATAAAGCCTACCATGACAACGATAGCCAGTACGTTCGCAAACAGCGTTGCTTTAAGTTCCATAATAATTCCCCCTCCGAAAAGTTTGATGGTAGACGCATCTAATTTTTCCCGGTTGTTACCGTCGAAACCGGACAGAAATTAATGCGAGGTCAAACCTTAGCAAATTACCCAGATATTTATCAAGGCAATTTAGTCAAGTATTAACCATGAACTTTATACGCCTAAGGTTCACATGGACTACCCTGCCAGACACAAAAATATCCTTTGCTGTCATAAAGATAAGCGTAGGTTATAATGCTGAACAGTAACTTTGCAGCGGTAAACCTCAATGAGCAGAAAACACAGCCGCTAAAAATAATCGACGAAATATGTTTCAGGAGTGTCCCTGGTGACTGCACCCAACAAAAAATCAGCCGCTCATAAATCACACAGCAACAAACATTTTGTGTCGTGGTTTCGCGATGCCGCGCCATACATCAATGCTTTTCGCGGGCGCACTTTTGTGGTGGTATTTGGTGGTGAGGCCGTACAGGACAAAAACTTCTCCGGGCTGATCCACGATTTCGCCCTGCTCAACAGCCTGGGCATTCGGCTGGTACTGGTACATGGCAGTTATCCGCAAGTGGAGATGCGCCTCAAAGCACAGGCCAGTAAAACCACCTTTCATCAGGGGCTGCGCATCACCGACGACACTGCGCTGGCCTGTGTGAAAGAGGCTGTCGGTACCGTGCGTGTGGAAATCGAGGCACTGCTGTCCATGGGACTGGCTCATTCCCCCATGGCCGGGGCGCATATTCGCGTGGCCTCAGGCAATGTGGTGACAGCACGACCACTGGGTGTGCATGAAGGCGTGGATTACCTGCACACTGGCGAAGTACGGCGTATCGACGCCGAAGCCATTCATCATCAGCTCGACCAAAATGCGGTGGTGCTGCTCTCACCACTGGGATACTCACCTACCGGTGAAGTATTCAATCTCAGCGCCGAAGATGTGGCCACCTCGGCGGCCATCGCCCTGCACGCGCACAAAGTGATTTATCTGGCTGAAGGGCCAGGGTTGCGGGATGCACGCAAACGCCTGACCCGCGAACTCACCTTCAGCGCAGCACAGCAACTGCTCGATTCACGTCGGCGTTTACCCGACAACGTACGGCGCATTTTACGCAGCGCAGTAAACCTGTGCCTCAATGGCATTCCGCGCGTGCATATTCTCGACCGGCACATTGACGGTGCCCTGTTACAGGAGCTGTTCACCCGCGATGGCGTGGGTACGTTAATCAGTGCCGATGCTTACGAAGGCACCCGTCAGGCAGGCATCGATGATGTGGGGGGCATTCTGGAATTAATCAGCCCGCTGGAACAGGCCGATGTACTGGTGCGCCGTTCACGCGAACACATCGAAATGGAAATCGACCGTTTTACCGTCACCAAACGTGATGGCATGGTCATCGCTTGCGTTGCACTCAACCCGTTTAGCGAAAACAAAATGGCCGAGCTGACCTGTCTTGCGGTACACCCGGACTATCGGGGTGCAGCACGCGGCAACACTCTGCTGCAATTCGTTGAGCAAAATGCCATGCAACAGGGCATCCGGCAGTTGTTTGTGTTATCCACCAAAACCTCGCACTGGTTTCTGGAACGCGGCTTCAAAAAAGCAGATATCAAAATCCTGCCCATGAAACGACGGGCATTGTACAACTACCGGCGTAATTCGAAAGTGTTTATCAAAACGTTAACCGGGTAGTGAGCGGAGTGTTTAACACAAGAAACCATCCTGCTTGCCGTTGTTATGAATAAATGAAGCGGAAACAAAAAAGCACAAAAAATGTACAAAAAAAAGCGGCCGCAGCCGCCTTCGAATATTTTATGATTATTTTTATAAAGCACCTGCCGTCCGGACCAGAGGCCCGCTCAACAAGTGCATGGCAATTTAATGCAAGCCCTTAACAGAGTCAAGCGGCAGTTATCACAAGGATAAAACACCTGCATCATGTTAAAGCGTTTCCGTACACGACTCGCCGATGTCGATGCCTTGCCACAACTGGCTATACTGGGTTTGCTCAGCGGCCTGCTGGCCGGTGGTGTCATCATTTTATTTCGACTCACCATTGAATACATTCAAGCTGGCTTTTTACCCGGTGGTGGAACTGAAAACTATGAAGACCTGTCCGCTACCCTGCGTTTTTTATTGCCCACCGCTGGCGGTTTGCTCATCGGCCTGATTTTTCATGCGCTCAATACTGCGGGCGGCGGCAGCATACAAGTCGGCATTGTGCATGTGCTGGAACGATTAGCCTATCACCAGGGCCACATGCCACTGCGCAATCTTGTCCTGCAATTTGTGGGAGCGACCATCAGCCTTGTCAGCGGGCATTCCGTAGGCCGCGAAGGCCCAGGCGTACACCTGGGTGCAGCCAGCAGCAGCCTGCTGGGCCAGAGCCTGCGCCTGCCTAATAACAGCACCCACACGCTGGTGGCATGTGGTGCAGCTGCCTCCATTGCCGCCTCATTTAACACACCCATCGCCGGGGTGGTGTTTGCCATGGAAGTGATCCTCATGGAATACACCATTGCCGGTTTTGCCCCCGTGATTCTTGCCGCAGTAAGCGCTACGGTGCTGACCCGGTTTGTGTTTGGTGCTGAACCCGCCTTCTCCGTACCTACGTTACAACTTGCTTCATTGTATGAATTGCCGTATCTGCTGCTGATGGGACTGGTCATCGGTGCATTAGCGGCCGGGTTTATTGTTTCACTCAAATGGATTACCGAAACCAGCAGCAAAATCGTCATCTGGCAACGCATGACCCTGGCCGGGGCATTAACCGGGTTATGCGCATTAATTGTGCCGGAAATTATGGGCGTGGGTTACGATACAGTTAACCAGGCCATGCTCGGACAAATAGGCCTCGGTGTACTATTTATGGTTGTGTTGTTTAAAATGCTCGCAACCACCATTGGTCTCGGAATGGGATTGCCCGGCGGTCTGATTGGCCCCACACTGGTCATTGGCGCCGCCGCTGGTGGTATGCTCGGCCATTTTGCCGAAATGCTTTTTCCCGGCCAGGTAGCGTCACCAGGCTTTTACGCCATGCTTGGCATGGGCGCGATGATGGGCGCCACGTTACAGGCACCGCTCGCTGCACTGCTGGCCATGCTGGAACTGACCGCCAACCCGAATATTATTTTACCCGGCATGTTAGCCGTAGTGGTATCCGGCATTGTCAGCAGTCATTTGTTTGGGCGTGAATCAGTATTTCTTACCTTGCTGAAAGCCCGTGGACTGGATATGCGCAGCGATCCGGTGGCACAATCGCTGCGCCGTGTCGGCGTCGCCAGCGCACTTGATCCTTCATTTGCGCATGCACCGCGCGAATTAAGTATCGCGGCGGCAGACCGTTTGTTGGAACATCAACCACGATGGGTCATTATCCACAACGATGATGACAACGATGAAAAACCGGTTTTACTGGTCGCGGCAGACCTGGCGTTATTTATCAAGGCACAGCGGGAAACTTTCGATGGGAAAATTGACTTACTGGACATTCCTGCTCAACGTGAAAACGTGGCCAGCATCCCGCAACAGGCTACCTTGCAGGAAGCACTGGACCTGATGAACGAAAAAAGTGTTGATGTCCTGTGTGTCAACATTACTCCTGCAAATAACAAACTCAAAAACAAAAAAGCAGACATTATTGGTATCCTCACACGAGAAAATGTTGAAGCCCATTACCAGCGCAACATTTAAAATACAACATCGCTAATCAAACGGAAGAAAAACATGTTATGGATTAAAAGTTTTCACATTATTTTTATGGTGACCTGGTTTGCCGGGTTGTTTTATTTACCACGATTATTTGTATATCACGCTACAAGCGATGACCAGGTCAGTAACGAACGCTTCAAGATTATGGAACGTAAGCTTTTTGCTATTGCAACCATCGGTGGCATACTCACCATTATTTTCGGCTTCATCCTGTTACAGGGTTATGCGTGGGAAGCTTATTCCAGCCAAATGTGGCTGCACGCCAAACTGGGACTAGTGGCCATACTGGTGGTCTACCATATTTATTGCGCCAAGCTGGTAAAAGACTTCAAGCTCGACCGCAATCAGAAAAGCCATGTATTTTACCGCTGGTTTAACGAGTTCCCGGTCATCCTGTTAATCGTCATCATCATCCTGGTTGTGGTTCGGCCAGGTTAGCCGCCAGCCGACTGGCATCGGGCCACCACCACTCTGGCAAAAGTGCTGGTTCACTACCAGACTCCACTGCGCGCAACCAGCATTCGGCGTCCAGCAGGTGCTTCCCCCAGTGCGAGTAAAAACTGTATTGCCAGTTTTCTGATGCGCGCTGCGGGCTATCCCGTAACAAATCAAGCCCGTGCCTGAGATCAAAATACATATCCGCAAGGTTATCAGCCATGCGCTCACAGAGCTGCGGCCATTGGTATATCCCCACTGACATTGCTTTGTAAGCAGCATAGAGTTTACGGTCAGTCTGTAAATCAGCACTCAGGCAGAAAAACATGTCACAACGTTTTTCATCATCATAAACAAGAGCCGTATGGCCCACACTCGCCGGTGCCGATAACGCCGTTACCGCCACATGCAAACGCGGCAATAATTTTGTAAGCCGCTGAATCCAGTCGGCATCCCGCTCACTATCAATCAACGCACAATACTCACGCGCCACAGACGCCATACGAGCACACTGCAAAGGCATCTTTTTCATAAGGCTTCTCCACAATCACACATTTATCAATTTAAATGTCGATATTGATCATTAACGCCAAAATAAGTGTAGTCGAAGCCTTGTTCACCTGCCGAATCTGCTTGCATAAATTTGCGGGGAAGCCAAGCAGTCTCAGGCAGATACAGATAATCCCAGACTCCGCCGTTGAACGGCCTGTAGAGGGCGTTGAAGTTTGTGGCTGACAAAGAGCGCGATGAGGAGTCATAGCCTGCTATTGCGACGATGCGCAACGCGGCCAGACGCAAAAGGCAACGCGCTATACAGGTCGTAGCGACTCACTCAACCCGTGCGCTAAAACCACTCAACAAGCTATTGATCAAATATGTTAATACATCCTCGAAGCGGTCAACTGCGGAATCTAGGATAATCAATATGCGCATTAGTCTGCTGCTGGAGTGTTACACTTTGGCATAAACAATCACTACGCCCACCAAGGAGAGCGCAGTCATGAATGAAACCACCAGCACACCTGTGGTAATGAGTTTTGCCGGTACCGACCCCAGTGGTGGTGCCGGTCTTCAGGCCGATATTGAAACGTTGATCAGCATGGGCTGTCACGCCGCATCGGTAGTCACCGCCGTCACCGTGCAAGACACTCAACAACTGTTTCGTTATCAAGTCATGAGCCCCACTCTGCTCATTGAACAGGCACGCACCGTGCTGGAAGACATTCCTGTCTCCGCTTTTAAAATCGGTATGATTGGCAGTGCGGAAAATGCCGAAGCTATCCAGAGTATTTTGCTTGATTACCCCGATGTACCCGTCGTGCTGGACCCGTTAATCAGTGCAGGCGGTGGCGGTGAACTGGCAAATGACGAGCTTATCGACGCCATGGTCAACCTTTTGTTCCCCCTCACCACGGTGCTCACCCCCAACAGTGAAGAAGCCCGCGCTTTCGCCCCCGAAGCCGATACACTGGATGCCTGCGCGCAGGAACTGCTGGAACTGGGCAGCGAATTTATTCTCATCACCGGCAGCCACGAAAATACTCCGCACGTTATCAACAACCTGTACAGCGAGAGCCGTTTACTGGAAAGCTATACATGGGATCGCCTGCCCGGCACTTTTCACGGCACCGGTTGCACCCTGGCCGCTGCCATCGCTGGACTGCTGGCACAAGACCTGCCCATGACCAGCGCCATACTTGAAGCGCAGGAATTCACCTGGGAAACACTCAACAACAGTTACCGCATTGGCATGGGACAAAATATTCCCAATCGGTTGTTTTGGGCGCGTGATGATGATGACGAAAAAGAACAACCGCAACAGCTACACTGACAACATCAATGTATAACTACAAATTGACAGGCCTTTATGCCATCACCGATGCTACACAAAGAAACCCGCAACAACTCATCGCTGATGTTGAACAAGCGCTGCTCGGTGGTGCCCGTATTATTCAATACCGGGATAAAACCACACAACACGACCAACGTTGCGATACCGCCAGGCGGCTACGCAAACTCACCCGGCAACATGACGCCTTATTCATCATCAATGACGATGTAAACCTTGCCCGCAACAGCCATGCCGATGGCGTACATCTCGGCTGCGATGATTTAACAATCTCTGCTGCGCGTACACAACTCGGTTCTGATGCCATTATTGGTATCTCGTGTTACAACGATTTTTCACTGGCAAAACAAGCAACCCGTAATGGCGCCGATTACATTGCCTTTGGACGGTTTTTTCCTTCACGCACCAAACCCGACGCAATTCAGGCAAACATAAAAACCCTGCAAAAAGCCAAATGTGAATTAGACATTCCTGTTGCTGCCATTGGCGGCATTACCACCAAAAATGCTGCCACACTCATCAATGCTGGTGCCGACATGCTTGCAATAGTCAACGACGTTTTTTCACACGCCGACATCAAGGCCGCTGCACAGCGCTACCAAAAGTTCTTTACCGAAGAATAAAAATAAACGACAAACTCCGATAGACTTTAATCACATGAGGCGTGAAAACAGCACTCCATGGACCATCCAACGGTAAAAAACCAAGTTTGACCGAAGCAGTGATTGCCCATTAAAATGCGTGCGCTGAGTCAAGATCAGCATTATCGGAGCAGCTGACGGGTTCGAAATCACCTCACTATCCCCGGCAAACGCCCGTTTGCCGGGGATGATAGTTGCACTGAGCGTTGCGTCGTTGTCATGTTGAACTCTCCGCGTGCAACACGTTCTATACTTCCAGTATGGTTAACGGGAATTGAATGACATGACGACAAACAGTCCTGCAAACGACTCTGCAAACAAAAACACAGTACGGCCACCCGCTGTAGCGGGCCTGTTTTACCCCGCCGACCCTGCACAATTACACACAGACGTGCAGGCGTATCTTCACGCCAGCCATACATCCGACACGGGGCTCCCTCCCAAAGCCATCATCGTGCCGCACGCCGGTTACGTGTATTCCGGCCCGGTGGCTGCCAGCGCCTACACACAGTTGCTGCCCGCACGAAAACGCATTCAGCGCGTGGTGCTGCTCGGCCCTTCACACCGGGTACCCTTTCATGGTCTGGCCACCAGCAGGGCCGACACATTCCACACCCCGCTGGGCGATATCCCTCTCGACCGAACAGCGATCAACACACTTGCAGAACTGCCACAGGTACAGTGTCTTGACACCGCCCACGCCGAAGAACACAGCCTGGAAGTCCATCTACCTTTTTTGCAGGAAACTATCGACAACTTCCAGTTAGTGCCACTGGTGGTCGGTGATGCCCGTCCCGCCGAAGTGGCCGAAGTGCTGGAGCATCTGTGGGGTGGCGAGGAAACGCTCATCGTCATCAGTTCAGACCTCAGCCATTATCACGATTACGCCACGGCCCAACGCCTGGACCGTGATACCTCGGTCGCCATCGAACATCTACAGGCAGAAATCATACACCCCGAAAATGCCTGTGGTTACGCGCCCGTCTCCGGCCTGCTGTATCTGGCGCGTGCGCGTGGCCTGCACGCCCGCACCGTGGATTTGCGCAACTCGGGAGATACTGCGGGACCGCGGGACAGGGTGGTAGGATATGGTGCCTATGTCTTCCACTGATACCAACGCACCCGGTGGCCTCTGTGAAGAGGAAAAAACCCTGCTGCGCCGGGTGGCCCGGGATGCCATCGAACATACACTACAGCACGGCACGCCATACAGCGTTGACACCGCACACTACCCACGCCTGCTCCGTGAGCCCGGTGCCAGCTTTGTCACCCTGAAAAAACACGGTAAATTGCGCGGCTGTATCGGCTCACTGGAAGCACGTCGGCCATTGGTAGAAGATGTACTCCATAATGCCCATGCCGCTGCTTTTGCTGACCCGCGCTTCCCACCTGTTTCTGCGCAGGAACTGCCGGAACTGACGTTTCACCTCTCCATACTCACGCCCGCTGAGCCTCTGCAATTTACCTCGGAAACGGATTTATTACGGCAAATACGGCCCGGCATCGACGGACTGATATTGGAGGATGACTTACACCGGGGCACATTTTTACCCGCAGTATGGGAATCATTGCCCGATGCCGTGCAATTTTTACAGCACCTGAAACAAAAAGCGGGGTTACCTGTGGACTATTGGTCTGACACGTTAAAAATATCGCGTTACACCACGGACTCATTTTAATCTGAATCAGCACTAAAACCCTCATGTAACAATGACTCACTGGCAAACAGCGGGCCAAGGGAGCATCGATGGCTGATCGAACCTTGCATATGTTGTCCCTTTCCCGTTTGGTGGAACCGCTGCGCTTGTTCCACCCTACAATTTTACATCTATCCGGGTAGGGTGGAACAAGCGCAGCGGTTCCACCTCAAACCACATGTTGCAAACGCAAAGGACGCAAAAACGCAAAGTTTATGCGGTTTTTTTGCGTTCTTCGCGAACGTTGCGTTAAATATTCGGTAATAAATGTGAATAGGCGCCCCATGCAATACCGGAAAAAACCATTTATGCCTGACATCAAGGCCTGACGACTTTGCACCGGTCAAAACTTTCTGTCTTCTGCGATTAACAGACTTTTACCGCTGCACCCTCTTTCGATACCGCCATCGACAGCCCCATGGCTTTAAAAAGCTTTTGATGATCCAGCGGCTTGGCAAGACAGGCTTCTGCACCCAGCATCAGGCTGCGCTGGGCCTGTTCAACATTCAGGTAATCCACCATCGTCACCAGACGCACATGCCGGGTTGCATGATCACTCTTGATACGGCGACACATTTCAATACCTTCCTGATTCGACAGCATCAAATCCATAAGCACAATATCAGGCCCACCACGCTGCAAATGCTGGCCGGCCTCAAAGGCCGTATGCACAGCAGTGGCGACGACTGTTTCCGACAGGGTGTCAAACAAGTCCACGAGAAAACGGGTGAGTCGCGGATCACTGTCAACAATCAGAATACGTTGCCTGCCTTTATCGGGACGACTGATATTCAAACCACGCATTTGTGCAAAGAAGCGCAGATCTTCACGGGAAAAGACGGTATCCAGCCCGTCTTGCAAATGTACATGCAACTTGCCCTGTTGCACCCATTCAAAAACGCGGAGCGGCGAAGTCATGAGTAATTCCGCGACTTCGTCCGCAGAGAGCCTTGTTTTTTCTGCCATTGAGATACAACCATATCGAGGGGTATGACGGTGATACCACTTAAAAAACCGTTCTCCTACATAACGTGTCGTAACAGTGAATCTTTAGCGGATATTGGCCGTTTTTAATACCTGTTTTCGGTAGTCATTGATTAAGGGGTATTAACACCCTCTAGCGCCTAACTTCAAACCGTTCGCCTCTGGTCTTGCGCAAATCCACACGAACACGCTGCTTGCTCCAGCCATGCAGCTTGTCATGTGCCTCAACAAAAACAATGACGGTATCCGCTGGAATACGCAAATCACTCAGGTTGCGTGTAAATGGCTGTTCTTTTTCATGAGGGTGATACAAAGTGCGCGTGCCCAGTACCTTGCCTTTTTCATCCACGACCCGCCATGCATCTGCGTAATGTGACCAGCCGGTATCGGCATGACGCAGTGTGGTATTGACATTCCAGCGATCACCCCGTTGTTCAAATTTCACTTTCATAATGGCAACATCACCCGCAAATGCCATGCTGCCAAAAATACCGCAAAACAAAAACCACACAGCAACGCCTGCACTTTTACCTGTAAACCGTTTTTTCATATTCATACTCCTGATATAAATGCTACGCCTTGCAATACCACCCAGGCCAACACCCCTGCCAGCACATCGTCCAGCATAATACCCAGACCACCGTGTACACGCCGGTCAGCCCAGCCAATGGGCCAGGGTTTGATAATGTCAAAAAACCGAAACAGGACAAAGCCTGCAACAATCCATTGCCAGCCTGGAGGGGCGGCAATCATGGTGATGAGATAGCCGACAATCTCATCCCACACAATACCGCCGTGGTCATGTACACCCAGATCCCGGCTGGTGACATGACACAACCAGACACCCAGCAACGTCATCACCCATACTACGGCCAGATAGGCCCATAAACTTAGCGGCAACATCAACAGATAAATCGGCAACGCTGCCAGGGTGCCAAAGGTTCCGGGGGCAAACGGCATCGCCCCGCTGCCAAAACCAAAGGCCAGAAAATGAACCGGATTACGCCATACGCTGGGCGGCGCACTGTTTTTGCTCATTGCGGTTTCCCGAAAGTGAAGTGATCAAACCCCGTGTTATCCAAAGCCAGTTGCTGACCATCGGCATCTCTCCAACGCAATCCTGAGTCTGCCGATATTTCACCGATGCGCGTGCAAGTACAATCCAGCCCGGCCAACACCGCAGTTTCCTGCCCGGCTGGCAGAGTAAAACATAATTCGTAATCATCACCCGTACTCACGGCTGTCTGCCAATCATTCTTTGAGGCAAGCAGGCGGTATGCCGATGACAATGGCAGTTGATCAACATGGATATCGGCACCCACACCACTGGCCGTCAACACATGCCCAAGATCTGCGGCCAGTCCATCCGAGACATCAATGGCACTACTGGCACATCCACGCAAAGCAAGGCCAGCGGCAACACGGGGGGTCGGGAATTCCAGCCGGTGAACAAGGTGCATTGTGGCATCATTACTCGCATCACTCGCATCGGACGGTTGCTGATACAAGCGCAGACCCAGCCCGGCATCACCCACCGTACCGGTTAAAAAAACACCATCACCCGGTTGTGCGCCATTGCGCAAAAGTGCCTGCTCCTGCGATACAAAACCCGTCACCTGCACGGTAATACTCAACGGCCCGCGTGTGGTATCCCCTCCCACCAGTTGCACACTGTGTGTACTGGCCAGATCAAAAAAACCCTGCGCAAAACCAGTCAACCACGCTTCATCCGGTTCGGGCAGACTCAGTGCCAAAGTAACCCAGGCCGGTTCAGCACCCATGGCGGCGAGATCACTGAGATTGACGGCCAATGATTTATAACCCACCGCCCGTGCAGCAGTGTCTAACGGAAAATGTACACCTGCAATCAGCGTATCCACCGACACCGCCAGCAAACGGCCCGGCGGGGGTGCAAGCAATGCAGCATCGTCGCCAATGCCCAGCGGCACATCGACACGCTGAATGCATTGCCCGGCAAAAAAATGCCGGATCAAATCAAATTCGGAACAGGTCATAGGAAGATAGTACACACATATAAACGATAACGTTTACGTCGGCCCAGGATGAAAGAAAAATGCGTAGGTTGGGGTGAGGTACGAACCCCAACATGCCGGAGCAACACATGACCAAAAATTTTCATATTCCCTGCCAGGGTCATGTTGGGGTTCGTGCCTCACCCCAACCTACCGAACTCTTTGTCATTTTTTATTCTGGATTTACGCAATTTTGCAATATGGTAATATCCACCACCGTAGGATCTACCCAACCATAGAAGAAGAACACATGCAATAATACTTAGTATTATTAAAACAACATAAAACCCATTAATTGATCTTTCTGTACTAAATTCTGGCAGTGAGTAGAACAGCAAACAAATCCATAGAAGAAAAACATAGAAACTTATTATTTGATTAACTTTTGATACCGACACTGATGAAGGTCCTGTAATAAAATGAGCAGCTTTTTCACTAAGCTTTTCCATTTTATTTCTAGACAGTACTATTTTGTACAATGGACCAGTAACTTTATCTTCAAGAAGATCTACATGCTTTTCCCAATTTTCCTGCCAAAATTTACTGCCTCTATTCACGCATATCCAACCAAATGAAAACACCATACCAAGACAAGCAAGAATTACTGCAAGATCTTGTTTATTAGATGCCGCTGATGCCTGGACTGCAAGAAACCCTGCCATTGTTGCAGCAATGAATGCCCAAAAATATGTAGCTCGTTTCCAATAAAGTTCAATTTCAAATTTTCTTATATCAAGCGCTTGCTTTAGAGCTTCTGCTTCTTTGTCTTTGAAGGCATCGTCATATTCTTTGGCTGTAATTTTTTCGGTAGTTGTTTTCTTATCATATTTTTCATTTTCAGCCATTAATATTCTCACAATATTGACATTTTTTGATGCCTGACAACTATTTGTTATTCTCTGGTTTCCTTTCCCGTTTGTGTTTTCCGGCAGCATTGATTTCTGCACTGCGTAATTTCTTTGCCACGCCATCCAATATGCCATTGACGTATTTATGGCTCTGATCCGCACCAAACGTCTTGGCCAGTTTGATGGATTCATTAATCACTACGCGATACGGCACATCCAACCGGTGCGCCAACTCATAACACCCCAGACGTAAAATTGCCCGTTCAACACCATCCACTTCGTCAATAGGTCGATCCAGCAAGGAAGCCAGATGCCCGTCCAGCTCATCCAGGTGAGCAGGCACTTTGTGCAGCAGTTCATGAAAATAATCGCCATCGACTTTTTTCATGTCATGATCAAGACTGTATTCCGTCTCGATATCCGTCAGACTTTGCCCCGCCATTTGCCAGGTATAAAGCGCCTGTGTGGCGAGGCGTCGTGCTTTGTGTCGGGTTTGACTCATTTCAATTCACTCATTTCAACTTAAGGCCTTCAATAAATTCACCATTTCAATGGCTGACATCGCCGCTTCCACACCTTTGTTGCCCGCCTTGGTTCCCGCACGCTCAATCGCCTGTTCAATGGTGTCCACTGTCAACACGCCAAAAGCCACCGGCACATCGTATTGTGCAGAAACTGTCGCCAACCCTTTGGTGCATTCCCCTGCCACGTATTCAAAATGGGGTGTGCCACCACGAATCACCGCACCCAGGGCGATAATCGCGTCATATTCTTTTTTTGCCGCCATGCGTGCCGCCACCAGTGGCATTTCAAAAGCACCAGGCACTTTCACTAACTGCAAGTCGCTATCATTGGCACCGTGCCGTTTCAGTGCATCAATGGCACCATCCACCAGACTGTCCACCACGAAACTGTTAAAACGCCCGGCAATAATGCCAAAGCGTGCGCCATGTACTGTGAGGTTGCCCTCGACTGTTTTTATATTGCTCATCATCTTTCCTGCCATTTATTTGTAGGGTGGGCACCGCCCACCATTATGTATTTTGTTCCGGTGACATTGATGGACAAAATTCACCCTGCACAACGGCTAATCATGATTGATATATTCAACCACCTCCAGCCCGAAGCCGGACAATCCGTGCATACGCTTAGGTGCGCTAAGCACGCGCATTTTTCGCACCTCCAGATCCAGCAATATCTGCGCACCCACACCGTAGGTACGTAAATCAAGGTTGGATTCGCGTTTGACCGTAATATCGCCCGCATCTTCAGCCTGATAATGCGCAATACGGTTCAATAATTCATTTTCACCTTCCGTCTGCCCCAGCAAGACAATAACACCTTCACCGGCCTCGTGAATGTAGCGCATGGCATTTTCCAGCGGCCAGCTCACATCTGAACGCTGCATGCCCAGTACATCAGCAAGATAATGCGGCATGTGTACCCGTACCAATGCAGGCTGGTCGCGCTTGATTTGTCCCTTTACCAGGGCAAAATGCACACCGTGATCAAGCCGGTCACGATACGTCACCAGACGAAAGCTGCCAATGTCATTTTTTAATTCACACTCGGACACACGCTCGACACTGCGCTCGTTTTCCAGCCGATAGCGAATCAGATCGGCAATGGTGCCGATTTTGAGATCGAATTCAGCGGCAAATTTTTCCAGCTCAGGGCGACGTGCCATGCTGCCATCTTCATTGAGTATTTCCACAATTACCGAGGCAGGCTCCAGTCCGGCAAGCCGTGCCAGATCACACCCCGCCTCGGTATGGCCCGCACGGGTCAGCACACCACCAACCTGTGCCTCGATGGGAAAAATATGTCCCGGCTGCACGATGTCCTCCGGTCTGGCGTTTTCCGCCACCGCCGCCTGTATTGTCACAGCACGATCCGCCGCTGAAATGCCGGTGGTCACGCCCTCGGCAGCTTCAATGGACACCGTGAAATTGGTGGAATAGGCGGCATTATTATCATTGACCATCAATGGCAGGCGCAGTTGTTCACACCGTTTCTGGCTCAGAGTCAGGCAAATCAGTCCGCGCCCGTGACGGGCCATAAAATTGATATCTTCCGCCCGCACCAGACTGGCGGCCATAATCAAATCGCCTTCATTTTCACGGTCTTCGTCATCCATGAGGATGACCATTTTGCCATCACGCATGTCAGCAACGATTTCTTCAATACTGTTCAGTGTTTTAT
>Ga0256839_1003102_pt1 | contig 17553 bp, 19 predicted proteins | sample 354166metaG_FD_185968 | JGI IMG/M metagenome (GOLD analysis project Ga0256839, IMG submission 185968) | Hydrothermal vent microbial communities from Mid Atlantic Ridge, Atlantic Ocean - 354-166 | ecosystem: Environmental > Aquatic > Marine > Hydrothermal vents | place: Atlantic Ocean: Mid... | reverse complement strand
GCAGAGCTGATCTATAGCTTCGTGCGGGGTATGATAGTTGATATCACCGGCGAGGAAGGGGTGAAATATTTCCCCTACATCATGACCCTGTTCTTGCTGATCCTGTTTACCAATGTGCTGGGCCTAATGCCCGCCAGCTTCACCGTAATGTCGCATATTGCTGCAACCGCCGTTTTGGCGATGCTGGTATTTACGGCTGTAACCTTGATCGGCTTTTACCGGCACGGCTTCAAGTTTCTGAAGCTTTTCTGGGTGTCAGAGGCGCCGATGGCGCTGCGCCCGATTCTGGCGATGATCGAAATTATCTCGTATTTTGTGCGCCCGGTCAGCCATTCCATTCGTTTGGCGGGCAACATGATGGCGGGCCACGCCGTGATTAAAGTGTTTGCCGGGTTTGCCGCTGTGCTGGCTGCGGGCACGCCGCTTGGCATAGGGCTGATCGCGCCGGTTGGCGCGATCATGGCGGTCTTTGGCCTGGAGCTGCTTGTTGTGGTCATTCAGGCTTATGTTTTCACTGTTCTTACCTGTGTATATCTCAACGATGCGCTGCATCCGGGGCACTAGGTAGAAACTTCTAATTCCAGTCATTCTTAAAAGGAGAAATCAAATGGAAAATGCAATCACAGGCGATCTGGCCCAAATGGGCGCAATGATCGGCGCAGGTCTTGCCAGCATCGGCATGGGTGGCGCAGCCATCGGTGTGGGTAGCGTTGTAAGCAGCTTTCTTTCGGGTGCCTTGCGCAATCCGGCAGCGGCTGGCGGCCAGACCGCAACCATGTTTATCGGTATCGCATTTGCCGAAGCTCTGGGGATCTTCTCGTTCCTCATCGCGCTGTTGCTGATGTATGCGCAATAGGCTTCAGGCTTTTCCGGATATTTCAGGTGATCCGCTTTTTGCGGATCACCGATGGACAAGCCGGGCCGCATAAGTGGCCCATAGCTTATGGGGGATGCAATGGCATCTGATACAGTAGAAGAACTTGCTGAAGTGGCAGGGGTGGCCGAGGCTCCCGGCATGCCACAACTGGATTTCGCCACCTTCCCGAACCAGATATTCTGGTTGGTTCTGGCGCTGATCATAATCTTTTTCATCGTGTCGAAAGTAATTTTGCCACGAATCGGGGGGGTGCTTGAAGAGCGCCATTCCATGATCAGTGATTATATCAGCCAGGCTGCGGAATTCAAAAAACAGGCCGAACAGGCTGAAGCCGATTATGAATCCGCACTGGCCCAAGCCCGCGCGGAGGCGCAGGCAATCGCGGCTGAAACCAAAGCGGAAATCCAGAAAGAGCTGGCGAAGGCTGTTGAGAAAGCCGATGCCGAAATCAGCGCCAAGACGGCTGAATCCGCGCAGGCAATTGCGGCAATCCGCGAAAGTGCTGTGGAAAATGTGCGGGAAGTGGCCATGGCTACAACCGGCGATATCGTCGCCTCGTTGATGCCTTCGCTTTCTGATGACGCGGCCATAAAAGCGGCAATTACCGCACAGATGAAAGGGTAGGAATATGCGTAAACAGACTCTTTTAGCTGCAGGCCTGCTCGTAATCGGCACACCGGCTCTGGCGGCACCCGGACAGAGATTCTTTGATCTGAACAATACCGACTTCGTTGTGAGTATAGCATTTGTGCTGTTCATCGGGGTTTTGATTTACTTCAAGGTTCCCAAAATTATCGGCAAGTTGCTTGATGATCGCTCTGACGGCATTCGCACCGAGATTGAGGAAGCACGGGCATTGCAAGAGGAGGCCAAAATTGTTCTGGCCTCTTACGAGCGCAAGCGTAAAGAAGTGACCGAGCATTCAAAATCCATCGTGGCTTCGGCCAAGGCTGAAGCCGAGGCAGCAGCTGAACAAGCCAAACTCGATTTGCAAGAGGTGATCGCCCGCCGTCTGGCTGCGGCGGATGACCAGATCGAATCGGCGCAAAACGCGGCGGTGCGCGAGGTGAAAGATAAAGCGGTGGCGGTGGCGGTGGCCGCGGCTGCGGATGTGATCTCCAAAGGTATGGCGGCGAAAGATGCCAATGCCATGATAGATGCGTCTATTAAGGATGTGACTGCGAAGTTACATTAGACACAGGCTGCTAACTGAAAAAGGCCCGATATTTTATCGGGCCTTTTTTGTGCTTGCAGTGAATTTTGCAGTTTTTGTGCCAGAGTGATCCTTTTCCCCGGGTAAAGGAGATATTAACGGCGGTTTGGTGTGATATATATCTCCACGCGCCGGTTTTGCTGACGTCCGGCAGCGGTATCGTTTGAGGCAACGGGGCTGGTTTCACCCTGGCCAATGGCCTGCAGGCGATTGGCGCGAATTCCGGCATTCACCAAAACCGATTTAACGCTGAGTGCGCGCTGCATTGAAAGCCTCTTGTTATAGGCTGCGGAGCCGGTGCTGTCCGTATGGCCTACAATTTCGACGCGGGAGTTCGGGTAGCTTTGCAGATTATCGGCCAGCGCGTTTAGCGAGCGGATAAAGCTGGGTCGCAACCGCGCGCTATCTACCGGAAAGGTGATAGATTCCGGCAGGGTTACGATAAGCTGGCTGCCGGTATTTATGATCGACACGCCACTACCGCTCATCTGGCTGCGCAGCGCCGCCTCTTGGCGGTCAAGATCTGTGCCCACGGCACCACCGATCAGCCCGCCGATAATGCCGCCCACTACAGCGCCACGGGCGTTATTTCCCGAAGCCGCCGCGCCGATTGCCGCGCCTACGCCGGCACCAACCAATGCACCTGTGCCGCCGTTGAAATTGGTGCCATCCGGATTGGTGCAAGCGCTAAGGCCCAGTCCGGCAACCACTACAATCGCCAAAGGGGTTTTAATACGTGTCATAAGAATACCTTTCTAATTTGCCCAAACATCAGGCGCTAAATACCTCTTATATCTAGCTTATAGAATGAGGAATACCAGCGAAATTCCGTATCTTTGGTAAATGGGCGGAGCTTTGCCGAGCTATTCTGCGGCGTCGAGATTGGCGGATTCGCGGGCCAAAAGCGCGCGCTTTACCGGCAATCCCCAGTGATACCCCCCCATTTCCCCGGATTTGCGAAGCACCCGATGGCACGGAATGAGCCAGCTAACCGGATTGCACCCCACTGCTGTGCCCACAGCACGCACGGCTTTTGGATTGTCAATTCTGGCCGCGATATCGGAATAGGTGGTCACAAATCCCGATGGTATTTCCAGCAATGCCTGCCAGACCTTTAATTGAAGCGGCGAGCCGGAAAGCAGCAATTTTGCCTCGCCCTTTTGCCAAAGAGCCGCGTTTACCCAGTGGCGCATCGCGCTTGAATCTTGCACGAATTCCGCCTTGGGCCAGCGGGAGAAAAGATCGGCCTCGGTGGCCGCGCGTCCGGTCTCGGCCCCGAAGGCAAGGGCGCAAATGCCGCGCGGGGTGGAGAGCGCCAGCATATCCCCAAACGGGCTGTCAAACCAGCCATAGGAAATGCGCAGCCCTGCGCCGCGCCGCGCATATTCGCCCGGCGTCATCGCCTCCCATTTGATAAATAGATCATGCAGCCGCGAGGGGCCGGAAAGGCCGGTTTCATGGGCGGTGTCGAGCAGGGTGTGGCGGCGGGCCAGCATATCGCGGGCTTGATTAAGCGTAAGGTATTGCAGGTATTTTTTTGGCGAAACCCCGACCCATTGTCCGAAGGTGCGCTGGAAATGCGCTTCGGAAAGGCCGAGCGCGGCTGCCAGATCGGCCAGCGAGGGCTGGGCGGCGGCATTTTGATCGATATATTCAATCGCGCGCTTGATCAGCGCATAGTGATAGGGGGTGTTTTCCATGGGGTCGAGCATAGCGCCGCGCCGCGCTATTGCCACCCGTTTCTTGCGGAATGGGGTTGCTATTTCGGGTTTTGCCGTGGCAATGAAGGGCATGGTCAAGCAGCTCGGATATAACGCGATACACGCGATTTTCAGCCGGTTTCGCGATAGCGAGCCAGAGCCGAAGGGCGAATTGAACCATGTGAACGCCTATACGCTGGTGGTGGCGGTGGCGCTCTCGGCACAGGCGACCGATATCGGGGTGAATAAAGCCACCGAGGCGCTGTTCAAAATAGCCGACACCCCCGAAAAAATGCTGGAGCTGGGCGAAGACGGCCTGATCGAACATATAAAAACCATCGGCCTTTATAAAACCAAGGCCAGAAATGTGATCAAGGCGGCGCAGATGCTGGTGGATGAATTTGGCGGGGTGGTGCCCTCAAGCCGCGCGGCGCTGATCCGCCTGCCCGGGGTGGGGCGCAAAACCGCAAATGTGGTGCTGAATATGTGGTTCAAGCTGCCCGCGCAGGCGGTGGATACCCATATTTTCCGGCTCGGCAATCGCACCGGCATTGCGGCGGGCAAGGATGTGGAGGCGGTGGAGCGGGCGATCGAGGATCATATTCCGGCCGAATTTCAGCAGCATGCCCACCATTGGATGATTTTACACGGACGCTATATCTGCAAGGCGCGCAAGCCGGTTTGCAGCAATTGTATCATCGCGGAATTCTGCGATTCAGAGGAAAAAAACCTATGAGCAAGAAATACCAGGTTGTCGGCATCGGTAATTCCATTGTGGATGTGCTTAGCCATGTCGAGGATGCGTTTTTGGCTGAAAACGGTATTGAAAAGGGCATCATGACCCTGATCGATCTGGAGCGCGCGGCGGCCATCTATGCCATTACCGGCCCTTCCACCGAAATCTCCGGCGGCTCGGCGGCCAATACCATTGCCGGCATTGCCCAGCTCGGGCAGCGCACCGCCTATGTCGGCAAGGTAAAAGACGACCAGCTTGGCGCGATTTTTGCCCATGATCTACGCGCGCAAGGCGCGACTTACGAGGTGCCGCTGGCTCCGGCGAGCCACGAGGCCGAGACGGGGCGCTGCATGGTGATGGTTAGCCCGGATGGCGAGCGCTCGATGAATACCTATCTCGGGGTGTCGGAATTTCTGACCGTGGATGATATCGACGAGGGCATGATGGCACAGGCCGAGTGGATCTATCTCGAGGGCTACCGCTTTGACGGGCCTGAAAGCCACGCGGCATTTGCCAAGGCGATTGCGGCTTGCAAGGGCGCAGGCGGGCGGGTGTCGCTCACGCTTTCCGATCCGTTTTGCGTGGAGCGGCATCGGGATGCATTCCGCGAGATGATCAAGGAACATGTGGACCTGCTATTTTGCAACGAGCACGAGCTGCGCGCCATGTATCAGGATGAAGATCTGGGCGTGGCGCTGCGCTTGGCGGCGGGGGAGGTCGATACCGTGGCCTGCACCGTGGGGCCAAAGGGGGCCTATATCTGGCGCGACGGCAAAGAAACCCATGCCCCCGCTGACAAGGTGCAGCTGGTCGATGCCACCGGCGCGGGCGATCTTTTTGCCGCCGGTTTCTTTTTTGGCGAGCTGAACGGCTATGATACCTTGACCACGGGCCGGATGGGCTGTGTGGCGGCGGGCGAGATCATCAGCCATATCGGCGCGCGGCCGCAGGCGGATTTGAAGGCCTTGTTTGCCAAGCATGATCTATTGTAAGGATATTTTATGGCTTATATTTATGACAACGAGAATATCTTTGCCAAGATCCTGCGCGGCGAGATTCCGAATTCCACGGTGATGGAAACCGAGCATTGCCTCGCTTTTCGCGATATTGCGCCGGCTGCACCGGATCATATTCTGGTGATCCCCAAAGGGGCTTATGTGAATTTTGACCATTTTGGCAATGAGGCCAGCGATGCCGAGCTGCTGGATTTCAGCCGCACGGTGGCGCGGATTGCCCGCGAGATTGGCGCCGCCCCCGATGCGGGCGGGCAGGGTTATCGGCTGATCGCCAATACCGGCCAGCACGGGGTGCAGGATGTGCCGCATTTCCATATGCATCTGCTGGCCGGACGGCGGCTGGGGCGGATGATCCAGAGCGAAAACGGAGAGAAATCATGAGCCATGAAGCGCCTGAAGTAGAGATTGTGGAAAACGCCAATGTGCGCTGCGATGGCGGCGGCGAGCATCCGCGGGTGTGGATGACTATCCCCGAGGAAACCGGATTTGTGGAATGCGGCTATTGCGACAAACGCTTCGAGCTGAAGCCGAAGTGATTTCAGCCAAGGCTGTCGAGCCAGCGCTCAAGCTGGCTGATATCCTCCAGCACCAGATCTGCCACCGTTTCCAGATCGGCGCGGCTGGTGGTGCCGGTTAGCACGCCCACGGTGATCATCCCCGCATCGCGGCCCGAGACCATATCATGCAGGCTATCGCCGATCATCGCGACCTCGGCAGGGCGCAGGCCGTGCGCGGCGCAAAATGCCAGCTGCATACCCGTGGCGGGCTTGCCGCCATAGCCGCTATCATAGCCGGCCACAAAATCGAAATCCTGCAGCACGCCCGCGGCTTTTAGCTGGGTCTTGGCCGGATGCTCGTTATCATTGGTGGCAACACCAAGCACCAGCCCGCGCGATTTCAGCCCTGCCAGCAGCGGGGCGAGCGCGGCAATCTCCACTTGCGGCACCCCGGCGGTTTCGCGAATGGCCAGTGCTGCGAGGGTGCCGCGCTCCCACGTTGGCAGGTATTGCAGCAAAACATCCAGGATTTCTTCCAGCGTATCATGCACAAACACGCTGTCGGGGTGGAAGATCTGCGCATCCGGATCAAATCCGAGGGCGCGGGCGATCTCTTGGCTATGCGCGGGGCCAGATGAAATTTCATCAAGAAACCCCGCCAGCCACGGCCCCCATGAGAGGTGGAAATCAAACAGGGTGCCGTCTTTGTCAAACAGCAAGCCGCGCGGCTTCATGTCCAGTTCGGCAAGCCGCCCCCGAGTGTGATGCGGGCTTGCTGCACCGCTTCGGGTGTCAGGCCGGCATATTGGCAGAATGCCAGAATTGTTTCGTCATCCTGCATGATGAAATCCAGCACAAATCCGAGGAATTCAGGCTCTTGCGCGCGGGATCGCAGATCGCCCGGGGCGGCGCCGGAGGTATTGAAAAAACCGAGCAATTTTTCATCATCCTGCGCCAGCCAGCTAAGTGCCTGAATTGCTGTAATTTCTGCTTGCCCGGTTTGCATCAAGATTTCTCCCGCCATAATTGTATGGTTTATGAAGGTTTCATTAAGGATTTGCCACGACAATGTATCGGTATTGGGTTTCAAGTGAGGTTTTTTATGCCGGGGCGAATATTGGTAGTTGATGATGTAGCCACAAACCGGCTCATTCTCAAAGCGAAATTGGCGGCGGCCTATTATGACGTGCTGGAGGCCGATTGCGGGCAGGCGGCTTTTGATGCCGCAAAAAAAGAGCAACCGGATGTGATTTTGCTGGATATATTCATGCCGGATATGGATGGCTATACCGTTTGCGAAATGCTGAAATCCTGCCCCGAAACCTCGCATATTCCTGTGGTGATGATCACGGCGAACAGCTCTCCGCGTGAGCGTATTCGGGGCTTGTCGGTGGGGGCTGATGATTTTCTGGTCAAGCCGATCAACGATATGGCGCTTTTGGCCCGTGTGCGGAATTTGCTGCGGGTCAAGATGGTTTTTGACGAATTGAAGCTGCGGGATACAACCTCGCGTGAATTGGGTTTGACGGATTTTATCGAGACCATTGAAGCCGATGATACAGAAATAAGCTCGGTAATGCTTGTTCCTGCCTCGGAAGCGCAGGGGAGGGAATGGGAAGAAGGGATTTCCAAAGCGCTGAGAGTGGAGGTTTGCGGAATTTCCTCCGAACGCGAAGCTTTGAACATGGCGCGTTTTGAGCAGCCGGATGCGATCATTGTTCACCAGCGCCTGATGGAGGATGGCGATAGTCTACGGCTGATTTCCGCGCTGCGGGCACGAAGTGAAACCCGGCAGGCGGTGATGATTTATGTTGTGTCTGACGGTATGATCGAGACGGCGGCAACGGCGCTGGATCTTGGCACCAGCGATTACGTGATGGAACCTTTTGAGCCCGAGGAGCTTATTATCCGGTTGCGCACACAATTACAGCGAAAGCGGGAATTCGAGAGACTGCGCTCCAATGTGCGGGATGGATTGAAAATGGCGGTGATCGATCCGTTGACCGGCCTTTATAACCGCCGATACGCGACACAGCATATGCAGAAAATCGTAGAGCGATCGCAAGCTTCACAAAAAGAATTTGCGGTAATGATGATGGATCTGGACCGGTTCAAGCGGATCAATGATACCGAGGGGCATGACGCCGGTGATCTGGTGCTGAAGGAATTTTCGCATAGAATTCAGGAAAATGTGCGCGGAGTTGATCTGGTGGCGCGAATGGGGGGGGAGGAATTTTTGCTGGTGATGCCCGATGCCGGCAATATGGTGGCCAAACATGTATCCGAGCGGTTAAGGCGGGCTATAGAAAGCCAGCCTTTCATCACCAAATCCGGCAATCGCTTGAATATCACGGTCAGCATCGGTGTCGCAATAGGGCAGCCAGACGGCCAAGATCCGAATAATCTGATCAAATGCGCGGATATGGCCTTATACGAGGCGAAATCTGCCGGGCGGAATCTGGTTTCCTTTCATCAGGCGGCTTGAATTACGCTGGGAAGAGGCGCCTTTTTCTCATAGGGGCATCCCTTCGTTGAGGAAGCCGCATTTTCAGCCAGGCCGGGAATGGTCGGGCGCGAGCTATGGTTCTGCCTGTTTTTGCATTGGCGCGATGCCGGAAGGTGATTCCGATTTTTTCTCCGTGTGCTTGCCCCTTCGGTTAGGGAGGTTTATGTGCTAATATAGTAGCAGCTTTCGCAACGAGAATTACCGGAATGACATCTCCTCCACCAAAACCCGTAGTGCTTTGTATCCTGGATGGCTGGGGGCTTTCTCCCGCCACGGAATTCAATGCGGTTGCGCAGGCCAACACCCCGGCTTTTGACCGGCTTATGCGGGAATGCCCGAATGCAACTCTGCTGGCTTGCGGGGAGGATGTTGGCCTGCCAGCCGGGCAGATGGGGAATTCTGAGGTAGGGCACACCAATATAGGCGCGGGGCGCGTGGTGTGGATGGATCTGCCCAGGATCAATAACGCTATTGCCGATGGCAGCTTCAGGAAAAACCCTGGTCTCAGCCGTTTTATCGAAAGCCTGAAAGCCAGTGGCGGGGTGGCGCATCTGGCGGGGCTGGCCTCTCCGGGCGGGGTGCATTCCCACCAGGATCACATCGCTAAAGCTGCCGAAATCATAGCGGAAAATGGCGTATCCGTGCGCGTTCATGCATTTCTTGACGGGCGGGATGTGCCGCCAAAATCAGCTTTTTCGCAGATCGCGGCATTGGAAGCCGCGCTGCCCGAAGCCGCAAAAATCGCTACAGTTATCGGCCGGTTTTATGCAATGGACCGCGATAACCGCTGGGAGAGGGTAGAGGTCGCGTATCAGCTTATGGCAAATGGAAAAGGCGCGGCGGCAGCCTCGGCTCAAGCTGCGATTGAAGCCGCGTATGCGCGCGGGGAGACCGACGAATTTGTCAGTGCGGCCACGATTGACGGTTATGGGGGCATGCAGGATGGCGACGGGCTTTTGTTTATGAATTTCCGCGCCGATCGCGCCCGGGAAATTATGCGAGCCATGGCCGAGCCGGGTTTTGATGCGTTTGAAACCGGAGCGCGGCCAAAATTTGCCGCGGTATCGGGCATGGCTGAATATTCCACTTTGCATAATGAATATATGGAGGTTTTGTTCCCGTCCGAGCCGATTGCGAACACACTCGGGCATTGGGTTTCCAGCCATGAGCGCAGCCAGTTCCGCTTGGCTGAAACCGAAAAATACCCGCATGTCACCTTTTTTCTGAATGGGGGCGAAGAAGTGCCGGAGCGGGCTGAAGATCGCTATGTAGCGCCCAGTCCGAGGGTGAAAACCTATGATATGCAGCCGGAAATGTCGGCCGGCGAGGTGACCGAACATTTTGTGCAGGCCATTCTGGGACAGAAATACGACTTGATCGTGGTGAATTATGCCAATCCCGATATGGTTGGGCATACCGGCGATCTGGCCGCGGCGATCAAAGCTTGCGAGGCGGTTGATCAAGGGGTTCTGCAGGTAATCGAGGCGCTGGACCGCGTGGGCGGGGCGATGATATTGACAGCGGATCATGGCAATTGCGAGGTGATGGTAGATCCGGAAACCGGTGAGCCGCACACGGCACACACCCTTAACCCTGTACCGGTGGTGCTGGTGGGCGGGCCGGAAGGCGCAAGGCTTCGCGATGGCCGTCTGGCGGATCTGGCGCCCAGCCTGCTACAGCTAATGGGCTTGCCACAGCCAAAGGAGATGACCGGCGTGTCATTGATAACCTCTTGAAAAGGCTTGTATTAGCCTGCCTTTTTTTCGCGGGAGCGGCTATGGCCCAGCCGGGGCCTGCGCCCGCATTGCGCGCTGCGGCCGCCGAGATCGAAGCCGCGACAGCCGCATTGGCAGCGGCGGATGAGGTGCCAGACAGAGCCGGGGCGATTGCCGAAACCATCCGTAGCCTGGAGGGCGGGCTTGCGTCTTTGCGGCTGGCTTTGCGGGCTTCAAGGGCTCTGGAACAGGAAAAACGCTCGATCATGGCGGGGAATCGCAAACAACTCGGAGTGTTGCTGGCCACGTTGTCTACCCTGCAAAATAACGCCAACGCGCTTTCGCTGCATCCTGACGGGGCGGTGGCATCGGCCCGGACCGCCATAATCCTCGCCGCGTTAGCGCCGCAATTACGGGCGCGGGCCGCTAGCCTGCAAGCGGAGATGGACGAGATTGACGAGCTGACCCGCTTGCACAACGCTGCCCTGGTGAATCTTCAATCCGCCTTGCTTACCCTGCAAACGGCGCGCGCAGAGCTTAGCCGCACTATGCGGGAAAACCTGCCGCTTCCAGCAAATCCAGCGGATTCCGCGATCAATATCGAGCAGTTATTGCGCGCCAGCGAGGATCTCAGCGGGCTGGCGATTTTGCTTGGTTCGCGGGTGGGGCGCGCGCCGCCACCTTCGGCCATTCCCATCACCGGCCTCAAGGGCAAGCTTCGGCTACCGGTATCGGGGGTGCTGGCGCGGGGCTATAACCAGCCTGACGCAGCGGGTATCCGGCAGCCGGGGATTGTGCTTTCCGCGCCGCCACTTTCCATGGTGATTGCTCCGCAGCCCGCGATTGTGCGCTTTGCCGGCGATTTCATGGAATACGGGCAGGTGGTGATCCTTGAGCCGGCCCCGCGCAACCTGCAAATATATGCGGGCTTCGGACAAGTTTACGTGAGCACGGGAGAAGTGCTTGAATCTGGCGCGATTATGGGGCTTCTTGGGGGAGAGACACCGAATTCCGCAGAATTTCTTGTCGAAAACGGCAGTGAAAATGACAGCAGCGCGGAAAGCCTCTATATAGAGATTCGGGAAAATGGAAGTCCGGTAAACCCGATGTCGTGGTTTGCCGAAAATTAGACAGGAACAGATTTGATGAATAAATATTGGATGGCCGCTGCGGGTGGTATTGTGGCGGGAGCGATTGTCAGCACCCAGTTTGCGCTACCGATTGCTGCGCAAGAAACGGCTCCCGGCGCCAGCACCTATGAGCAGCTTGATCTGTTTGGCAATATTTTCGAGCGTATCCGCTCGGCCTATGTGGACGAGGTGGATGATCAGGAGCTGATCCGGGCCGCGATTAACGGCATGCTGATCTCGCTGGATCCCCATTCCAGCTATCTGCCGCCACAAAATTACGAGGACATGAAATTCGACACCCGTGGCGAATTTGGCGGGCTTGGCATCGAGGTGACGCAGGAAGAGGGCTGGGTGAAGGTGGTTTCGCCGATGGATGGCACCCCGGCGATGGAAGCGGGTATTCAATCGGGAGATTTTATCTCGGCGGTGAATGGCGAGCCGACCCTCGGCCTTACCCTTTCCGAGGCGGTGGATCTGATGCGCGGGCCGGTTGGCTCCGAAATTACGCTGACGATCGTTCGTGATCGCGAGCAGGAGCCTTTCGAGGTGACGCTGACGCGGGCGATTATCAAGCTGACGGCGGCGCGGGTGCGCACCGAAGGGCGCACCATTGTGATGCGGGTCACCACCTTTAACGAGCAGAGCTTTCCCAATTTGGAAGAAGGTATAGCGCGTGAGATCGAAGCGGCTGGCGGTATCGAGAATATCGACGGTTTTGTGCTGGATTTGCGCAATAACCCCGGCGGGTTGCTTAGCGAGGCGATCACGATCTCCGATGCTTTCCTGAATGAGGGCGAGATTGTTTCCACCCGTGGCCGCACAGATCGTGACTCCAGCCGTTATGTGGCGACAGATGGCGATCTGACTTCGGGCAAGCCTTTGGTTGTGTTGATCAATGGCGGTTCGGCTTCGGCCTCTGAAATTGTGGCCGGTGCATTGCAGGACCATCGCCGCGCGGTAATTGTCGGCACGAAAAGCTTTGGCAAAGGCTCGGTGCAAACGATTATGCCGCTGCAAAATGAAGGCGCGATGCGCCTGACCACCGCGCGCTATTATACCCCTTCGGGCCGCTCGATCCAGTCTCTGGGTGTGGAGCCGGATATCATCGTTGAATATGTGCCCCCCGTTGAGGAAGACCCCGAAGCCGAGGCGCAGCGCATGCGGCGCTCCGAGGCCGATCTGCGCGGCGCGATCAGCAATGACAGCCTGACCGAAGACGAGCGCAAGGTGATCGAGGAAGAGCGCGCCGCGATGGAAGCGGCGGCCAAGCTCAAAGGGCAGGATAACCAGCTCGCCTATGCCATTGATCTGATTACCGGCATTACCGTGATGAGCGGTCGCTGATCTTTGTCGGGGGGCGGATTTTGCCCCCCGCTTTTAGGCCTGTATCATGTCTGACACCGAATTTCTAAATCTGCCCTATCGCCCCAATGCGGGCTTGGTATTGTTGAATGGCGCTGGCAAAATATTCGCGGGCAAGCGGCTGGATACGCCCGATGCCTGGCAAATGCCGCAAGGCGGGGTGGATAAGGGCGAGGCTTTTGAAGCCGCCGCCTTTCGCGAGCTGGAGGAGGAAACCGGCGTTTCGCCTGATCTGGTGCAGCTGCTGGCGCAATCAGAAACCCCGCTGAAATACGATTTCCCCCCCGAGGTGGCGCAAAAGCTGTTTAACGGCAAAAGCGGCAAGGCGAGGTTTCGCGGGCAGGAGCAGCGCTGGTATTTGATGCGGTTTCTGGGGGAGGATCACCAGATCAATATCGCCACGCCGGAGCCGGAGTTTTCGGCGTGGAAATGGATGGGGCAGGCAGAATTGCTTGAATATATCGTGCCGTTCAAGCGCGATATTTACCGGCAGGTGTTCGAGGGGTTCTCGCGGTATCTATAGCGGATGGCGGGCTGAAGCCCGCCCTACAGCTCGGCTTGGCGGATGAAGGGGAAAAATTCATCTTTTGAAGCCACGCCCAGCCAGTCTTCGCCGTTATGCGGGCGGATCTCGGCGAGTTCCACCAGGCGATAGAAGCTTTTGCGGTCAATCCGCGCCTCCAGATGATCGCGCACCAGAATATAGGGCGCCGGCTCGCCCTTGGCATTATGCGCCAGCCGCAGCGGGTGGTCCGGCCCTAGCTCGACCTGATCTTCCACATGGGTGGTGAAGGTGATTACCCCGTTTCCAGCCTCGAAATCCACCGCGATAAACGGCACATCCTCCACCGTGATCCCCACCTTTTCCACCGGCGTGACCAGAAAATAATCATCCCCTTCGCGCTTCAGGATCGAGGAAAACAGCTTCACCAGCCCGGCCCGCCCGATGGGCGATCCGAGGTAATACCATGTGCCGTCGCGCGCGATCCGCATATCCAGATCGCCGCAAAAATCCGGATTCCACAAATGCACCGGTGCCGGCCCGCGCTTGGCAAAGCCCGTGGCGGCGCGGCTTAGGCTATTCAGGCTCGGCTTCACGATATTCTGATCTGTTTTTTCCATATTTTTGCCACTAATTCGGTGTTTTTCAGCTTATCGCCCATCGGGTTGCTAGACGAATCCGGCAGGGCCGCTAGACTGACGCAAATTTATAAGGATTTCATTATGTCAGAAGCCGCCTCTCTGGAACAGATCAAAGATCTCAGCGCCAAATTGCAAGCAACCAAAGCCATGATTGGGCGGCGGGTGATCGGGCAAGACAAGGTGGTGGATCAAACCCTGATCACCGTTCTTAGCGGCGGCCATGGCCTGCTCGTGGGGGTGCCCGGGCTGGCCAAAACCCTGCTGGTGGAGGCGCTCGGCACCGTGCTTGGCTTGCAATCAAACCGCGTGCAATTCACGCCGGATCTGATGCCTGCCGATATCCTTGGCTCGGAAGTGCTGGAAACCGCCGATGACGGCTCGCGCGCCTTTCGTTTTATCAAAGGGCCGGTTTTTTGCCAGCTGATGATGGGCGACGAGATTAACCGCGCCAGCCCGCGCACCCAGTCCGCCCTGCTACAGGCCATGCAGGAGCATCACGTGACCGTCGCAGGGCAACGCTTTGACTTACCAGAACCTTTCCATGTATTGGCCACGCAAAATCCGGTGGAGCAGGAAGGCACATACCCGCTGCCAGAGGCGCAGCTGGACCGGTTTTTGATGCAGATCGATATCGATTATCCCACCTATGAAAACGAGCGCGCGATTATTTTAGCCACTACCGGCACCGCCAATTCAGAGCTGGAGCCGGTTTTTGATGCCGAAAGCCTGATGGCGGCGCAGCAGCTTTTGCGCCGGATGCCGGTGGGCGAGCAGGTGGTGGATATGATTCTCAATCTGGTGCGCTCCGCCCGCCCGGGGGATGAGGGCGCGACCGAGCTGGTGAATAAAGCCGTGGTCTGGGGGCCGGGGCCGCGCGCGGCGCAGGCGCTGATGCTGGCGGCGCGGGGGCGCGCGCTGGTTGAGGGGCGTTTGGCACCTTCGATCAATGATGTCGCCGCTTTGGCGCGTCCGGTTTTGGTGCATCGCATGGCTCTGGGCTTTGCGGCGCGGGCCGAAAATATCTCGCTGCTGGATGTGATCGATGATCTGACCGAGCGCGCGGCCAAGCAAAGCGCCGCCGCGTGAGCCAAGCGCCACAATCCTTAAGGGCCAGCGCGCAGGCGCTCGCCGGGGCTTTGCCGCCGCTTTTGGCAGATGCGGAGCGCTTGGCGGCCAATGTCGCCATGGGCGCGCATGGCCGCCGCCGCGCGGGCAATGGCGAGAGCTTCTGGCAATATCGCCATGCCATGCCCGGCGATAATCTGGCCAGCATTGATTGGCGCCGCTCCGCACAGGGCGATGCGCTTTTCATCCGCGAGCGCGAATGGGAAGCCAGCCAGACCATCGGTTTCTGGGTCGATCCTTCCAAGGCCATGTCTTATCACAGCGCCAAAATGCCGCCAAAATCCGGGCGCGCCAAGGTGCTGGCTTTGGCCTGCGCCAGCCTTTTAAGCCGCGCGGGCGAGCGGGTGAGCCTATTGGATACCCTTGCCGCGCGGCCCGGCTTTGGCCAGAGCAAGCTGCACCAGATGGCGCTGGCGCTAAGTGAGCTGGATAGCGATGCCGATTATGGCGCATTGCCTGCGCCGCAGGGCGTGCGGGGCGGGCATCGGGTGTTTTTCTCGGATTTCATGGGCGAGGAGGCCACGATTTTCCCCGCCCTGCATGCCCATGCCGAAGCCGGAAATGACGGCGCGCTGGTGCATGTGCTTGATCCTTCAGAGGAGAGCTTCCCCTATGATGGCCGGATAATTTTTGAAAGCATGGGCGGCGCGATCGATTTCGAAACCCGCCGCGCCAAAGCCCTTCGCGATGCTTACCGCGAGCGGCTCGATGAGCGCTCTCACAAGCTGAAAAGCTGGGCATACAGGGCGGGCTGGCACTATTTGCGCCATGATACCGCTCAACCCCCGCAATCTGCATTGCTTTGGCTTTTCAATGTATTGGGGGCATCCGGATGATCGGCTTCCTGTTTCCTGCGCTGCTATTGGGGCTGCTTGCCTTGCCGGTATTGTGGTGGCTGTTGCGCGCGGTGCCCCCCGCGCCCTCGCGCCGTCGCTTTCCGGGGGTGCGCCTGCTTCTGGGCCTGAAAGACCCCGAAAGCGTGCCTGACCATACCCCGTGGTGGTTGCTGTTGTTGCGCCTCACCGCGCTCGCCGCCGCCATCATCGCCTTTGCCGAGCCGGTGCTTAATCCGCGCCCGCAGGTGGCGGGGTCGGGGCGGCTTTTGGTGCTGATGGATGGTGGCTGGGCTTCGGCTCCGGATTGGAGCGCCCGCCTCGCCAAGGTTGAGGAAATTCTGCAAGGCTCCACCCGCCCCGTGGCCCTGCGCCTGCTCACCGATCCGCTTCCCGCGGAGGGCGGGCTGGCCTTCACTGCGCCGCAAGATATCCTGCCGATCGTGCAAAGCCTTACCCCCGCGCCCTTTGCCCCCGACCGCGAAGGCTTTGCCGCGTGGCTCGGCGCTAGCGTTCAGGCCCCGTTTGAAACCATCTGGCTATCGGACGGGATGAATGATGCGGGCGCATTGGCGCAAGCATTGCAAGATCAGGGAGCGCTGACGGTAATCACCAATGATAGCCCCGCGCTGTCGCTTTTGCCTGCGCGCATCGAGGGGGAGAATCTGATCCTGCCGGTTCACCGGATAAATACCGGTGGAGAGCTGGGGGTTGCGGTGCTGGCCTATGGTCCGGCACCAGACGGGGTGGAGCAGGTATTATGGCGCAGCGAGGCCCGCTTTCAAGATGGGGAGGCCGATACCTTCGCCCGTCTTGATATGCCCATCGAGCTGCGCAACCGGATAAAGCGGCTGGCCTTGGCCGATAGTGCCTCTGCGGGCGGGGTGGTGCTGGCCGATAGCGGGCTGGTGCGGCGCAAGGTTGCGCTTTATACCCCGCGCGACAGCCAGGAAGGGCCACAATTGGTGGACCCGCTTTTCTACCTGAAAAAGGCGCTGGAGCCATCGTCACAGGTTCTTCGCGGCACGCTTGACGAGCTTTTGCTCGCCGTGCCCGATGTGCTTATTCTGGCCGATGTTGCCAGCCTGCCCGCCGAGGAAACCGCGCGGGTTCTGGCGTGGATAGAGGCGGGAGGCACGCTTTTGCGCTTTGCCGGGCCGCGCTTGGCCAGCGCCTCGCGCGAGATTGGCGCGCAGGATCCGCTATTGCCGGTGCGCCTGCGCGCGGGGGGGCGGCAGCTTGGCGGCGCGATGACATGGGCCACCCCCAAACGCCTGCGCCCCTTTGCCGATGACAGCCCCTTTGCCGGCTTGACCCCGCCGCAAGAGGTCGAGATTTCGGCGCAGGTATTGGCCCAGCCCGGGCCGGATCTGGTGGGCAAGGTGATGGCAACACTGGAGGATGGCACACCTTTGGTTACGGCTACGCGCCACGGGCAGGGGCGGATTGTGCTTTTCCATGTGACGGCGAATGCCGAATGGTCCACCCTGCCGCTTTCGGGCCTGTTTGTGGATATGCTGACGCGGCTTTCGGTTTCGGCGCGAGGTGGCGCGGCCCCGGCACAGGAGCTGACGGGGCAAAACTGGCTGCTTTTGCGCGCGCTGGACGGCTTTGGCGAGCTGCAAAAAGCCGAACCACAGCCCGCGGTGAGCGGCGAGGCGCTTTCCAGTCCGGTGCGCACAGCCATCACCCCGCCGGGC
>Ga0256839_1003101_pt1 | contig 17554 bp, 10 predicted proteins | sample 354166metaG_FD_185968 | JGI IMG/M metagenome (GOLD analysis project Ga0256839, IMG submission 185968) | Hydrothermal vent microbial communities from Mid Atlantic Ridge, Atlantic Ocean - 354-166 | ecosystem: Environmental > Aquatic > Marine > Hydrothermal vents | place: Atlantic Ocean: Mid... | reverse complement strand
AGGCGTGTTTGTGGCATGTTGGTATCATTCTTAAATCCTATTGCAAATCTATTGATTTTTACTACAACGCTAATAACCAGTGAATTATATCTCTATATGATGTTCATGGGTCAGTTGTTCTGAAATTAGAACTTTAACAGGCCCCCCGTTACTTGATAATTTTTACGCCAGTAATTACAAAGTAAGTGTACTTAGAACCGACAGTAGAGATTTATCGCTGCTTAAAGGTCGTGCCTTTATAGAAGTTGCCGGAAAAAAAATTGAAGCAGAATTTGACAGCCTCGAAATCGTTTCGAGATCGGGCAGATACTATTTAGAAAAAGGGGTTATTTATTTTGACGATATTGATATTGATAATATCACGCTTAATCCTTTAGATGACGAAAATGGGATTGCTCATTTTAACGCCACCAAGGTTAAACTCGATAAAAATGGGCTGTTTATTAATGGTCACGTAAAATTCAGTTCTAGCCACTTTACACTATCTGGTGAAGTAGTTAGTGTTAAAACCGAAACTAAATGGTTCAATTTCCCTGAATTTAAAATTACGGGGTGGGGCGAACTTAATCAAAGCTATAATTTTGATTTGTTAGATCCTCTTGAGTTTGGACTAAGCATTGATAGTACTTCGAGGGTTTATGTTGTAAAAAATAAATATAAAATTAGTTTTTCTGGAAAAATACACCCTCCAAATCAACTTAATTATAGCAGTAGCAATAGTTTTTATTACCCCTTTGCAAAGGCAACCCACCTAAATTATTTTACAGGTCAAAACCTTAATCATACACTTGAATTTCCAATTGTAGATAACACAAACCTTTCAATTTTATCCGAAAAGGTTACTATTGATTTGTCTGTTACTAATTCTCCCACATCAAAACCGCCCAGTTGGAAAGGGATATTTTTTAATGAATACATACTACGAATACTGCCATCAATGGATACTAAAGGTCAACTGGTGCCTAATCTTATATTTGAAGATTCGATTACCCAAGATGCTAAGAATTTGGCTTGGATAGATGGAACGGGTTTTACATTTAGATATAAAAAACAATTAGTAATTCCGTTAGATGTTATTTGCAATAGTTTCGATGCAAAAATTGAATCAGTTACTATTAATATCCTCGAAAGTTCTTTAAAAGAAGGAGCTTTTAATGGCAATTTTATCATCCCTGTTATTAGCGAGAAAAAGCCTTTTCATTTTGTAATTCCATTAACAGACAATGGTTTTACAGAAGGTTATATTACAGATTTAAAAAATTATACCTACACTTTTAATAAAGATAGCAAAGACCAAAAGGTAGAAGTTAAAATTATAAGGGCTGAGTTTAAAGATAACAAATTTATTAATACAACCATTAACCTATATTGGCCAACCCTAGGAGTTAAGATGAAAAATATCGACCAGCTTAAAATATGGGGTAATAATGAAGTAGGATTTAATATGCCTAACGGTGGTCGCTATTTAAATGTTGAACTTAACGGAAAAATACGTAACTACCCTATAATTGTACAAGAAATTGCAGTAGGTAGAAATAAAAACTATTATTCTTTTGCCACCACTTTTCAAATGAATATGTCGGATGATATTAGTGGCATCAATGGGCCACCAATCTCAACTTTTTACAGCACTGCAGTTAACAGTTTAATTGGAGATGAGTATGAGCCTCAAGAATTAAGCGAAGACGGAGGTATTTGGAGTCCTGTTTTAGGTTTTTTGGATCAAGATAAAATAGACAACCTTTCCATTGAAGATGCGGCAAAAGTGATGGCGTACAATTTAAATGTTGCCTTTGAAAATTCCGAAGATGAAAATAAAGAGATGATTGGGAATTTAATTTCATCGATGGTTTCATCAAATGGAAACAGTACTCAATCATCAGGTTCATTTAATGTTGAAATAGGAACAACCACTGTTGAAACCATTGAGCAACGCGGACTTTTTTCGAACTTAGAGCCCAAACAGGCCGAGTTTCTTAAAGCATTTATTGAAGGCTTTGTAGATGAGTTGTTAGTGCCCGTTACTGATAAAATAGAGGATGTAATGGGTAAGATGGCTAATAAGACTGACAGTTTGATTGTAAGTGGCACCGATAGACTAAACATAATTATTGAACGAAGTGTAAAGGTGATTGTAGACGAGATTGCAGGGTTGGTTTTATCAAGCGTGCCCAGTAACCTTGGTAGTGTTAGTTCTTTATTGGAATCAGTGGTTGAAGATTCGAAAGAGGCAGTAATTGCTGAAATTCAAGATGCCATAAGTAAAAGTATTGAAGTTAATATTCGTAAACCAATCGGAGACGATTTGAGGACAAAAATCCCTAACCTTATTAATGATTCAATACGTTCAAATGTTACACAACTTATTTTTCTTGCGTTGGAAGGAAGGATAAATAAAGAAAGCTTAAAAAATGAAATTGGTAACGACTTAACAGGAACAATTGATGTATTGGGAGAATATGTGTTTGAAAAGTATTTTAAAGCTGATACGTTGGAAGCTAGATTTAAAGCAATAGGAGATACTTTTATTAAAGAGTTTGATTGGGATAATGTCTTATATGAAATTAGAGCTTCTCTAGAAAATCAGTTAACTAATCCAGAAGTATTGGTAGCTATTGTGGAGGATATAGGGTTAGAAAAATTAAGTGATTTGTTAAGTAATGAAGATTTTGTAAATAACTTAACTACAACAGGTGCTAGCTTTATTAATGCCTTAAGCTTTAAAGATGGAAAACTAAAGCTTGACCCCTCGAATATAGTTATTAAAACACAATGGGTGGAAGTTCACGGAGTTTCAAAATTTTACCCTAATGACCCTGATTTTGGAGATATATGGCGAGCCGACATTAATTTAATCATTAAAAAACCAAAGAATATTCCCCTAAAAGGAGTTTATATAAATAGCAAAAATGCAGAAGGCATCCCATTTTGGTTTGCACAAGTTTCAGCCGATGACATAGGTGCCAAATTAGGAGGAGATATAACAAAGTCTCCCAAAGCATTGGAAAACCCCATTTCGCTTGGTAGTATTGACATCGTAGCGGCAACTGCAAGAGTTTATCGGCATATGAAAGAAGTGAATGGCACCAAAATCATTCCGGATCCTTCCATAAATTATGGTGGATATTTCAGGTTTGTACTGTTTAAAAGTGGTCAAGGTGGAGGGGAAAAACTTAGGCTTAATTTAGAAGGTAATGTAGTGCAGGAAAGCCAGGATGATGCATTTTTTCTTGACTTTTATGGAGATATGCAAACACTTAGCCCAAACCCTAAAGTTTTTGAAATAGATGAGGCTGCTTTAGTTAAATTAGCCATAGAAGTTCACTATAATGGGAGAGAAGACCACTTTCTTGGAATAGCAACAGTAGATATTGAAAAAGGTATTTGTTTGAGTGGTTACTTGGAAGTAGAAACCAAACCGAACTACTGGCATGTGCATGTAGGAAATGAAAACCGTATGGTTAAAATTACACCTGGGTGTTTGGCTTGGGGTGGAGCAGGCTATGTAAAAATTAGCAATACCGAGTTAGAAGTTGCTCTTGGCGTTAGTTATATGCTTCGCTTCGAGCAAAGGTTTAAAGTTGCAGGAGTTAAAATAGGCCTTTTGGCAGAGGCTTACGCTGCTTTGGGAATAGTGGCAGGTATGCAGTATAAGCCAGAGTTTATGCTATTAAAAGCAGGAATTTGGTTAGAACTGTATGCAAAACTTATGTTAGAATATAAAGCATTTACATTCAAGGGCAGTTTAACATTATTGGAAATTTATGTTCAAGCCAGTTTAATTTTATACTTTAACCCTCCTCCTTCTTATTTAGAAGGAGACTTAGCCGGGCGTATAGAGATTCTTAATGGTTTGGTAAAAGCTAACTTTAAAGCTCATGCTAAACTAAATATGTGATAGACCATCTTTTTTATTAGGTTTAATCAGACTAAATAAAATGAACGCCCACCCATTTAACTCTATCAATTGTCCTAATACTCACTACAAGTCATACGATAAGTTTCGTGATAATCGATGGTGCAATAATGAATCATTAATTTTGTAATCAAATGTTTTAGAATGAGTACAACTAAGAAAGATTCATTAAGCTATGCAATGCTAAACGCTAAATGCCCTCAATGCCGAAAAGGAGATATGTTTAAGCATAAATGGTGGAGCGTATCTAAATTTGCTCAATTTTACCAAACTTGCACCGTATGCAATTTACGATTTGAAAGAGAACCGGGATTCTTTTATGGAGCTATGTTTGTATCCTATGCAATGATTGTTGCAATGGTTACAATGGTGTGGTTCATTCTTTACTTTATTTTTAATAATCCAATCTTTCAAATATACTTAACCGTAATAATTATTTTAAATATTGTATTATTACCCATACTCTTTAGATACTCTCGTGTATTGTATATATATGCTTTTGGAGGAGTTATTTATAAAAAAACCTTAAATTAACATAGATGAAAAAAATAGGAATTGTTTTGATAATCGCAGCCTTAGTATCTCAAGGCTGTATGAGTACTAAGTTTTCAGCTTCTTGGAAAGCCCCTGATTTTAATGGAAAAGCTTATAGCCAAGTATTGGTTTGGGGCTTATCAGATAATGTTGCTAACCGGAGTACCGTAGAAGATGAAGTAACTCACTTTTTAAATTTAAAAGGAGTGAACACGCACTCAGGAGCAGATATTCTCCCTTACGACCGTTCTGTCGTTCCTGAAGATCAAAAAGTGATAAAGCAAAAGTTAGTTGCGAAGGGGTACGATGCAGTTTTAACTATTGGGCTAAAAGATATTAAAGAAGAAACCCATTATGTGCAAGGAACTGGCTATTACAACCCTATGTCGTATGGCTATTATGGTTCCTTTTATGGTTATTCTTCTTATATGTATGGCAATGTATATCAGCCAGGGTATTATTCTTCCACAGAGGTTATTTATTTAGAAACAAACCTTTGGGATGTTGAATCAGGCAAACTCGTTTGGTCTGGGCAGTCTAAATCTACAAGCCAAAGTACAGTTGACAAAACAGCCAATGCCTATGCAAGAGCAGTTGTGAGCGAACTTATAAATAAAGGCATATTGCAACCCACTAAAAAATAAACAATCCTAAATTAGGGCATCCTATAATAAACGCCTCATTCTAATAATTAAGAATAAGGCGTTTATTATTTTTGATTTTTACCTAACTCATTATTATGAAAATATTTTACACATTACTAAGTGCAACTTTACTACTTACCTCTTATTGCTCATCAACCAAAATGTCAGCTTCTTGGAAAGCCCCGGATTATTCGGGCAAAAAATTTGACAAAATATTAGTTTGGGGGCTATCAGATAATGTTTCGGCCAGAGCCACGGTTGAAGATGAAATGGCTTACTTTCTAAATTTGAAAAAGATCATTTCAGTTTCGGGTTCAGATATTGCCCCACCCAATAGAAAAGCATTGCCTCACGACATCGAAGAGTCGAAAGCAATTCTTGAAAAAAATGGTTTTGATGGTGTTCTAACCATGGGGTTAATTGATAAAAAAGAGGAGACTCGCTATGTAGAAGGCACTGGGTATTATCAGCCAATGGCTTATGGCTATTATGGTTCCTTTTATTCGTACTATCCTTATATGTATGGCAATGTATATCAGCCAGGTCATTATGCTACTTCGCAGCATATTTACATCGAAACCAACCTTTGGGATGTAGAAACAGGCAAATTGGTGTGGTCTGCCCAAACAGAAACCGTTGACCCTTCCTCCATCGAGAATTTTGCAAACTCGTATGCTCGCGATGTAGTGGGAGAGCTGGTTAAAAGAGGGGTTATTATACCTAAGAACTAGTAGAGCGTTTCCTACTTAAGAAACGCTCTACTAGTTGTTTGTAGTGGGATGAAATCCCTGTAAGTAGTAAAATTTCAATTTAAAAGAATATTTCACTACATATTACTCAAATCCCTATTAATTCCATTTATCTTAGTTGTTTAAAACCAAGTAAATGAAATTAGTAGCCAAACATAAGCCAATAATTGAAAGAGCAATACAAGCCATTCACGAGCGTACATTCTTTGCGCAATACCCCGAACACCCGTCTCCTAAAATTTATGGAGAGGATGCAGATAAAAATGGACGAGAAGCTTTTCAAAACAAAGTAGGCAAAAAATTTAAAGAATTGCTTCAAGGCGATTCTGATAATTGGGTTGGAGACGAAGAATCGCCCTACATGCAAGACCCGTTGCATATTACTTACCCTTCGTACACACCCGAGGAGCTTATTACAAAGGCTGATAAAGCATTTCATCAATGGCGTAAAATAAAAGCCGATTTACGAGCAGCTATTTTGGTAGAATCGCTTGAAAGGGTTAAAAACAGGTTTTTTGAAATAGCCTATGCCACTATGCACACTACTGGGCAGGGCTATATGATGGCTTTTCAGGCATCAGGCCCACACGCAGCAGACAGGGCGTTAGAAGCCATTGCCATGGGCTATGAAGAACTTACCCGCTTTCCTGAATCGGTGGTTTGGGATAAACCAATGGGTAAATATAATTTAAAATTGGCCAAAGAATGGCGTGCTATAGCTAAAGGTATCGGGGTGGTAATCGGTTGTTCTACCTTCCCTACCTGGAACTCCGTACCCGGCATGTATGCGAGCCTAGTTACAGGCAACCCTGTTATTATAAAACCTCACCCTGGTGCCATTTTGCCCATCGCCATTTTTGTGGCTGAGTTACAAAAAATATTAAAGGAGGAAGGTTTAGATCCTAATATTTGCCAATTAGGCGTAGATAGTTTTAGCAATATGATTACAAAGGAACTGGCAGAGGATAATAGGGTTAAAGTAATTGACTATACAGGAAACTCAGCTTTTGGAGATTATTTAGAGGGGTTGAAAGGCAAATTTGTATTTACCGAAAAAACAGGCGTAAACTCAGCTATTATTGATTCGGCTGAAGACATTGACAAAGTGATTGGCAATTTGGCCTTTTCTTTATCACTCTATTCCGGGCAAATGTGTACGGCTCCTCAAAATTTTTATATTCCGGCTTCGGGCATAAAAACACCCAATGGGGTGGTGAGTTTTGATGAGTTTGCTCAAAAATTTGCAGATAATATTAAGGGGTTGGTGGCCAACCCAAAGGCAGGCCCATTTGTATTGGGTGCTATTCAAAATAAAAATACGTGTACAAGGGTAGAAAAATTTAGCTCAGGTACAGGCAAGGTGTGGTTAAGCTCTGGTGAAGTTGAAAACCCTATGTTTAAAAATGCCCGCACGGCAACGCCTTTGGTACTTGAGGTAGATGCTCAAGATACGGCAGCATTTAGCCAAGAGTTATTTGGTCCCATTGCCTTGCTAATAAAAACTAAAAACACGGCACAATCGGTTGCTTTGGCCAAAGAAATGGCGCTGGCACATGGTGCAATATCGTGTGCTGCTTATTCAACAGATGATGAAACTAAGGAAATGATAGCCGATGAAATGTCGTTGGCAGCCACACCAGTTTCGTTTAATTTAACTGGTGGTATTTATGTAAATCAACATGCGGGCTTTTCCGATTTTCATGTTACCGGAGGCAATCCTGCTGGCAATGCCTCATTTACAAACCCCGAATATGTAATAAAACGATTTACGTGGGTGGGCTTTAGAGAACCTGTAAAATAATAAATTTATGACCTATTATAAATCCTTTTTTTTAAGGACTTGTTATTTTTTGATTGGAACTTCCTTGTTTACTTATGTGCAAGCTCAAAGCTTGGAAACCACCGTGCAACGCGGGCATTCAAGAGCCGTAAAATCAGTGGATTTTAGCCACGATGGTACTTTTATAGTTTCAGGAAGTGAAGACCAAACCCTTAAACTATGGGAGGTTAGCTCGGGAAGAGAAATTCGTACGTATAACGGACACCAATCAGAAGTAAATGATGTATTGTTTACCCCCGATGATAATATGCTGATTTCAGCTAGTAGAGATGGATATATTTATTTTTGGGATATACTTACGGGCAATATTCTTAAATCGTACGAACAACCAGGGGAGGCTATTCTAAGGCTAGCGTTAAGTCCTAATGGGCAATATTTAGCGGTAGGCAGCATTGGAGGTAAAATTAATGTATATGACACCCAACTCGATTCCATTATTTATGCTGTAAAGGGATCTTACATGGCACGTGATAATGTGTTTATTAATGCCATAGGTACAAAATTGATTACAGGGTTGGATAATCGAAATGTTAAAATTTATGAATTATCTACAGGAGAATTTCTTAAAGAATACATCTACCCTAAAGGCTCTTGCGGAGGCTGTGTAACCCACGGAATTACCACCCCGCATGATGAAGTAATTATTGCAGGCCGCTATGTAGGTGTAAAGCTATATGATGATAATACCGCTATTAAAACCTTTTGGGAGAAACCCGAAGAAAATTTTTCGGCACTTAATATCACCCAAAAAGGCGACCTGTTAGTTTCGGTAAATAAAGATTCAGTAGTAGTTTGGGATGTGCAAAAAGGAATAAAAAAATACACCTTAGATGCTCGTCAAAAAGAAAAATTTCCTAAATATGGCATTGATTTAACCTATAAAATTATTGAGCGTAGATCAGACCAATTCAATGATGCCAGTTTTAGCCCCGATGGGCGATGGCTAGTAACAGGAGATAATAGCAATATCATCTCCTTATGGGATGCCAAATCAGGCAAAAAAATGTCTTCTTTTTATGGATACCTCAGTTTTTCACCCGAAGATGGGCTGGGATTTGACCCCAACGCCTATTGGGAAAGCTATACGAGCAGCTTATTAACCCTAAAAAATGATGTGCAAATATCTCCCGATGGCAAATATGCCTATCGGTCTAAAATTGGTGTGGAGGTTCGCAAATGGGAATTGGCTACGGGTCAGATTGTGCAACGTTATGGAGGCCATACCAAAGTAGTCATTGACTTTGCACTTTCTAAAAATGGCAGCCTGTTATTAACAGGCAGTGGCGATAGAACCGCTCATTTATACGATGCCAATACTGGCAAACTACTACAAACGTTTAAAGGGCATATAGACATAATTTGGGATGTGGGCTTTAGCAATGATGAAACAAAAATAGTTACTTCCAGTGGCGATGGCACCGTACGAGTTTGGGATATTAAAACAGGCAAGCAACTCTCTTACATCTATTTAAGTAATGATAAAACCAAAATAGCAACTGGCTATACCGTTAAGTTTTCGCCCAATGATTTATACTTACTAGTAGGCGACACCAGAGGCACACTTGAACGCTGGGAAATTGATACAGGTAAAAAAGTGCAATCGTTTGTAGGGCATACCAACGTATCAATGGATTTTGAGTTTTTTAATAACGGCAATAAATTAGCCTCTGTAGGTTGGGATAATGCTGTACGAACTTGGGATTTGGCTTCTGGTTTTCAAATAAAACAATTTAAGGGGCATAAAGAATCGGTACATGCTATTGCCATTAGCGCCAATAATAGTTGGATGGCCACCGCAGGAACAGATCGCATCGCTATTTTATGGAACATAAATTCAGGCAAGCTTTTAAAGAAATTTGTGGGCCATAAAAGCATTATTTCTTCGGTGCAGTTTTCTCCTAATAATAAACACCTTATTACAGGTAGTGTAGATGGCATTACAAAAATTTGGGATTTAGAAACGGGGCTAGAGCTATTTACTCATTATGTAATTGGTAAAAATGATTGGTTAGTTAAAAACACCAAAGGCTATTTTAGCGGCACCGATGGAGCTCAAAAACAAGTATTTTTTGTAAAAGGGAAAGAGAGTTTTTCGCTCGACCAGTTTTTTCAAGAATATTATGACCCAACACTATTAAATGAAACCTTAGGCGAAAGTTCCAATAAGAGCACTCTTTTAGAGAAATTAGAAAAATTTCCTCCTCCAACCATCGAAATTAAATACCCAACCTATGGGCTGGCACAAAAAATTACTTCCTTAGATGTATTAACAAAAACCGTGAATAATGGTGGAGAAATTAAATCTATTTCTATTTACCATAATGGCAAAATAATTGAAACTAGAGAAAGCGATTTGTTTAAAAGGGTGGCTAAGGGTAAGTCAATTATGCAAAAATTTAAGCTGGAATTGATACCTGGAACTAATGTAATAAAAATGGTAGCCTCCAATGAGGCCTCCATCGAGTCTAAACCAGCTGAAGTAGTGATAGAGTATCGCACACCAACACAAAAAACCGTGTTATATGTGCTTGCTATTGGTATTAATACATACAAAAATACATCGCTTAACTTAAATTACGCACAAAACGATGCACAGTCGTTTGTAGATATTATTAAAAAAGAAAGCAATGTGCTATTTGATAGAGTAGAAACCCATGAACTTTATAACGAAGAGGCTACTAGAACCAATATCTTGGGCGTTTTAGATCTATTGTCTAATAAAATTAAACCAGGGGATGTGTTTTACTTTTACTATGCCGGGCATGGCAGCATGGTGGAGGAGCAATTTTATTTTGTACCTACCAATAGCACAAGGCTCTACAGTAAGGATAAATTATCAAAAGAAGGAATTTCTGCAGAGCAGTTACGCGAAAAATTTCAAAAAATTTCAGCTTTAAAACAGCTAGTTATTATTGATGCTTGCCAGTCGGGCGGGTCGGCTGAACTATTGGCACAGCGAGGTAGTATGGAAGAAAAAGCAATGGCGCAGCTCTCACGAAGTGCTGGCATTCATGTACTTTCGGCTGCTGGCAGTGAGCAGTTTGCTACCGAGTTTAAAGAACTAGGCCACGGTGTATTTACCTATGCCCTGCTCGAAGCCCTAAGTGGAAAAGCAGATGGAGCACCAAAGGACGGCACGGTAACTATTTATGAGCTAAAAGGGTATATCGACTCTTTAGTGCCAGAATATTCGCAAAAATTTAAAGGAAAAACGCAGTACCCCTATACTTTTTCACGGGGGCATGATTTTCCTGTTACGATAACTAAATAAAGTGATTTAAATCATTTTATAATAAGATAAAATAGTCTTATTTTTGTCGTATAATCAAAATAGCATGCTTAGGAGACTTATTTCTTCTTTACTTTTAGCACTTATGCTGTTTAGCCAGTTTTATAATTCGGCTGTATGGTTAAAGTATGAGCTAAATGTAGAAGAAATAACAGAGTTGTTTTGTATTAATAAAGAAAAGCCAGCACTAATGTGTAACGGTAAATGCTATGTTAAAGGCGAGCTTATTGACATTGATATTTTTCCTCAATCACCTCAGCCCCCTGTAACAGAAGTTTTGTATTTGCCCGCATTAAAATTATATATGATTAATGACAGCGTTAATGTTGCAATGCAGCTTAATGGGTTTTTAGCTTTAAACCAATCAACTTATTCTACAATGTGGGAATCAATAATTCCCGACCCCCCTTTTACGCCTCCCCAACAGTTGGTCTAACTTTCTTTTTGGTGTTTTTTACAACCTAACCTAATCAATTTAGGGATAAGGTTATGCTTATGCTGTACATGTAAAAGCTTTAGGCTAGTGCTATAAAAAATTGCAGTAACCGCATAGTTTACCATAGCGCATCTAATTTAACGCCAATCGTCAGGAGCTTTTAAAAGCTCTTTCTTATAATCAATTTTCAAACTACCAATTGAGCATTAAACCAATGTGTTCAACTGTAAAACTTTTTCAAAAATGAAAACCAATACGATAATACTTGTTTTATTACTTGCAATATTGGCACCTAGTTGCCAAAACGATGACGACCCAATTCCATTTGAGCCTTTTAAGGATATAGTAAAAATTATGTCGTCTCCAACAGGGCTAGAGGCTTACAAAATGGAGGTATATATGAACGAAGACCCCTTTGTAGGATTTAATTATGTGTATGTAGATATATACGACTCAATATCAGGCGAAAAAGCATCTGACTGGGAGGTAACCTATGCTCCATTAATGACCATGATGATGGACGGAAATATAATGAAACATACCTGCCCAGTAGAGCAACCCATTTATGATACAAAACTAAAAGCTTTTTCTGGGGCCTCTGTATTTATAATGCCAACAACCGATATGGGTAATTGGGCATTTGAAATTAAGTACAAAAACACCCACGGAGAAGGAAGTGTAACCGTTGAATTAACAGTTGTAGAAAAGAGTGAGCCTGCCTTATTATCATTTCTATCCGAAAGCAATCCAGATATGAAATATTTTGTGGCTTTAATTAATCCTGCTACTCCCGATGTAGGGGTTAATGAGTTTGAATTAGGTATTTACACCAAAGAGTCGATGATGAGTTTTCCTGCTGCAAATGGCTTAACAGTAACTATTGAGCCCGAGATGCCTTCGATGAACCATGGCAGCCCCGATAATGTAAATCCTACGGGTATGGGTAATGGCCGTTATAAAGGCAGTGTAAACTTTACTATGACAGGCCTATGGCATGTAAATATGATTATAAAAGAGGGTACAAATATGGTAGCATCCGATAAATACTTTGTTATTGAGTTTTAGTTATTGCAAAAAATCTTTAAAACGTATATGGTTTAAAGAAATTTATAGTTCAAAATGAAAGCATTTGTTAGTTTGTTTTTTTTGATTTGGTTGTGGCCGGCATTCGTGTCGGCTCAATCAAATCTTAAATCAAAAAACAGTTCCGATTCGTTACAAACCTATCATTTAAAAGAAGTAGTAGTTTCTAATGAAGCTATTGATGGTGTAATCTCTAATAAAGAAAAAGCAAGCACTACTGCTAATGTGGATGATTATTTAAAGAAACTAAGCGGAGTTGATGTTATTAACAGAGGGGCTTATGCGGCAGAGCCTGTTTACAGAGGTATGTCGGGCGATAGAGCTCCTGTAACCATTAACAACATGAAAATATTTGGGGCATGCACGGATAAAATGGATCCGGTTAGCTCTTATGTATCTACCAATAATTTAAAATCGATCGCCATTGTAAAAGATGCTAACGCTGCCAAAACAATGAACGCTACCGCAGGGGTAATTGCCTTTAAAACAAAGTCTCCCGTTTTTAATAAAAACAAGGTTTGGTCGGGGCAAATTGGGAGTGGTTTTAAAAGCGTTAATAATGAATATAATGGCCAGTTTAGTACAGCTTACAGTAAAAAAAAAATAGCCTTTAGAGCCAACGGAACTTATAGAAAAGCAGAAAATTACATAGCTGGTGGTGGAAAAGAAATACAGTTTTCGCAATATGAAAAAACCAACCTGGCTTTTAGCGGAAGTTTTTTAGCCAATGAAAATACAATTATAAATACAGCGTATATTTTTGATTTAGCCCAAAATGTAGGTTACCCAGCACTACCAATGGATGTTTCTACTGCCAGAGGCAATATTTATTCAATTTCAATCAATACATTTTTTGCAAACAGCCAACTAGAAGCCAAACTGTATGGCAATAACATTATGCATGTAATGGACGACTCGCAACGAACCGTAGTTATGCACATGGATATGCCCGGCTGGAGCAATACTTACGGAGCATTTATAAATTGGCAAAAAGAAACTAATGGTAGCACTTGGGAAGCCTCTGCTGATTATTACTTGAACCAATCGAGGGCAGAAATGACCATGTACCCTCAAGGAGAAATACCCATGTATATGCTTACCTGGCCCGATGTGCAAAAAAATTCAATATCATTAGCCGTATCCAATAAAAAACAAATTAACGCAAGCCTTTTGCTCTCCATGTCTGCAAGAGTAGAAGTGGGCAACAATGAGGTTAAAGATGAATTTGGAATAAAACAATTGCAAGCCATTGGCATACTTGGTGTAACAGGAAACACCTTTTTATTGCCCTCTATTTCGGCAAAACTAGTATCAAATATTGGTGCTAATACAAAACTAAATTTTGCAGCCTCTTATGGGCAACGGCAGGCAAGCGTAACCGAAGGCTTTGGGTATTATATTTTTAATAGCCAAGATAATTTTGATTATGTAGGAGACCCAAAATTAAACCCCGAAACAGCCATTAAATTTGAAACTGGTGTTTCAGCAGAAACTAAAACAGTAAAATGGAACCTGCAAACATTTGGGTATTACATGCCTAATTATATCATAGGTGAGTATCGACCAGAATATAGCCAAATGACCATTGGCGCCTCTGGTGTTAAATTTTATGTAAATCTGCCTTCGGCAACACTGGTTGGCTTTGAGGGTGGACTTGGCTGGCCGTTTGCAAAAAAAATGCACCTTACTACGCAACTTCAATATACCTATGGCATTGATTCCGAAAACGATTTTTTGCCTATGATTCCTCCACTTAAAAACACATTACGTGTTTCGTACAATAATAAACAGTGGGCAGGAGGCATTGAATTGCGAACTGCCTTGGCACAAAATAATATAAGGGAAATATATGGCGAAACGGCTACCCCAGGATATTCAATTTTAAATATAGATGCCGGATATGATTTTAAACTAGATAAAACTTTGCTTAGGTTAAGCTTACAAGCTAAAAACTTGTTAGACCAATATTATTGGGATCATTTAGATTTTAATACCATACCCAGCCCGGGCAGAAGTATAAATTTTTCGATTATAATGAGTTGGGAATAGGTTTTGTGTAAAATTAGGTTAGAGTTTTTTTATACCAATTTCTCAGCATAAAAGCCGGCTTTAATCAGCCGGCTTATTTTTTCTTCCTACTTTGTTTAAAATATCGAGTTTTTTTCATTATTTTGTGATTAAATTAAATTATGAAAAAAATATTTTTAGGAATTGTATTTTTATTTAGCCTGCCATTGGCAGCACAAGATTTAATAGTTACCAATGTATCATTCGATTCAGCATACTATAAGTATAGTTTGTTTGAAGGGCAGGTAACCGTGAAAAATCAGGGTATTTTATCTACAATCGCAACCTCGGTTGGAATATACTTGACAGAGAATGACTCGGTTAACGAGAATTATTTAGGCTTTGCTAGAATTCCTGAGCTTGAACCTAACGAAGAAGTTTTACTAGAAATAAGTCAAAATGTAATTAGGATAGACACAGGGAAGTATACGCTTATAGCAGATATTAGATCTCACCCTGATGAAGACGAAACTAATACTGAAAATAATAGATTTACAGGCTCGGAAATTAATATTTTGGAAACAGATATAGATTTAGTAATTACTTCTATGACTACACCAACAACAGTTTCTGAACTAGGAGCTTTAACTGTAAACTATTCAGTAGATGACCTTGGAGAAAAATCGAATATTAGTGACATGTATATTTCTCTTTATTTTTCCGAAGATCAAGTGCTTGATGCAAATGACACTCAAATTGATGTGGGGTATGCTTCTGGCGATTTTTCTGCTGGAGGGTTCTCCGATTCAGAAACCTTTAATTTGCCATCTTCCGTTTTAGCGGGTAATTACTACCCTATTTTATATGCTGATACGATTTTTAACAGCAGTTATTATGATGAAGTTAATGAAACGAATAATGCATATGTAGGTAATATGATTGAAGTAACGGAGGCTGATATAGCCCTTTCGGTTAGTAATGTTTATGCATACGGAGACTATTCATTTCTTTCAATTAATTTTACTTTGAGGAATGATGGAACAACCGATGCAGGAAATTATGGCCTTAATTATTATTTGTCAACAGACGACTCTTTAGATGTATCAGACATGCCAATAAGTTTATATATATATAACGAAGTGATTCCAGCGGGTGGTTCCATTGAAATAATGGATTCTTATTATGACCCTATGTATTTTTTGCCACCTGGAGATTATTACTTAATTATTGCTTATACAGATACCACCACAGGTTTACCTTTAATTGCCCCTGTAGCTTCTTCAATGTTTACGATTGATGAATATAGCCTTCAGTTTGATATCGACTCTATTTGGACAACCTACCAACTGTATAGTGGAACCGATATTGTCCCACTAAATTTTCAAATTTCTAATAATACTGGTAATTATATACATGATTTTTGGGTTGAGTATGAATTTACCTTGCACAATTCGGAAGGGCAAATAGTATATTCAGAAACTGACATTGATTACTTGTTTCTCGCTGATTCCTCTATTAGTGTAGAAACTTATGAGTTTCAATTAGACTCTGCTTTGGAGGCAGGGCAATATTTAGCAACAGTATCTTACCAAGAAGCATGGTTCGGGAGCTCGGGAGTTTCCGGAAACCTTACCGCTATAATCGAAATTAAAGACGCTGTTTTTACCATTAAAACAAATTTTATTGGCAACGAAAATGAAGTTATTTCTAAAGGCAAAGTCTATTTGTATCGAGATATTGGTCAGGACTCAACTTGGGTTCAAGATACTATTATAAATGTTGTTGATGGAGTTGGCTCTTCAATATTTATTGAAGGTGAAGATGATTATACGATTTATGTAATTCCTGACCCTGTTTTATACCCAAATTATGTGCCTACCATTTTGGGTAACACATTTAAACTTACAGAAACAAGTTTTACTCATATTGGTGCTGATACAGTTTTTAATATAATACCCATTTATGTGCCTGCATTAGATTCAATGGGTACCCAAACTATTACAGGGCAAGTTAGTGGAAGCACTTCACAAGGTGGGAGGTTTGGAGAAGCAGCAATTCCGGCAGAAAATATCCTAATTTATTTATTAAATAATTTAGGAGAGGTAATAGCAGTTACAACCACAGACAGCAATGGATATTATAGCTTTGCAAATTTAGAGCCTGGAGATTATGCTATTTATATAAATGATGGAGAAATTTTACTACTAAATGATGTAGAAGTGGAGGTGCAACTTGTTGATGGGGTGGATGAGATAGTAGTATCTACAGATCTTTCTGAGCCTAATAATACTGAAATTACTCTATACGATTTTAATTTCAGTATCGATTCTTTAAGCTTTCAACAATCTGTTAAGCCTTTAGATGATACTGTAAGAGTCAGGCTGAATATAAGGGGTAATAGTATTTCATCTATTGAAAATTTACAGACCCACTTTATTTTTAGTTTTTCATCACCCTCTAATTTAAATAAAACTTTTGTATATGATACACTAGTTAGTTTATCTCTAAATGAATTTACACTCATTGATGTTGAACTTGCAAAACCGCTATGGGTAAACGGAGAAGAGGCAAGCTATGTATTATCTGCTTCTTACAAAACAAAACACTCTAATGAAGAACAAAGCTTACTATCAAAAGTATTTGCAGTAGATGTAGTAAGTAAGGTTAACAATAAATTAAATGATAGTTTTTCTTATTTTCCTAACCCATTTAAAAAATCCATTCAAATCATTTCCCCACTTGATGTAAATGAAGTTTTTCTTTTGACATTAAAAGGAGAAAATATCCCAATTGAAACAAGCCAAAATAATAAGGGGTTTTTGGTAATTACTCCTCCAAATAACTTGCCGCAAGGCAATTATATTTTGCAGCTAAAAATCAATAATAAAATCAAAAGTTTTAAGGTTCTAAAATCGGAATAGGTAAATTTTCTAACTAGTGCCTGTACGAAAAGAGGTGGCCTAAATTATTAAAATGATAATATGGATATTATTTAGGATTATTTGACTAGTCGAATCATTCATATAATTTGTGTTGATTCAGTTTTTCGGGTGAAC